>Ga0255763_1002078_pt1 | contig 19627 bp, 14 predicted proteins | sample 041ome_2_FD_179963 | JGI IMG/M metagenome (GOLD analysis project Ga0255763, IMG submission 179963) | Coastal salt marsh microbial communities from the Groves Creek Marsh, Skidaway Island, Georgia - 041406US metaG (version 2) | ecosystem: Environmental > Aquatic > Marine > Intertidal zone > Salt...
TTTTGGTCATCGAGTCGAGAGAGACCAACACCCAAAGGAAGGAACCAGAGAGAGGGAAAAACAACAACATCTCTCTGATGGAAACGTTCGTCGTCGTTGCCTTGTGCGCGCCTTGAAAATGCAAACTTTGCAAGTGTCCTCGTCAGATTAAAAAAAAAAGAAGAACGCAATAATAACGAGAAAACACCAACACCAAAGAAGAAGACAAAGAGATGTTCTTCCGTTCGCGAGTCGTGGCAGAAGCAGCGGCGTTGATGACTTATTGGAGGATTTTACGTACTCGTCGTCCTCGTTCTCTTCCTTTATCTCCTTTATCTTCACCATCATCGTCGTCGTCTCGTACGTTTTCCTCGCATTCGGAATTCATAATGGAAAAAGAACGAGGCCAATGGAGTGCCTTCGTGGCAAAAAAAAACTCATTTTCTTCTTCTGCCGCGACGGGAAGGGAACTCAACGCGGAAATCGAAGAAGAAGAAGAAAAGCACGCTCATCAATGGATGATGAACAACGATTTGAAACTCGAGTTACAACAACTGTTCAATCATCATCGTTACAACAACAACAACATCAAAAACGCGGCTTCGACTAAAAGTGAACCGACAACAGGTGCACAGAATTATACGACGACGAAGACGACGAAACAAAAGAAGAACGAAAAAAAGTGCGTCGTTGGAAACGTGCCAGAATACATCTGTCGCTCTTCCTCGTTCTCCTCCGGGGTTGCTACGAAAAAAGAATGCGACGATGCGACGAAGACTTTAGTGGTGGCGGGAAGAAACGAGAAGACACGCTCGGAATCCGATTTACTCGGCGAACTGGATACCATTCCAAAAAGCGCTTTGTACGGTATTGCCACCCAAAGGGCAGTGGACAATTATCCAATCACCGGAGTGAAACTGAGCCACTTTCCGGAGTTTATTCGCGCTTTAGCGTTCGTCAAGAAAGCAGCCGCGACGGCTAACTTTAAGGTTGGATTAATCTCGAAAGAAATTTTTGAGGCGATTTCCATCGCGTGCGATAGTTTGTTGGATTCGAACGAACATCACGGAGACTTCATCGTCGATGTCATCCAAGGCGGCGCTGGCACATCCACAAACATGGCTGCGAACGAAATCATCGCGAATTTGGCTAACTTGAGTTTGAACAAACCAATCGGATCGTACGAAATCGTCCATCCGAACGATCACGTTAACTTGTGCCAATCGACGAACGACGCCTATCCTACCGCCGCCAAACTCGCGGTTGGTTTACACCACGAAAAAATGGTTTGCGAATTGAAACTGTTGATTCAGTCTTTCCGCAAAAAAGGCGACGAGTTTAAATACATCGTCAAGATGGGAAGAACCCAGTTACAGGATGCCGTGCCGATGACGTTGGGTCAAGAGTTTAACTCCTTTGCCAATTCTCTCGAATCGGACTTGGCGTATTTAATGAAGAACGTCAACGCGTTGTATGAATGCAATTTAGGAGGCACCGCGATTGGTACCTCCATTACCGCGCACAAAGAGTTTTCCAAAGAATCGATCGACGCTTTGAAAGAGTTGACAAAATTACCATTCACAAGCGCGAAAGATTTCGTCGAGGCGTCGAGTTCCACCTCTTCGTTTTTGTTGTTTTCGAGCATTTTGAGAAGAATCGCTTTGAAAACGTCAAAAATATGCAACGATTTGCGTTTGTTGAGCTCTGGTCCGAGATGTGGTTTCAACGAGATTGATTTACCCGCCGTCGCGCCTGGGTCTTCCATTATGCCGGGGAAAATCAATCCCGTCATCCCCGAGGTGATGAATCAAGTGTGCTTTCAAGTCATAGGCGCGGATGCCGCGATATCCATGGCTTCCGAACACGCGCAGTTGCAACTCAACGCGTTTGAACCTTTGATCGTGTACAACTTATTAAACTCGTTAGACTCCATGACCAACGGTTTAAAAGTCTTGCGCGAAAAGTGTATCGATGGTATCACCGCGAACGAAGACGTCTGCGCGAGCCACGTGAACAATTCCATCGGCATCGTGACCGCGTTGTTGCCTAAAATCGGGTACAAAAAAGCCACCCTCGTCGCAAAAACCGCGCTGGAAACGAACAAACCAGTTTCTCAAGTCGCCACGGAAGTGCTCAACTTCCTCTCCCAAGACGAGGCGGATACGCTGCTCAACATCGAAAACATGACCGGCGTCGTCGCCGGCGATAAAAACGCCGAGGCAAAAAGAAACTCGTATCCCAAACGAGGCGTAGACATCGAGTCGCCGCAATCCGCCGGAGGTGATAAGTGTAACTTCTGGAGTTACATGTATCCGCCGGAGAGGCAGTTGTTTCAATCCGCCGGCGCTATGTAAAATACTATTTATATAAGAGAGATGAAGAGAAACTCTTGAAAAAGACTTTCGATTTGACATCTCACATCCACATGCCACAACAAAAGTGTAATTAATTAATACTGAAAAGTTCCCTTTCCAATTGCCTTACAACGCACTCCTCCTTTCCTCGAGAGAAAAGAAGACAAAGACAAAGAAGGAGAAGAAGCAAAACATCACAAAAGTTCATCACAGTTCACGCGCCTAAACCAGTATATATATAAAAGTAGTATCTTTTTCGCGCGTCGGGGTCGTCATCATGTCTGCGACGATGAGTACATTGAATGCAGTGGCGGTGAGGCGGCGAAACGAGTCCAACAGTTTCACTTCGTCCTCTTCATCGTCGTCGAGAAGAGGCGCTCGCATTCAAAGAAGCAGTCAAAGAAGCAGAAGACAAAACGCGGGGTGCTCTTCGTCTTCATCTTCTCCCTCTGGACAGACGACGAGTTCTAATCAGCAGATCTTAAGAGACGTGACGAAGAAACTCCGCGATTGCGTCAAGAGGAAAGCGCCGTCATCCGCCGTCGATTTGCTCGTGTCTTTAGGGAGAGACCATGGGATCGAACCGGACGCGCGCGCGGCGTCCACGTGCATCGCGGCGTGCATCGCCGGTCGGGATTTAGACATGGCGGAAAAAGTGTTCGAACAAGTGTTTGAAGGCGGCGTGTGCGAACCGGATGAAATCGCCGTCGTCGAACTCGTGAAAGGGTATTTGACCATTGGGAGAGAGAATGTGCCCTTGTGGCAGAAAGCGACGAGTTTATGCGCCAAGATGACGAACGAGTACGGGATCACAAGAACTGCGGTGACGTACAACGTTTTATTGCAATGCTGCGCGAATACGAACGATTTTGAGAGAGCGGAGGAAATTATCGATACCATGTACGATGAAGAAGTCGCGCCGAGTCCGGAGACGTTTAAAGCGGTAGAGAAGAGGAGGAGCATTCGCTCGTACGCGAAGAAGGTGTTGATGTAAAAAAAACAGAAAGGAAAAGAGAGAGAGCATTGATGATTGCTTACTTGTTTGTATTTCTATGTATACTCCATCGAGAGGTGCTATTATCTCAGTTTGTTGCCACCGCCTTTGAAGGCGCTAAAGCCGTCCTTCTTCTCGGTCGTCCCATTTTTATCGTCAGCAGCGTCTGCGCTCTTCTTCTCGGACTCTTTTTGTTTTTTCCTCGCCATCGCCGCTACTCGCGCGCCGCCGCCAAACATGACTTTCCCAGCCGCTTTTCGTTCCGCTCTTTCTGCTTCGGATAAACTCTTCTTCTTTTCGTCGTTGGCGCCTTCGGCGTCGCCTAAAACGCCGCCTTCGCGCAGTTTCTGCCACTCTTTCGTCACTCGCAAAGAGGTTGTCGGAAGCTCTACTTTTACCGGTTGCGATTCCCCAACTTTAGGCGCTTTCCCGTCCAATCGGTTCCCGCTCCCCGCGAACGCTAAAAACGTATTTTTGTTGTTCTCTTCTTCTTTTTCATCTTTCTTTTCTTCTTTTTTCTCGTCTTTCGCTCGCGTCGATGTACTTCCGCCGGTCAAATCCACCACTCCGTTCTCATCCACGTCCATAAAACTTTCCTCTTCTCCATCTCCTCTTTTCTTCGTCGTTGTCGTCGTCGTCGTTGCATTACCACCACCACCTCCTCCTAAACCTCCTCCCTTACTATTATAATCCGGTTCCACGTAATCCAACGGCGCCGCGAAATCCACCTCGCAATCCGTCTCCACCACGCACACCCCGTCCGCCGGCTTCGCCTCAATCACGTCGATAAAATATCTCTTATTGTTGTATTCAATCATAAACGTATCGTTCACGGTTAAGCACGTGTAATTTCTCAAACACGTTTCCAACACCGCCTTCGGGTTGCTAATGTTCAGAAAATCGCTCGTTTGCGGTTGCAGCTTCACGAACGTCCCTTTCGGTAACCGCGCGTTTTTCACTCTCAGAACGTCCCCTTCTACCAGTCGTAAGTTTTGCATCATCCAGTACGGAAGATAGCACACGCCTTCATCGGCGATGAATTCTAAAACCCCGCAGTGCGTTTTTGTTTTCTCTTTCACGTTTTCAACGTTGAACAACATCGGGAAATCCAAGTCTCCGAGTTGCGACAATCTGTCCAACGCGCTCGGTGGTAGGATGATTTTGTCCCCTTTGTCCAACTCCGAGCGGTCGATGAACGAGACCGGGTAGGCTCTGTATTGCGCTTCGAACAGAGACGAAGCTCTGTTGTTTCCTCTTGGGTCTCCTCCTCCTCCAAATCGAAACATTCTGAGGATGAACTTCTTCTTCTTTGTCTTCTTCTTCTTCTTCTCTATATAAGAGCGTTTTTGATTTGCGTTTGTGTGTGCGTGTGTGTAAATCTGATGAAACGAGGAAGAATTTTTTTTCTTTTTTCTGAGAAAAAGAAATTCTTGGTGACAGCTCTCTCTTCATCTCTCTCTGCTGCAAAAGAAGCAAAAGAAGCAAGAAGCAAAAAGAAGAAGTCAAAAGAAGAAGAAGAAGAAGAAAACAAAAAAAGGACACGAAAGAAATGAAAATTTGTTGTGAAACATCATCATCACAAATAAATAACTATAGAGTAATATATAAATAATGCCTTCTCCTTCTCCAAATCGAAGGCGCGGCAGAAGCAGCGGTAGAGAGACGACTCCTAGTGCTGCTGCTGCGGATTCAGCAGCGGTAGAAATTGAAGAAGAAGGAAAGAAAACGACGCGAAAGAGAAAAGAAATGTCACCACCAATTCCAGAATCATCATCATCGCCAACGAACACCAACAACAAGAATAAGAAACGCGTGAAAGGAAGAGGCAAAGCGAGAGGAGGACTGCGGTCGGACGGCGGAGAAAGTCCAGAAGAGAGAAATGACGATGAAGAAGAAGAAAAAGAAAAAGAACCAACAACGACAACAACGGCAGCAAAGAATACTAACACTAACAACAACAAAGACGACTTGATAATACAGCAGAGGAAACGAAAGCTTCAAGAGTGGCGAGAAGCGCAGGAGAAGAAGAAGAAAATGAACGAGATTAAAGCGGCGGCTTTGCAAGCGGTGGTTGGGAAGAAGAGGTTTGAACGGAAAACGGTGATGATGGACGATGATGGGATGTTTGACGACGAGGACGAGGACGAAGACGCGAACGCGGCGATGAGGAAAAGGAAACCGCCGAATTTTCTCAACGACGATGAAGACAACGAGGATGATAACAACAAAAACACCAAGAAAGATGCCGACGAAGACGACGAAGATGATCCTCTGGAAGCGTTTATGAATTTGAACGACGAAGCGATGAACGAGGAGAGAGCGAAAGCGGAGGAGAAAGCGAAACAGTTAGCCGAGGAGGAAGACGAAGCGTCAAAGTTGAAGAAAGGGAAAGAAGAGGAAGAAAAAGCGTTAGAGGCGGAGTTTATGAGAGCAGCGAAGAGAGCGGCGAGAGTTCTCGTCGAGAAGGACGGAGATGCCATGGATGTCGATGATAACGGCAAGAAGAAGAAGGAAGGAAATACCGTCGTCCAGCTACAAAAGAAGAAATCCATCGTCGACGTGAAAACGAGAGCGCCGGCGTCTGAACAAGCCATCAAAAACGCGAAAAGTAAAATCAAAGTGAAGGCGGAATACATCGTCCGAGGATTCTTCGACGAAGATTCGGAAGGTGAACCCGACGAGGACGAGGACGCGAAGAAGAAGAAGAAGACGACGACGACGAAGAAGACGACTGACGCGGGTGGTGTAGACAATAATGGAGAAGGAGCAACTGCGACGACAACTGACGGAGGTGGCAAAGACGAGGACGATAAAGAAGAACTCGCCATGTACGAAAGCGATTCTGACGACGAGTGGGCGGCCAAGCAAAAAGCAAAGTTATCCAAAGCAGATAAACTCGGAGCAGTGGTGCACTCGGACATTGACTACCCTCCGTTTCGGAAAAATTTCTACATCGAAGCATACGAAATGTCTAAAATGACAAAAGAAGAAGTCAAAGAGCTTCGAACGAAACTCGACGGGATATCGTGTCGCGGTAAAAAAGTACCAAAACCGATTAAATCGTGGAATCAAGCTGGGTTGTCGAATAAAATCATGGAACTCATTCGGCGTTCGGGTTTCGAGAACCCCATGCCGATTCAAGCGCAAGCTTTACCGATCATCATGAGCGGTCGCGATTGCATCGCCGTCGCTAAAACTGGCTCTGGTAAGACACTAGCTTACATACTACCGATGTTACGACACATTAAAGATCAACCGGACATTAAAAACGGTGACGGTCCGATTGCGATGATTGTCGGACCGACGAGAGAATTGGTGACGCAAATCGGTAAAGAGTGTAGAAAGTTTGGTAAAACGGTTGGTGTTCGATGCGTGTCCGTGTATGGTGGATCTGGTGTTCAATCACAAATCACCGATTTGAAGCGTGGGTGCGAAGCAGTCGCGTGTACGCCCGGAAGAATGATTGATATTCTCACGACCGGGGCTGGAAAAATCACAAATTTACGACGCATCACTTACTTCGTTTTGGACGAAGCCGATAGAATGTTTGATATGGGATTTGAACCGCAAATAACGAGAATATTAGCAAACACGCGCCCGGATCGTCAAACGGTTATGTTTTCCGCGACGTTTCCGCGCGCGATGGAGAATATCGCTCGAGCGGCGCTGGAAAATCCAATCGAGATTCAAGTAGGGGGCCGTTCGGTGGTGAATTCCGATATCACGCAGCTCGTCGAATTAAGGGAGGAAGAAGATCGATTCATTCGCATGCTGGAATTGTTAGGGGAGTATTACGAACAAGGAAAAGTGATCATCTTCGTAGCTTCGCAAGATAAGTGCGATACGATATTCCGAGATTTGTTAAAGTCTGGTTATCCGTGTCTCTCTTTGCACGGCGGGAAAGAGCAAGCCGATCGGGAATGTACGATTGTTGATTTTAAAACGGACGTATGTAACGTCTTAGTCGCTACTTCAGTCGCAGCGAGAGGTTTGGACGTTAAAGATGTAAAGCTCGTCATAAATTTCGATTGCCCGAACCACTTGGAGGATTACGTTCACCGAGTCGGGCGAACGGGAAGAGCAGGAGAGAAAGGTACCGCAGTGACGTTCATTTCACGAGACGAGGAACGTTTCGCGCCAGATCTCGTGAAAGCTATGCGTGAAGCAAAGCAACCAGTGCCACAAGATGTATTAGCACTCGCAGAAGCGTTCGGGAATAAACGAAAGAATAACGAAGTTATGGCAAACGGTTCCGGTTTCGGTGGGTCTGGATTTAAATTTGATCAATCCGAAGCCGACGCGTTGAAGAAGGAAAAACGCCAAGCTGCGAAAGCCGCTGGTTTAATCGTCGAAGATGATAACGACGACGACGACGAGAACATGGATAATAACGACGATGATGACGGCGGAGGTGACATGAAATGGGGTGCCGCCGGGTTATCGTCGGTTTCAGCAATCGAAGGCGCGAACCCAAATTCCGCTGGAGGTTCAATGGCGCCTGGACAAGCCAAAGCGTCCACGGCAGTCGCGTTGGCGTCGCAATTCGGCGCAACGCCGGCACAAGTAGCGCAAGCGGCAGCAAATGCAGTCTTCAAAGAAATGTCCAAGAAAGGAGGCTTGAATGCTCCGACGTCTGCAGCAGACGCCGAAGCGCAGAAAGCGAGTGCGCTCATCGCTGCAGCCAAAGCTGCGGCTGGAAAAATTGCCTCGTCCTTGGGTAAAGGTAAAACGTCTTCGTCGAATCATAATCCTCCCACGAACGACACGACTGTACTCAGAGATCAAGCGGCAAAAGCAGGACACGTTGCCAATTCCGCCGCTGCGTTTATGTCGTCTTCTGCCGCTCAAAATGCAATCATGCTCGCGCAAAATACAGCTTTGGCGCATGGCGCTTCAGCCGGTGCAGCCAAGGCTGCTGCTTTTGCGGCAGCTTTGAACGCGCAGCATAAGATGTCCACGGGCGGAATGACTAAAGCTGCAGGCCAGAGTCACTTCGAATCTGAGCTCGAGATTAACGATTTCCCGCAATACGCCAGGTGGAAAGTTACGCATAAAGATCAACTCCAACAGATCAACGATTTCACCGGCGCAGTGGTGACCGTCAAGGGCACGTACTATCCTCCTGGAAGAGCGATTCCAATGGGTGAACGAAGATTGTTTTTACTGATTGAAGGTCCAACCGAGAGATGCGTGACCGCGGCAAAGAATCACGTGAAGAAACAAATAGAAGAGGTAGTATCAAAACAGGCTTTACCCGGCGGAGCTGGGGCGGGTCGGTACAAGTTGTGAGCGCGAGATAGAATTTATTAGAATGATTAGAAAGTGTGACTTTGTTTTATACTTTACACGCGTTTATTTTCACAAAGAAATGAATGTTAATAGTATCCAGGTTGTGTGTAAGAATCTCCCACCACCTTCCTCGTATTTTAAAACCCAAACCAACCAAGGATTCCGCCTCTTTTCGATGGCGTCTCCGCTTCGTTTGAGTCTTCTTCGCAGTCTTCAAATTTCGATCCGTCCGAGTCTTTGCTGCACATCGAACTTTGGCTTCCTTTCTTACTTCCTCGTAACGTTCCTGATGATCCCGGTTTTACTGTGCTATGCTTCGCGGCGCCTCGCTTAGTCGCAGAGGATTTCTTCGCTTCTATCGGAGGCGGTCCCGGAGGAAGCGGAGGCATCGTCGATGAAGGACTTGGAGCGTTACCACCAGATTTCTTTTTGTTTTGTTGCTTATTCGTTTTCTTATTCGTTTTCTTATTCGTTCGCTGCTGCAATTCATCACCGCTCGTATCCGGTGATCCTTCCGTCGTCGTCCCTCCACCCTGTTCTGACTGAACTTTCTTTTTCTTCATCGACGCTTTCTTTGAAGCAGATGATGGAGAGTCGCCATTTTTCTTACCAGGGAGCATCCCAACGCCCGGCGGTGCGCCTGGCGGCGGCGGCGGCGGCGGTGGCGCACCTGGCGGCGGACTCGGCGGCTGACGCATAGGAGACACGCCGCGCGGTGATCTGTGCGCAGTGTCTATTGGCGGAGGTCCCGGCGGCGTCGGCGGATGTTGCAGAGAACCGTTCGATCCAGACAAAGTCAAACCGGACGCGCCGTACGGGGAAAGCGGAGGTTTCGTGCCCGGTGGTGGTGTTGGCGGCAAAGGTGCGGGTGGACCTGGTGGTGTCGGCGGTGGCGCGCCCGGCGGCGGCGGCGGCGCGCCCGGTGGTGGTGGCGGTGTTACCGGGGGCGTCGAGGCGTGAAAGAGAGACGTGCCCTGAAGATGTGCGTAATCTCCGTTGGTGCTAGGATGATACGGTGGTCTCGATTTCGATGGTGGTGTCGATGTAGGCGTAGACGTGCCACTGATGATAGTCGTCCCAGGAGTGAATGCCGACGCGGACAATTTCGGCGGCGAAGACGTGCTCGTTGTCGTCGTCGTAGCTTTTTCACCCGGCGGCGTCCACAATTTCTTCTCTTCTCCCGGTTGACGCTTCAACACCCGCAAACTTTCCGGCAAGTTCGCGGAGGAAAATATCGCTTCTTTTTCTTCTTTCTTCTTCGGTTTCTGTAAAATTTTCACGTTTCTCGGTTCTGGCATTCTCTGGTCCGAGCTTCTTCTCGTGCGTGAGGATTCGCCTCCATCAAAACTGTTCCCGGAGCCTCTGGTCCTCGTCGTCGTTTGGAAGCCGCCGGGTGGAGGGTCCGAAAAGTCCATCTGATCGTCCTCTCCCCAGTCGCCTTGCGGAATGTGCAAATTCGCAATCGCTCCAGCAACTTCGTGTTGAATCTCTCTTTTCACCCGCGGTGCTCCGTCGGTCGTCGTGTTATCGTTTTCGTTTGCTTTCGCCGCCCACCGCGGCGGCGGTCCCGGCGGTGGCGCTCCTCCTTGATTGTGCTCGCGTCGTCGCCAATCCTCCGACGTGTCCGCTTTACTGCCAGCGCCGAAGCCGCCGTTTTGATAACTACTTCCGTTGGACGATCCTCCTCCTCCTCCATTTCTATAATTCGCATTCGCATTATTATTATTATTACTCTCGCGATGATGGTTCCAACTGTTCCCGAGTTCTCCGTCGCCGCCGCTTCCCCAACTCGCTCGCTCTGGCAAGTTGTGCTGCTGCTCTTTATTCGCCGTGGTATCTGATGATTCTCCGTTTTGATTATTATTATTATTATTGTTATTATTATTATCTGACGAAGAATCGTTCGAACCTCTTTCTCCTCCTCGATTGACTAACTTTATCGACGGATCGTTCATTAAAGTCGACGTTGGATCGTGTTCGAAACGTTGCGAGGGTAAATTTATTGGTTTCGGCGCCGCGACGACTCGTCCGAGGGACACCATTCGCGAGCCTTTGTAGTGGTGTCTGTGATGATGATTATAAGAGAGAGAGAAGAACGAGACGTTTTATTATTAACGAGTAGTAATGGTGGTCAGTTACAGAGTAAAGAGATGCACAAAACACGGAGAGAGAGAATTGCTTTCGGGGATGATGTTTCCCCAAGCGGCACCCAACACCACTTTTAAAAGCCTTCTCGTTTCTCTCTCAACAGGCGCGCGGAGATGCACGAAAAGGAAAGAGAGCCATCGAAGATGATCTTTAATAAAGGTTTTTGTCGGCAACGCGACCACGAATACTCCGCATAAACGCGCGAAGAAACAAAATATAGAATAAATGCATAACGAGAACGCACTTCCTGTCTGTCGTCATCTGCGCCGGCAAATTTTACTCCTCTATTAAAACTACTCTTAAAAGAAGGAGAGTATTTTAAAAGGAACGCAGAGGAGAGCAGTGTAAAAGAGTCGTCGTAACAGTAGTACTTTTGTGCAAAAGTAGTTTTACACGAGCGCAACTTTTATTAGTATCGCGTTTCGCGTGCAACTTTTCTTTAACGCAAACAATTTAAAGCAAATTCTCTCAGAGAGACCTTTTCTCCCTTTAAAAAATTCTCTCGGAACCTGCCCTTTTTGTTTCCTTTTTTTTTTGATTTGCTCTCCTTTCTCGTTTGCTTTTTCCTCACACCCCCACACCCACAACACTCAAAATTACTCAAACTTTTGCATAATCACAACAACGAGAACACGAGAACAACAACGAGTAGTAGTCTCGAAACACAGAAGACAATGACGACGACGACGATCAAAACTTTGAATACTCTAAATCATTCTTGTTCTTACGATGTTGTTGTTTTCAGAAGATCACAAAAATTATCATCGCGTAAGCGAAGAATCTCTCGATCGTTTACTCCTCGTGCATCATCATCATCATCATCATCATCATCGGATGAAAAAGAAAAAAATGTAAACATCGCTTTAGTGGGTCAAGAGACGTCGACCGGGAAACTCGTGATGGGACTCTCCGCTGGACGAGGGAATAATAATAATAATAATACCATTTCCGTGGTGTTTGGAGAGAAGATGGAAAATTCAGAGACGATGACGGAAGGGATGGATGCGCAGACGTTTGAGAAGCGGTTTTATTGCACCAAGGAACAGTTTGCGAAAATATCTACTTTTGCGAGCGAGAGGAGCGCGTCGACCGTCTCGGCGTCCTCAACGACGACGACGTATATATTCTGCCACGAGTCCGGGGCGAAACAGATGAAAGCGATGAAAGATTTAAAAGCGATGAAGATTGTAAATAGCGGGGAAGTTGATGATAAGTGCGTTTTATTATCGAGAGTAGGGATCAATCGAAAAGAGAAAGCGCCGTTCAAGACGCAAAACGAACCGTATCAACAAAGAGAAACCGTGCAGATTGGACAAATCGCGTTACCAATTGGAAATGCGGTTGGGGAACCTATTATTGGGACTTTGGACGGCTACGAGCAAAGCGAAGAGTTCGCGAAGGAAATTTTCGGAGCGGAAAACGTAACCGTCGTGAGATCCGGGGAGTTACGAGGCAACGGGCCTCTACTTCTCGCGGATTTGTCCGCGCGACTCGTCGACAACATGTACGACGTGAAATTCCAAGACTTGTACGTGTTTCAAGGCGACAGTCAACAAGGGTACACGAAGAGGCTAAACTTGGCGCAAACCTTAGTTCGCGTCGCCGAAAATTTTTCATCATCCGCGAACCGAGATATCTCCGTGTTATCGGTTATCTGTAAAACCGTTCCCATCGTGGGTGAACAAACGCTTTCCCAGCCGACCGATCGAGAGAGAAGGAAAGGGTACGACATGAGTAAAGGTATCGCCCCTTCGCCCATCGATATCAACACCGTAGATTCTTTGCTCGCCAATCCTAAATAATAAAACTTTTGTCAAGTATGTAGTCCTTCATAGTAGTCGTTTTAGTCAAAAACCTCTGATATTTTTTTCTTTTTTCTCTTCATTTCTTTCGCACGAAAACAACAACCACTTTATTTCCATTGATGAGTATGTCTTCTTCTTTGTCTTCTTCTTCTCTCTTCGCGCGTGTTCCTTTAAAATGTCATAACAACGCGCTTTTAGGAGGACGAAAAGAAGGACGCAGAAGAGGTTCTCCTGTTGTGGTGACGAACATGGCGAAGAAAGATAAACGGAAGAAAGAACGCGCGGCGGCGAGGAAACAGGAGACGAAATCGAGACCGTCGTCTTTATCGTCGTCGTCGAATAAAGATGACGATGAAGACGAGGAGGAAAAGGAGGACGATGTAATAGGAGGAGTTCGAGATGGAAAAGAAGAAGCGAACGAGAACGATTCGAATCAAAGAATTTTGGACAATAAGGATGTGTTTTTTCAATCGATGACGTTAGCGTCCACGTACAAACAAAGAACAGATTTGCAACTTTTAGGCGACCGGAAAGTACCGGTCACGGAGGCGGTGAAAGCGTTGTTTTACGCGCCGTTCGTCTGTTGCTCGCACGACGAGAACGACACGTTTAATTACGCGAATCAAGCAGCGCTGAACTTGTGGGAGTTTGAATGGGACGATTTTATTGGCATGCCGAGCACGAAGAGCGCGGATGGCGAGGACGAAGAGATACAAAAAGAAAGACGACAGTTGTTGGACGACGCTTTGGAGAAAGGGGTCGTTTATAATTACAACGGCGTTCGAAAATCGAAAAATGGGAAAGAGTTCATGGTAAAAGACGCGACGTTGTGGACGTTAGTCGATCGAGACGGGGATAAATTAGGTCAAGCGGTGAAGTTTAGCAAAGTGGAGTACGTGGCGAGTAAAGAGGTTTGGAAAGTCTCGGAAGGCGGAGAGTGGGTGAAAGACGACGGCTCGGACGACGATAAAGGTAATGACGACGAGGACGACGACGACGATGAATAAACAAGAGTACTTATTACGCATTCTTACTTATTGTTATTTTATACGCTATACAACATGTAATTACACTAAATCTGAATTTTGAATTTCTGACAAACAATCCAATTTTTGTTTCGATGTCCATTTGAACGCGTGCGCGACGTGCGATACCAAAACCAATTTTTGTTCACTCGTATACTCCGGGTGGATCATGGTCCATCGAACGAGCTCTGATTCTTGGGTATAGAACGCTTTAATATACGTTTCCACGTATCTAAAGTCTAAGTTTAACGGAGGAGGAACTTTCTCGAACGGGTAGTGCGTCTGAAAGTGTTGCTGCACCGTTTGGACGTCCATTTGCATAATTGCGCGTCCATCGACGCTACATTTTTTCACTTTCGCAAATCCTCTCACGATGGCATTGGACACGAGTTGCGCGCCGAGTTCCCACAAGATTTTTCCGTTCACCGCGGTCACTTCAGAGACGCGAAGTTTCGTCGCAAACTGTGCCAGCACTTGTCCGAGTTGCGTCGTCCATTCCGACGCCGACAACACCGACGGCATTTCTTTCTGATTGTACTTCCCGAGCGCAGCTTTCTTCATAGACTGCATGTCTGTGATTTTGAAATCCGAATCGCCAATCTCATCTGGCAACCACGAAAGATCGAGCAATAACTCAGCAACTCTACTCAAAATGTGTTCGCGCAAATCGTCCACCGCGTGCACAACTTTCGTAAAGAACTTATCGACGACGGAGGAGGAATCTTCTCCCACCCAACGCTCAAAAGTTGGTTTCAACTCTTCGTATATTGAAGCTACACACGCCAGAGACTCTAACGCGACCACGCGCTCTTTCAGTCCAAACATGTTCCCAGAACTCGCGATTTGTGCGCGTGCGTTTTGGGAACGTTTTCTGAAGGTTGCGCCGAGTTTTGAGACGACTGGCGTTGTCGTCGAGGCTGCAGCTGCAGATGACGCTGATGGCATCGCGGTACCGTTTGGGTTGTTACCACCACTACCATCACCAGGAGTATTCATGTGCTGATGTTGCTGTTGTTGCTGATGAATAATCGGCGGCGGTGGTTTCAAAGCAAACAAACCTCCTCGCGATGCTAATTTTGTGAGCGTTTGTTTCAGTCTGTTTGTCAACGCATCTTTGTTATGGTCATCCAAAAGCTGACCACTCGTGTGCACGAGCAATCTCGGGTTACCGAAAGAAACAAACACGTTGAATAACGCGAGTTCAAACATTTCTCTGCAAGCATCGAAAGCTTTGAGTTTACTTCTGCATTTGCTATTTGCGCTCATCGTCGGCGACTCCGCGGCGAGCGAGGCAAAGACGCGAACGCTCTCGAGTAAGTATGCAGTAGACGCCGTCACAGTCTTACTCGTCGACGCATCTTCTTCCTTTCCATGCTCTGCACTCAATTCGGCACCACCATTCAGTTTCGCCATAGCTGCAACCGCGCTCATTTGATTACCATCACTATCGTTCATCATCTTAGACGATTCTTGCGGCGAGAGCAGTAGATTTTCTTCATTCGTTGTCATTTTCAAGACCGCATCGTCGCTCCCGACGAAGCGTTCACCGGCAAACGGATGTTCGCGCCGCTCGACCCAATCTATCGCTCTCATCGCTTTTTCTTTGCTTTGATGATCGATATCATCAGCATTCATGATCAAACCATTCGTGCTCCCCACTCGCTCTTCAATCGACGACGCCATTCGCGCTTCCGCTCTCGCTTTCTTCGCGAGATCGTTCGATAGTTTCGTCCACGTCTCTCGCTCGAACGCTAGTTTTAACTCGCCGAGTCTCGGTTTCCTTTGCGCGTCGGATAAGACATCAATTGCGCAGTCCATTAAACTTTTCGTTCGCGAGTAGACGGTTTCAGCTCCGGCAAACTTTTCGCACATATCCGCGAACAAACGGCATTTTCGTAAAGTCATCCGGGCGACGTTCGGGTCGGCGTTAAAGGTCGCGCTGCTATTTTGACGTCCGGAATCTGTTCGGATAGCTATTTCGAGTGCATTCAGCGCGTGGTAAGCGGTATCTGTCGTTCGTGCTTCTAAATTTGACTTTGCGAGAGAATCCGCGAGAAGAGTTTCAAACGCGTCGTTCTTATTCGCCATTGCGATTTTCTTCTCGTGGTACGCCTTTGCAAAATGCAAGCGCTTAAACAACAGATGTGCAGCTCTTGAAACGCCGCCTACTGGATCTTCAGCTTGAGATTGAACGAGTAACGAATCTCTCGCAGTTGCAAAACATTCCGCGCTGAGTTCCGCCGCGCGTTCGTGTCCTAAAGCGAGCGCGCCTTGGAACGCTTTTTCGTACAAGGAGTCTCCATCTTCGTCGGTTGAGAACGCCTGCACGAAAGCATCTCTGGTGCCACGTTCGACTTCAAACTTCAACAGGTTCAAGTCTTCGATCGCTTGTTTTGTACAGTCTAATGCACTGAGTGCTTCTAACGCGTTCTTCGCTTCACCATACTCGACTATGGCTGCCGAAATGTCGCCCTTCCCAATCTTCTCTCGAATTGAGATTTCCCGCTCGCCACATCTCCGCAACTCTTCTACGACGCGCAAAACGCGAACCATGTTTTCTTTCCTTTTATTCGTGTGCACGGCTCGAATTTTGACGTCGACGGCGTGTTGCGATCTTTCTAAAGCGCGTCGTCCATTTTTAAGCACCACATTTGCTCTCGTCAAAGAGTTTTGTATATCCAATATCTTCTGCGACGCGTGACCGACTTCGTTTCGTTTCTTATATATTTCCCCATTGATTCTAGTTTGTACGGTTTCTACGATTGCCATCAGTCGCTCTTCTTCGCGTCGCAGATCCTTCGGCGAAAAATCCCGCGGAATCTCTTTCAAAGACTCTCTCAAAGCGTCAAATTTAATGGAGTCGTTGTTTGACGATGATGACGACGGATCCGTCGACGCGTTTATTCTCTCTTCGCTCCTGTTCGTTTCATCTTCATCTTCATCTTTACGATACGGCTCGAAAAATCCGGGATGTAATTTGTCTACTTCTTTCGCGGCTTGCTCGGCGTTCATCGACGCCGCGTTCAACTCCAAACTGTCCATTCTGTTCACTAACTTGCCCGCAGATGACGAGGATACCGGAGTTTGTTTTTGCTCTAGATGTCGGCTCTCGGGACTACTCGCGCTCGGGCTCTGTTGAGTATTCATTCGGTTCGCTAACTTCCCAATCGGCGAACTCGCGTCTCGTTTTTGTTCTTCGATTTTGTCCTTTACCAGCTCAACTTTTTCCTTCGCGCGTTTTCTAAACTCCTCCGCTTTCTGCTTCCAGTTGTTTAGAAACATTTTCCCGCCCGCCGCGTCGTTCGACGAAGAGTTGTTGGAGTAAGCGCTCATACAGACAGACGACGGTGATACTATTTACGCCTATTATTATTCTCTTTCTCTCTCTTCCTTCCCAGTCGTGATCGTATCTAACACGTCCTCCGCAAACTTGCGAAAATCTGAATTCTTCAGCGCGTTTTCCAAAGCACTTTCTTCTCCTTTCTTCTCGCTTTCTTCGGCGCTGTTATCGATCGCTTTCAACGTTTCCAACAATCTCTCGCTTCGTAATTTCTCCAAAAGAGGTAAATTCAACGCCAACTTTGCGAAGTGTTCTCGTCGTAACCGGTGTCGATGACTGTCCTCGGAATCGGTTTCGAACGTCCTCGTCGGTTTTGGTTTTATACTCTTCTCCTTCAACGTATTATTATTAGTGGTATCAGTATCTTTCGTCGTCGCCAACAAAGCTTCCAATTCCAATTCTCCTTCAACCAATTCTTCTTTGTCTTCTTTCGTTCGTGCCTTCTTCGGTAAAACGACGACGCAAGACGAAGAAGCGTTTTCTCCTCCCCCCTTGTGTTCCTTGTTGCACTTCACGGAACAATACGGCTGACGACACTTGGGACACTTGTAATTCGAGTTTGGGCGAGCGCAAATCACGCACAAAGAGGACATTTTTGTGAGAACATTCAACGAACTGAAAAACGAAAAAATGAAAAAATATTTCCTTTTCGGGCGTAGTATTAATAACAACGATGACGACGATGATGATGATAAAATCGATCGTTACAAAATAAACGCATCCATCGCAAGATCGATTATACTTTAACGACGAACGCGCGCGTTTTGGCGATATCTTTAGGCGCCGTTGCAGTTTTTGGATCTAAGTACACGCGCTCGATCAAAAAGACGTTTCCAAAGTTTCTCTCGAGCATAACCGCGCACGGCGATTTTATCGAAGCGCTCTTCAGTTTAGAACAGGCTCGTTCGGACGTTGCAAACGCGGCAGAGTAATAGGAAGGAGACGAAGCGCTCTCGTCGAAAGAGCGGTCGTCTAACGAGGCGACGATGGACACGAAGAGCGCAGATCGGTCGGTCAGTCGGCTGGAAACGGGATCGCCCGTGGTGTACGCCGCGACGTTGAAAAAAGTCGCTCTTCCGTCGTTTACTGCGTTTTCGCCAAAAACGAGAACGATAAAGTCCTGCGACTCTTCGGTTAATACGCTGGCATCGGCGACGATGTTTCCATCCGAAAGCTCGCCCAAATTGTTCACGAGCTTTTCGCTCAGGCTGTAGGCGGCGTCCGCTGTGGAACCAAAACAACCCGAGCGCACGTTAACGCCAGGAAGAGAAAACGGCTGATAAGAAGGATCACTCAAGCATTTCGCGCCGTCGTTGACTACGACTCTTTCCAAAGCGAATTTATTCGCGTTACCGAACGCGTTCGTAAGTTTTGATTGAAACTCATCGGCGGCGGCATTTAACGAAGTTTTCTGTTTCATCGCGCGATGATGGATTTTTGATTGCGAATCTTTTTCTTCGTCGTTTAAAAACGACGACGGGAATAAAGCGTCGTTTGGCCCGCGCATCGGCAGATATTCTTTGGAGTAAAACACGTCTGGATGTTGTCTTTCATCTTCTTCTTCTTCTGGTTGTTGTTGCCTCGTCGTCGGTCGCGATATCGTTGCTAACGATAACAAATTCAAAAGAGAATTACCACCACTGTTCGCTGCGCGTGCCGGCTCGCGACCACGAACAATCATCGCCGGCCATTCGTATCTGGCGTACACGCCGAGTGCCTCGGCGCCTTTCAACGGCCAAATCCCGACTCGAAAGCTCGTCGTCAAATCATCCGCGATTATTGACGGAAGGAAATTCAATTCGTCGTATCGAAGCGCTTCGAGTTCAATGGACGTTGACGCAATGCCAGTATTTTCAAGCACTTCTTTCAAATCATGAAACGTCTTCGAGGAAGCCGTGCTTATAATAACGAGCGCGCGTCGAAACGCTCGCGACCCTCGAACATTCTTGTTATTCACCGGTGACGAACTCGCTTGCGCGGAGACGGTTTGTCGCAGCGAACGCAAACCCAAAGCACCAAAGGTCTTCCTCCAAACGTACGTCACGTACGAATAGTATTTCGCAGACGATGGTGGCGCGCACATGATACTCATCGTCGCGTCTCTTTTACCGAACTGAAAATACGGCCAATTTTGATTGTTCACGTTTACGTTTTCCACTCTCGCGTACATCACTCCTGGGTTCCCCGTATTCGCCGTGCGTTGCATCAAACTCTCGCTATTCATCGTCTCTTCTAAACCATACTCAGAAGTATCGTGCGTAAATCTCAAGCGCCCGCTTTCTCGCGCGCGAACGTTATAAAAGTTGTTTCCTCTGTTTCCTCCTCGTTCGATGACTTCTCTCGCCAGTTTTCGTGCAACCTCGTTCGCTTTCTCGAAATCTTCCAACTCGCACAAAAGTTCGAACTCTTTTCCGATCGGTAAACGTAACTCCTGTTCGGCGAAAACCCCAACGAAGTTCGTCGTCGTCGCAGAAAGAAGACAACAAAGAAGAAGAAGAGAGAGTTTCGACAGAAGCAGAATTACTTTGTGTGATGATGCCATCAGAATCTTAGTAGCAGTAGTCATTCTTCTTAAAGTGGAGATGTGAATAATAAAAAGTGTCTATTATCTCTCGCGTATTTTTTAATTCTTCTTTTTTTTGACTTGAAAAAAAAATTTCTTTCCCAGACTCGTTTTTTCTCTTTTTCTCTTT
>Ga0255763_1002111_pt1 | contig 19469 bp, 22 predicted proteins | sample 041ome_2_FD_179963 | JGI IMG/M metagenome (GOLD analysis project Ga0255763, IMG submission 179963) | Coastal salt marsh microbial communities from the Groves Creek Marsh, Skidaway Island, Georgia - 041406US metaG (version 2) | ecosystem: Environmental > Aquatic > Marine > Intertidal zone > Salt...
ACAAACATATCGTTATCAATATTTTAATACTTGTTTTCATTTATAATAAGTATTAAAAAGTACCTGAAGGTTCTACTTCTAACGTTCGCAACAAACAGTCTGAGCTTTCGTTTCACTGTCGCCAACAAAAATGGGAGGAGACGATTTGATGCTAGTTCCAAATGGGCAACGAACTACGCCAGCGTTCGGAAGGTCAAGAACCTCTTTTGCAGCCTCTGTGCAAACAAAATCTTTAGGTTGGCAAGCTGGACGTTCCAAACCTCCTGGTTTAAAATCTTTCTTGCATTCACATATGCATCTCTTATTAATCCCTGCACCGACAGTTAAATTTCCCCCTAACTTTTCTTTGACTGAAAGATCTCCGCATTCTTTATCGCATGAACCTTCCTCTGGAACCTCTGCCTCAATCTCAGCTATGGCCTGTTCGTATTTCGCTTTTGATTGCGCACGCGCTTGTTTAACCTTTTCAAGGTCAGCTAGCAGTTTTGCGTTTTTATCGTCGATTACCCTCTTCAAGATAATAAAACCGGCTACACCTGCTGTTATCCCAAACAAAGAACCCACTCCCAGTCCAATCGATGCACTTCGGAACAATATCGAGAATATGATAGTAAATACTATTAATGATACTGACCCAGTAGACACTGATGCAAGGATAGGCTGTTTATATGCAAAATTGACAAGTAGGTTCCCAGAGGGATCGTCTATACTAGATACCGACTGTTCTACCTCTACTTGTTTAGCCTTGTCTTTTACCTCGGAGGATGTTCCGCACCCAGTGTTACTTTGATTTATTACATTCGAACCTGAGATTCCAAGAATATTTATAATATTGTTACAGCACGCTATATCTACTGGATCTTTTTGGATTGGAATAGGAGATTCAGGAGGTGTATATTTTGGTATAATGTCCCCTTTCTCGTCTTTTATTGGTTTTGTATAATCATTATCACAAGATGGCCCAGCGCTTGGGGTTCCTGGATCTTCAATATCTTTATGCAAGAAAGGTGTTGTCATACGTTCAATCGTTCCTAACGAAGCAGGCAGTAGTGTATGAGCTGTTTCCCAAATATCCTTGTTCGGGAACGACTTCATCCTATCCTTAATCTCTTGATAAGTTAACAAACACCTCGCTTGCGCGCCAAAATTATCCTCGGTTGGAAATGATGAGTCGCAGTTGTTGTTTGAACCAGCGTAGCATCTTTTAGGATTCATGTTTTCGCCAAAACAATCTGTTTCACAGGGACCACGGATACCCAAAAAAGCATCTTTTTTGCAGCCACGGTCATGGCATTCAGGCACATCGTTGCCTAAATTTTTAACCTCTTTTTTTAGCTTATTCACCTCGGCAATATAGTCGTCTTGGTAGCTTGTTAGACGCTCTAGAAAGTCGTTGTAAATCGCTTCCCCTCGTTCTTTTCTCGCTGCGTGATCTGCTTCATTTGCAGCATTGATCTCGTCAATCGCAGCATTTTTACGCTGCGCATTTCTTAAGGAAATTTGGCAATTACAGGCAGTTTGCGCCTTTACAGGATCAGCTCCTGAGAGAAGCCATTTACACTGAGTCATATTAGTAACATCTTTGAAATCGGACATATTTTATTTAGCCAATATATTATCACACGTCATCTACCGTAGTAAAATTTTCTCTAAAAAAAAAAAATACGAATTAATAAATATGAACACAGAATCAGTAAAGCTTCATATTATGGTTCAAAGTCAAGATGCCATAGAATTCTTTTCAGATATAAACGACGAAGCAGTAGTTTATATTTTTGAACAAATACGAGATAATATTCTAGATTCTCCTGTATCTCAGTCTAATTTAGTATTAATTTGGAACAAAATTACAAGTGTAGCTAAACTTGGTTCAAATTTACTTGCCGAAGACGTTGAATTTATGATACAGTTGGCTGAGGACTTGCTTGGCATTGATGATTATTGGAAATATATGGCTGACCCGACCGATGACATGGTAGTGAATTATATCGACGACGAATGGGAAATGTTTTAAGAAACGTATGAATTTTATACTATTTGTAGTATAAAAATCAAAGAAGTTATCTTGACTTTTTACGACAGGATCCTTTTTCTCCCTTTTTTGTTCCCGGAACTCTTTCGTATCCAGCCCAACAACCTCCTTGCAAACGCCTTGATTTACGCTTGGATTTACGTTTAGATTTACGCTTGGACTTACGCCTTGGAGATCTGCGTTTGGATTTACGTTTGGATTTACGCCTTGGAGATCTGCGTTTAGATTTACGTTTGGATTTACGCCTTGGAGATCTGCGTTTGGACTTACGCCTTGGAGATCTGCGTTTGGATCTACGTTTTGGCCTAACTTTTTTCAAAGGACTTCTTCTTTTCTGCTTGCAACGACGTTTTATTTGAGCAGGACTAAGCTGGCTTGCAGTTGTAGGAGTACTTTTGGTGACGCGTTTACTAGGTCTGCAATAGGGATAATTTTTCTTCCAAGAAGACAAGGTAGTTTTTGGGCGTCCGCAACGAACTTTTTTTGGTAGCTTGCAAACATTGATCCACTTCTCATCGAACCATCTTTGGAGTCCTAGAGATTTTTTGGATTTCTTACCTTTGTATCGACCGCCTCTTCGTTTATACTCTTTGACTAGCCATGCACTTGCGTACGCGCTTGGCCAAACTTTAAATTTTCGTTTCGCTGCAGCCTTTACCCTTTCGTATAATTTTGGATTAGATGGTATAGTCATTTATTATATCGTTTTTCGAATTTTTTCAAGCTGTTTTCCAACTATATTCTGACCGTTTGTTGCGCTTCCAACGGGGCCTGATCCTAGAATAAAATTGGTGCTTTTGTATACGATGGGTCCTGTCGAATTTTTGAGTAGTTGTTTAGCTTTCGAAGAGGATTTGATCCACGTCGAAATGGCCTTTTCGCAGGCTTGTTTGAGTAGGAGTTCATACGTTTCGTCTCTTATTTCTAAGTACACAGCACTGCCTTTTTGAACGCCTGCAAACTTTCCAGTGACTCCAAGCAATGCTTGTTCAGCCTTGCTTTCAGCTTGTTGCGTTTCGAATCGCAAACTAAGGACGTTGACGAGCAATACGAAGAGGACATAGTGTGCTGCTGAAGAGAAGCATCTTCCGTTTATATTCATCTGTATTTCATATTCTATGGAAAGTTCTGGAAAGTCTGTTTTAGAGATGACATATTCTCCAATTTCTGGCTTCTTTTCAGTGTCGACATTGTCTGATCTTTTGAATGTTTGGCATCGATGGGTCCAACCTTCTGCTTGTTCAACTTCTAGAGTACTAGGTTCATACAGCCGTGCAATTTTGGTGTCAATGTCGGTTTGAACTTCAGGAGGAAATTTTTTTTTGTTGTAAAGATCTAGTACTTTTTGATTAATGTTGGGTATATTATCAAGAAGCTGTGCATGTTTCCTATACACTCTTGATTTAGTGAGCGTGCTCTTAGTGTTTCTGAGTTCATTTTGTTTCCTTTCAAGCGTGTCAATGAGTTCTCTTTTAGCGGCTGCGTCTAAGAGATTATTTTCTAGGGAAAGCCGAGTAGTATAAATTTCGCTTTTAAGGTCGCCTGTGTGCTTGTTGACAGCTTCTTTATAAAAGTGAGGATACTTCGTGTTGAGAATATAAGTAGCGACGCACATCTTTGCGACAGCACCTTTTAGAGATTCAATTTGATTTTTGTAAGCCCTGAGTTCTTGTTTTCTGACTAGATTGTATAGTATGTTGCCGTTCAAACATAGTGCAGCTGATTTGACCTCTGGTTCGATTTTTTCTATACTTTCAGGCGACGTGTCGCCCGTGTGAGCCAGTTCTGTAGGTATGCTTGCAATGGAGAAATGTCTGAATTTTTCCAGAGAGTTTCCGTCGAATAACATTTTGGTCATAGCTTTTTTAATTCGAATAGCCTGCTTGACGCGCTTGATGTACGCTTGTTCGTCTCTATCAGCGTTTTTCTTGCGCTGGTTTTTGGAAAGTTCAGTTCTACAATTCATGAGCACTGTACTTTCTTCTAGTGTAGCTCTTTTAAGGGGAGAGATGCATGACAGTACTGGCGATTTTAGACGAACTGTTCCAGTTTTGAGTAGTGTGTTGCACATGTCTGGGTCAGAGTATTTTTCTTTGTATGCATCTTGTAACGCTGCGTCGACAATTTTTTTCATATCCGCTTCCATAGCTTCTCTCGTCGCGGTTTGTAATTCGGATACTTTCATGGTTTGAAATTTATTTTTAACCAATGAGTCGGTGCAGTCTACTAGAGAAGAATAAATATAGTTTGTAACATTTGTCCATTCTTCTCCATCAATATTAACCGGACCAGATATGTCTGGATTAATAATTTCTGTGTCAGTCATTGTTTAGAAATCGTTAGGGTTTTTTTAAGTAATTAGTTACATGTTCTTCATATTAGGAACAAGATTCCATTGGAAGTCGTCTATCTCTGGATCGCTTGAGTTTCTCCATAAAACGTCGCCCGTGGTGCTTGGTCCTGCTCTGGACAAAAATAGTAGAGGCTTGTGAACTAGCACCAAATTAGAAGGCCAAAGTTCGTGCCACGTAAGATCGATGTGATCCATGGGTCTTTTTTTCCAGTGTTCTATTAATTTCTTTCCGAATTCATGTTTTACCATGTAGGCTAGGCCGCTTCCAACTCCTCCTAAAAGTCGATAGAATTTGCCCGGAGGCTCAATATTCTTTGGAGCTCCAACCATCTTAACGTCGTACGGAAAGTTTTGAATGTTGAGCAAGATCATGTCAGCCTTCGTTTCTGCAGACTGTTTAATAGCGTCAAGAGCTTGTTTTTGCGTGACCTTAGCTTTGCCATTCAAATTAGCGTCGTCTTCTAATATAATGTAGTATTCTCCAGGTTTAGTTGCTTTAACACCAGTTTGGTTGGCCTTGATGTGAGCAAGTCGACAGCCTTCTCTGCCAACGGAATGCAGGATACCAGGACTGCGTTTCAAGTTTGGAAACATTGGTTTCAAGCTTTGTTCAATCAGGTTTTTATTCTTCGTGTCTCTGTCCAGGTTTATGTAGAACACAGGCAATCCTCCGGGAGAAGTGTATTGTTCGTTCGTTTTCCCTTTTGTCCACACTATAAGTACTGCGCCGAGAAGCAGTGCGACGAGTACCAAAGTTGCAGTAAGAAGTTTTTTATTCATCTTATAAATATGCTTTTATTATAATAAAATTATGTGTGACCGTTTGGAAAATATTGAAAAAGCTTTACAAAGGTTGGAAAGAAAATTAGACATGGTAGATAAAAAATGCGATAAGGTGACAGACCACGCAACATTTGTAGAAGGTGTCTACGAAACAATTAGAGCTCCATTATCCTTTATCACAGGCTATGTTGCATCTTACATGCCTTCTACTATGACCGATGGTACGAAGAATAAAACTCTTCTACCTCCTCTTACAGTAGAAAATGGTCCATCAAAGGCTGGGAAATAAATTGTTGACTAAATAAATGAGTATAAGTTCATATTCAATAATAATTATACTAGTAATTATATTGATCACTCTGGCTTTTTATCTTTTAAAGCGTAAGAAGGAACCTTATTTGCCAATGAACCAAAGATTTATCCCAGATCCTTCAGTCACTAAATTTTTCCCAGTGAAAGATGATATTTACGAAAATTTGAGAATAGAAGCCGGGGTATGCATGTCCTCTGATGGAAACGAACCTTCTATTTGTTCACAAGGAGAACCCTCAGAACCTTGGAACAAAGATGTTGCGGTGCTTGCGTGCAGAGGCCCAAAGAGGGACAAAGATGGAAACATAATACTGTGCGACTTCAAAAACCCTATGCTACAGGATGATTTTCTTTCTAAACAGTACTGTGTAACAAAGATGCCTGGAGTTTTAGAAGCCGGTTTTAGAAACAATGTTTTCTCCGAAGATGAACTAGAACCCGCTATATGTTCTAAAGCTCTCAATGCAAACCCTAACAACAGGCTAAACATCGTTGAGATGGTTCATCTTGTTCAACTAAGTAAAGGTAGTGGATATCCGGATGTTGATAACCTAATTTTCGACACTTGGTCGCACAACAATGGTAAAGGTTTGCAACTGATCGTAGACGTAAAAAATGGAGAAGTTGTTAGGTGGAGTGTTGCTGAAATGGGTTTCGGATACAAAGTAGGGGATGAAATTATTTTGTTGGGAGGCAACAACGACGCTTCATGGAAAGTGATACGCGTAAACGTGTTCCCATCAGTATTCTCTAAAGGAAGCAAAAACATTGTGATACCTGACCGTGTTATAGACGAAAATCCGAAGGAATTGATCAAATATTTATATAATCCGCACGGATTGGAAAGACTTGACGCAGAGAAAGCTTTCAAAAATGCGTGCACTGCTGTATGTACGAATGGAGATGATAGATGCTATAAAAATTGTTTCAGACGGCATGTGACTAAAAAATTATCTTAAAATTATTTTATACTTTTTCCAGTATAAAATTATTACTTTTTTTTCTTGCTTTTAGAACTCATGAGAAGGATGCAAACTACGGATATAGCCGATATCGCAGCAACTGCTATCAATCCATATCTCAGCATCTTGCCTTTCTGAGAATTGTCTGTTTGACTAATGCCGGCAGCCGCGACTGCTGCAGCAACTGCAGGTCCGGCCAAGCATTTCGAACAGAACTCCTCTTTCTTCTTAATTTTTTCTTCAGTCATTTATTATACTACATATTTTTTACGACGCGAAATATTTTAAACGACCGGACAATATAGTCGTATGATATCAACACGTTTGCCAAACGTTGTACAACATCGATTTCATCTTCCGATTTATGAACAACTAGTCTTCTGTGTGTTTCAAACAAGTTTGGAATCAAGCACATCTCTCTAGATTGTTTTCTCATCTCTTCTACAGCCTCAGTTTTAGTATTGAAATATGATACAGGTAAGCTGTCTACTGTTAGTACATACACGTGCTCAATTTCATCAGCGGCCTTCTCAGCGACTAAAGCAGCTTTCTCAGCGGCTAAAGCAGCCTTCTTAGCGACTAAAGCAGCTTTCTTAACAGCCGCTAAAGCGGTACAATTATATTCGGACATTTATTACATTTTATTCTTTCTTTAGATTCTAAGACGTGTTGTACATTCTGTGTCTAATTTCCATAAGAATTTTTCCTGCTACGTTGACCCCATCGTTACAAGGCCAAGTAAAATTTCCTCTAGCATGCATCGTGATAGGTCTGAATCCGCTTCTCATGAGTTTATTTTTTAATTTAGGATGTTGGTCGAGCTTGATTTCGAAAAGCATCGTTAGCGCTTCTAATCGTTTCTTCTTCCACTCAGCACTTATTGGTTTGGCTTGTAAAAGTTTGATCGGTCCGAAATTTTTGCGAAGCATAAAAGCTTCCTTCCCATACAGCTGGGTAAAGTCGATATCTTGCACAGGATTGTCTGACGATGCGTTCAAAATCTCTAACAATGCTCCTTCTATCGAAGTGTACTTTTTGCCTTTTACTGTTATCGGATGATGCGAGAAACGAGAAAAGCCATTATCGTATTCGTCTTTGTACTGAATTCGATACATATTTAGTGGTTCGAAGAAACGATAAACGAACGCGCGTTGCCTGTACTCGTGAGGCGAACCAATCGCTTTCCATTTCGCCTTAATCTTAGGGCGCTTTGCATGAAAAGCTGAAGTTTGTTTTAACGCTTCAATCGGTTCGATCTGATGAATATGACACAATAAAATCGCCACGATCATCCCGGCTCGACCGTGTCCACCCCTGCAATGAACATAAACCTTGTGTGAAGTAGGGAGAGTTGTAATGATATTGGATAATTTTGAAACAAACCTTGAAAAGATTTCCCAATCTTTTGGGACATTATGGTCTTTGATAGGAAAACAAATCTGAACGCAATCAGATGAAATTGAATATGGTTTGATCTTACTTTCGTTCGGTGACGTAAGGTTGACGAAGTATCGAACTCCATTTTGAATCAATTCATCTACATGCTTTTGTTTTGGATAGCACCCAAATAAAGCCCGGTTCTTTATGAAATAAGATGAATTCTGCATTTTATTTCAAAGATTATTTGATTAAGTACTGAAATGATCTTGTGCGACAAACTCAAAAAAAAATCTTAATTATTTTTATACTTTCAAAAAGTATAAAATATTTATAATTCAACTAAATTTTCAATTTCGTTTACAATTTCATCGGTACTCATCCCAAGAACATCGACGCTCATCACCGTTGGAGCGTTGACCTGCATTGAGTTCGTAAGCAAAGCCTTTTCGGTCGATCTTTGAACACCTTTCAAATACTCCAGAGTCATGCCAGATTCACAGGCTCTTGCCCGTGCCTTGCATCTTTCAAAACACACTTCTGCTTCAAGATTTAGTGTGATGATACAATCCGGCTGTTCCAACAATAAATCATATAATCTTTTAAAAGTTTCATATTCTGTGTCTGTCATATGGCCATTTGCATGAACCAACTGTGCAAACGCTAGACAATCAACATGGGCTCGTTCAACGAAAACTATATCATCTGATGAAGTTCCCTTGAACTTCGCTTCTTCTCGAATAGATTCGTAAGTTTCTTTCATCTCAGCGATTACTACGGTTTGAAACAAGTATCCGTATCGTTTCGGGTTTTCATAATACATGTTCAAAACATTCCCCCATTTTCCTCTGTCGTATCCCTCAAGAACTACGTTATGGCCTTTATCTTTCAGCGCCTTGAGCAGAGTACTCTTTCCGCATGCAATGTTGCCGTTGATCGAAATAATGTAAACCATTTTTGTTCTTAAAAAAAATGTTTTTTAAGAATCATTTCTATTCATATTATAAAAAATTTCGTGTAGCTAGCTTAACTTCTTCTTCCTTTTCCTCTTCTTCTTCCTCTTCATCCTCTTCTTCTTCGCCCATCTGTACCTTATAATATTTTAAACATTTTTGATCGCACTTTATATCACTTTTTCTAATTTTCTTCTTCAAACTTAGACCATCGAGAGACTTTACTCGAGATAGCGCTACGTATGCTTGACCTGGACAGAAGCAATCACTAATATCGACCTCAGCACAGTCAAGGGTAAGCCCTTGAGACTTATGAATTGTGATAGCATAGGCTACCTTCAAAGGAACCTGTGTTAGAATAATATCTATGTTTTCTTTCTTATCTTGGTTTTTGATTTCAAAACAATGCGGATGTATTTCGCGTTCGTCTCCGTCTGTGAACCTTACAGTAGGTACTTCGTCTTCGTCTATGTCGATGATGACGCCTCGACTGCCGTTGCTATGAACTAGTTGCTTGTTCGTATAATCTGGATCATCTTCGTACATGTTCACCAACAACATGACTTGAGCACCAACGCAGAGCTGCATATATTTTGGGGCGATGCAATCTTTAATAGCTTTTTCTACCAACCAATCGGGGATCTTTTCTTGGAATTTGTTCACACTCATTTCATATTCGTGAAACTCGAGATCTTCGTTTTCTATAGCAAGTTGATCCAGACAGCTTTCGTTTTGAGAATCTACGTTCACATTTTTAGAATACAATCTTGTAGACGTGACACCGTTAACTGATACGTCTGTTCCTGCTCTTGAATTCAATACATCTATATCAGCGTCTGTATGTTCTCCTAACCTGCACCTCGCCAATATATTTTTAAAAACTGTATCATTATCTTGACGAACATTCTCGGTCAAACATATAGTTTCATCGATTGATTCTTTCCATGTTTCTGCCTCAAAGGTAAATTTATCAGACTTAACTACAGGAAGCTGCATAAAATCTCCAGACAAAAGGAGTTGAATACCTCCCCATGGTTTCTTACACTTCCGCACGTGTTGCGCTACTAGATTAAGCTTGTCGAACAACTCCGGGTTCATCATAGAAATCTCGTCGATTACAAGAACCTTCAATTTTTTCCATCGATTATGAACAAACCAATTATCCTCGATTTTATCGACAAGCCATCGAACGCAACCGTCCCCGATTCCGATTCCTAGATAAGAATAAAACGTGCTTCCCCCCATGAGAAGGGCTGAAGTGCCAGTAGTAGACGTGATGGCAACACCGCGCGGACGTTCGTTGCAGAATTTGTGAATTAAAGCAGTTTTACCTGTGCCAGCGGGTCCGGTTAGAAATATGGATTTACCTTTTCGTAGCGCATCATAAGCTTCTTGCTGCTTTTGAGTCAATTTTATGGAGTCATCGAATGTAGAAGCCATTTTTAAAAAATAATATTATATATTTTTATAATCATTTTTCAACTTAAATAAGAAGTCTTTGTCGAAAAAATGGAAGATTTAGATTATATAAAAGATTTCGAACACATAGACGAACGACCATCGCCAGAGGACATTCATTCTCTGTACTCTGTTGAAGAGGTGCTAGGACCAGCAGAAAGCTTTTCAGCGCGCCAATTCCAGTCTTTGTTTTCTTTGTGTGGAATTGCTGTACTTACTTTTATCGTTGTAAGGGGTTTGACCCCAGTCCTTGTTAAGAAGTATCCGCAAGTGTTTCTCAATTTTGGATTCGTAGTCGAAACCTTACTGTTTTCATGCTTTGTTTTTGCTGCTTTTGGTAGCACTATGCTCGTAAAATATTTTAAGAATGATAATAAATGAGTCAGAAGGATACTAAATATTTAAAAACACAACTTGTAGGAAGATCTCCTATAGAACTAGATGATGAAATGTATCAAGAAATGCAAACAGAAGAAGGTTATGCTGGCGTTGCCTTCAATTTACAAGCTCTATTTGATTTAGACACTCCCGAAGAGGAGATTCCAAGTAAAAAAATTATTCTTAGCAAACGATTAGGACAAGGTTCCTTCAATACAGCTTGGTTGAGCAAGATTAATGAGAATTCAGAATACCATTTTGTTTATAGAATATCTCGACAAAAGCCTACGAAAAAGGACAGAGATTTGATGATGAAGGAAACAGAATTTAACCTCTTTGCTAACACTATGCATCGTGGTGAGTTGACTGAATTCACATATTACGCCAACGATTATGCTCCGCGTCCATTCCAAATGAAAGAACTTTTTGACGGAGATTTGTATGACTTCATGGACAGGTTTAAAAATGTTTCTATGCAAGTAGAAGCTGTAAACAAGGCATTTGTTTGTATTGATATGCTAGAAAACCTTGGTATTCATTGCGTTGACCAAAGTGGAGGAAACTTCCTTTACATGAAGGGAAGAAAGCCTATTAACTACACTGGACCCGTTTCTAAAAACTCTTTATTCGTTCGTATTACTGATCTTGGCGCAGATTTTTGCACTAGAGAATTTGACTTTGGAAGCTATACCCAGGACCTTTTCAGATACAGACACAGATTGCAGCTTCTCTTCACTTTGGATGATTTGAAGAAGGAGGCTTTGAAGCAAATTTTAATTGATAATGACATGTGTCATCCAGGAGACGTTGAACAATTTTCTAAATGGATTTCAAAAGCCTCAACGCAAAGAGAAAAACGAAATGCAAAAAATTGGGATCTTGCCTGGAACCAGTTTAATTGGTACAGTGATTTAGTCGGTCGTAACGGTGATAAAACTGGAAAAAAAGCTCCGCGTAAACTAAAAGAGTTCATGGAAGAATACTGCCCCCGTACAATCGAAATCCCTCAGTCTTGTTATCTGACTATGGCGGACATAGAAAGAATTAGAAATGGAGGTGCATCCATTAAAGTCATGATAAACAAGAAGAGCGTTCTAAAAAATGTAAACACGTTAAGGTCTATAAATTTAACGATCAGCGAGTTGAGGAAACATGTATTTACTGATCAAAATGGATATGCAACTACCGCTTCAAATAAAATTTGGATAAAGCAAGATTGCTATGAAAGATGGCTCAAAAATAAGAAAGGATACTCATCTAGACGAAAGCCATCCAGTGGTGCGAGTGAAACTAAAGAATCATCTCCTCCTAGACGATCCTCTTCTCGAAGACAGTCTCCTAGACGATCCTCTTCTCGAAGACAGTCTCCTAGACGATCCTCTCCGAGAAGACAATCTCCGAGACGATCCTCTCCTAGACGATCCTCTCCGAGAAGAAGGTCGTCTGGTAAGAAATGCAAAGGCGCAGCGCCCCGAGGAAAAATTTGCAACCCTAAAACAGGAAGATGGGTCAAAAAGAATGGTGTTGTAGGTAGAAAGATTCTTGCTGCGCAGGGTAAACGTTCGTCTCCTCGAAGATCTTCTTCTCGACGAAGGCAAACTCCTGGACGACAGTCTCCTAGACGATCCTCTCCGAGAAGAAGGTCGTCTGGTAAGAAATGCAAAGGCGCAGCGCCCCGAGGAAAAATTTGCAACCCTAAAACAGGAAGATGGGTTAAAAAGGATGGTGTTGTAGGTAGAAAAATCCTTGCTGCACAGGGTAAACGTTCGTCTCCTCGAAGATCTTCTTCTCGACGAAGGCAAACTCCTGGACGACAGTCTCCTAGACGATCCTCTCCGAGAAGAAGGTCGTCTGGTAAGAAATGCAAAGGCGCAGCGCCCCGAGGAAAAATTTGCAACCCTAAAACAGGAAGATGGGTCAACAAGGATGGTGTTGTAGGTAGAAAGATTCTAAAGAAAAGGAAGAAAAGGAATTAGAGTTAGAAAACATTTTATACTACAAAAAAGTATAAAATTAAGAACTGTCACAAGTCGATTTTGTTTTCGTTTTCCCAGTAATTGAACATGAAACGCTTACATCGCCATCTTCATCCCCATCTTCACAAGGAACCTTGCAGTAGTCTAAAGCCTTGAGTTTGTTAGTGCAGTTGCCTTTATTTTTTCTGTTGCGCAGAAAATCAGATATATCGCACGTAGGTCTATGCACCTTGGCAAACCACAATGCTAGAACGGTTAAGAGTAATCCTATTATCAATATACCTTTCATTCTTTATTATCCCAATAATAAATGAGTGAATCAGAAAACGATAATCTTATCGAACAACAAGAAGATGATATTAACGAACTATTGAAAAAAGATTTTATAGAAGCTGATGCACCAAAGTACGGACCATGGCCATGGCTTGATAGAATTTTATTAAACAAATATAAGGATGAAGGAGGATACAAACTTGATAGAAGCGCGACTCGATTTTTTGTACCTGGAATGATTTTATTCAATATTATATTCTTTGGTTCAGGATCATATAAAGAAAACTGCGTATTTTTAAAAATTGTATGGATCTTGGGAAACTTATTGTGGTTAATGATGATCCATAACAAACGAAACGAAGGTGCAAGAAGCATACAAGGCGAGATCGAAATATTGTTCAAGGCAGTTGATCGAGATATTGTTCTGCTTAGCATCATAACACTTTTTGCAGTTTTTGTAAAGGCGAAAGCTGACAAAACAAATAAATTTTTATTAGGCTCTAGCATTCTTAGTTTAATTTTCGGAGCCTTCTGGTACACCTTTGCAGACGAACCTCTATATTACAGGAACAGCCGCAATCTTTCTGCTTCAAGTCTGACTCTAGGCCTTCTTCTATTTTCCATGTTTGTTGCAAGACACTACTTTTGTTAATTTTGTTCTTCTTATTAATAAATATGCCCTTGCCTAAATATACTAAATGCGATGATACGTATTCTGAAGACCAACCTATGCTCAAGATCACTCCTGAAAAGTTGTGTCAGATGCCACATTTAACAGATTATGAATGCGCTGGTTCACCCTGGGAAGACCTTCAATGTGAACAGTTCTCAATGCAGCAACTTCAAATGTATAACTGCATGACTCCTGGATTTAATGGCCGTCCTGTTCACTTCGAATATTCCCCGGAATCTGGACCCGACTGGAAAAATGCTAGATGTGTTGGTGACGCTTGCGGTCCCTGCAAACAGCCTATGGTTCTGTAAAATCAATATTATTATTATTAGTAAAACTAATAATAATTTTAATCTAAATTTATGCCGCAAGTCTATACACTCCTTGCACTTTCTCTACATAACCTGCTTCCATCATGTTTCGCAACACTTGCGCAACTACTCGATCCCTTTCATACCACTTATTATTTTCTTTATTGTAATATCCCCCTCTTATCCCTAACTTTACACCAATGTCGCACTGCCTCATCCCATCGTTCGATGTTTGAAGAACGTCTCTAATACAGTCCTCCAAATCGTGCATACACCTTCTTGCTTTCTTTCTTAAAAGAATACTTATTATTTCATCCGATTCTGTGTCCGACTCTGTATCCATGTCCGACTCTGTATCCGTGTCTAAATCTGTGTCTGAATCTGAATCCTTATCAATTGTGTAAAGGACAACTCTACTAATTTTAACGACTAATAGGGCAATACAACACGTGATGAAACTCATTACTATATCGAAGTCCATATAAAAACTCGTTCCAATCGCTTCATGAAAGTCCATCATGTCCATATCAATGTTTTCGGTAAGGTTGTAAGTAGTTTGCATTTTTTGAAAAAATATTATTAAAAATCTAGGATCATTTTAAAGATTGTTAAGTTTTTATAAAATGAGTAGATCAATATGTTATAAGATATGTTCTTGGTTCAGACCTAAAACCGATGATGACGATGACGTTATTGATGATGTTGAGAATGTACCGCAAGTACCGTCAACACTAGACGACGACAGATTTCATTTAGAAGGTTCATTTAGAAGCAATGAATGGGATAGACAGTGGACACGGCGTAAAAATACATCCAGACCGTTGTGTAATAAACATTTTTGTTAATGACAGCGTTTTCGATACCAAAAATCTTTTTTATACGATTATCAGTATAAAAATGTTTAGGGCCACTTTTGGCAAACGTCCTCATACAAGTTTGAAGGCACACATGTTGTTGGTTCTATGTCATAGCATGCAGTGCAACCCGAAGGACAATGGTAACCAGTATCATCGTGATAATAGCCTATGTCGCAATTTGCTCTATCATCGAACCGACAGCTAATCATAGTTTGTTTATCAAGAGGTCTGCAAGAAGGAAAATTTCCTCCACACCAACCACACCCCTTTGAGTAGTTGCAATCCTGTTTATTTACTTTATTGGTGCACGCGGTGGATCCTTTGTACTGGTCAGGAATTGTACAGCCAAGCATATACGTTTTATACCCAAACGTCGAAATCTTCTTAAAGCCTGCAGGCTCGCTGTATAGCTGAGGATCTCCGGTCATATGCTTAGAGAAATTTCTGCAGTGCGTCCGTTGCGCTTCCTTATTTCCCCAATCTGCAGCTTGACCCTTTCCAGAAAAGTATGGATCCGGATTCTGTTCCCAGGTGCACGTATCCTCATCTTCGCCGCACCAGAACGTATCATGATCTTTGCATTCATTTTTGGAAAGGGTATTTCCATTACAGGGATTAATCTCAGTTTTTCCCGAAGCACAAGTATCGCAGTTATGACAAGTCATTTCGTTCCACCAAACAGCTCCAGGATATTTTCCGGTTGTAACTCCAGTTTCATGTCCAGACATCCAGTCTGTTTCACCGGCTTTGGCGTATTGGTTATCCCTGCAAAGTTGCACGCATAAGTTGTTCGTTGTCCTCGTTCCGTCGCAAGGAGGTTGGTTGGGTTTCAAGCCTTTGTGGAAGTCAAAGTCTACGCACGTTCTGCACGGCTCGCATTTTAAAGTTCGACCGTTGAAGTACTGTCCAGGTTTGCAAAATCCGTCTACACAATTACTGCACGGCAAACAAGATTTATCACCGTGTATGTACCCATCTATTTGACCTTGAAACTCGAACGCCCCACCTCGGTCCGTCCTTACATCAGAGCAAACCCGCGATTTCTTCTGATCCATATCAACGCACATATTATCTAGAGTTGTAGTACCGTCGCATTCCGTGCCCGCTTGTACAGTTTGACCAGGTTTACACTTGGTGCACGGCGTGCAAGCCCCTTCTTCGTAGAAATATCCTTTTTTGCACTCAATTTTTTTGCAAACGGTGTCCATCTTACCTTCGCAAGTTCCGACCGGTGTCCATCCGGGTTCACAAGTTCTGCATTTCTGACACTGGTTCAGACTGTTCACAAATTCTCCTGGTTGGCACTTTTTGATTGGAGTACACATGTTGTCAAATGTAGTTTGACCAGTGCATTCTGTCCCAGGTTGCACGATATGGTCCGCATCGCATCTCGTACAAGGTTGGCATTGGCCCGTATGGATGTTGTAGAAATCTCCCTGGATACAGCCAGCTTCATTGCATATTTGACCGGCAAATCCTGGATTGCAACGACACTCGGCAGGCTTTCCTGGAAGTTCCAAGCATAAGCCATTACCGCTGCAATTTTTTAAATCTTCGCAAGTAGTCATTTATTAATATCAAAGTTTTTCTTCGTCAGTGTTTTCGAAAATATTGATTCCGTACAAAGTTTTGCAAGCAGTATAACGACTTGTACCGTCTCTGTTTTTCCAACCTACTACAGCGTCCTTTCCCCATTGATTCTTGTAAAGGAAATATTTATCGTTTTCGTACTTTATCAACCTAGCATCTTCCATGCCCTGCGGAAATGTATTCGAATTTCTTGCGAGGGTGATAACATCATCTAAAATCAAAAAATAATCCGTGTTGCTTTCTATAGGAAAATTATAATACTTGTCGTCTGAATCTAATATCGTATTTGTCCAATCAAAGAAATGAGCCCGATCAAGTTTGATAACGTTGCCTTCTCTGTACGAACCTTCTCTTTCAAACCCTGACAAAGTAGACCTAGTGATAGGCTCAATATTTCGGTTCAACCTAAACTTTATTGCTTCAATATTTGGAACAGGTATCTTCTCCATATCATTCTCGTCAAACGTAGCTTTGAACTCGATTCGTTCTGAACTTTCTTCTAAATGTTCCTCGACAAAATCTTCTATGGACATGCCGGATTTTTGAAATTTCCAAACACAAAGCTGGGTCAAAAGATTCACATACCTCTTCGTTTTTCGAAAGTCATGTAATATTCCATTTGGTTTCGATTCCACTACAGTTTTCTTTGAAAAGGGCTGCCCAGGAGTTCCTTGACCTACATATTTGCCGTGTTCGTCGACTTCTTGAGTTGAACCAGCAGCTTCTTGTGCTCCTGGGAATATTTCTCGTGAACCAGCGTAAAACTTCGAAAGTTGATCGTACATATCGTCGATTCGATCTTGCGTAGATTCATCAACATAAGACGAAGAACCTGCCGCTCTGATACAATGAACTAATCCATCAGGATTATCTCCGTATTGAACACCTTTTAAACAGTATTCATTGCCTAATATTTTTTCCAGTAACGGAGGCAAACAAGCTATAAGCATCTTGTTTGAGGTCATTTTTGAATTAATAAGCTTGTAATTTTTATTTATATTTGCAGTAGAAGTCCTTGAAATGAGCATGCAACCCGTCGGAAAACCTTCTTCAAAAGGCTTCACAAAGATTAAAACCGATCTACGATCGTTGCTTCTTGAATATAATCCAAACTGGTTATGAGGTATAATCAATCCTTCTTCAGTAAACAAATATACATTCACATTGAAAGCGTCACCAATAGCTTGTGACCACCTTTCAGGTCGTAACACAATATTATGAAGGGCTAATTCTTTTAACGTTTGCAACGATACACCAGGGTTATTTTGCATAGCAACGCTGTAAGTGTATTTCGGTTCAGAATCAAACTTCATCGCATCATCTTTGTACGTGTTTCTAAATATCGGATAACGTTCTCCTACGAGATCAAGCGGTGAAAGCATTTTACTTCTAAATTCATTGTATACTTCACGCACAGAGCTTTGCTTTGTCCAATAATATTCGAGCGAAGCTAAAATTTTTCTAAGAACATTTTCTCCCGTACCAGATGCTTCATATAGAACAACAAATTGATTTGAACTTGTTTTAAAAATATCTACCTTATCCCTATTTTTATTTCTTCTGAATAATCGTATTTTGTTAGGAGTTTTCTTGTACGCTGTGTTCTCGTACAAAAGCGAAAGAACTGGGTCATTAAACACTAAATACTCCATAATTCCACTGTTTAGATTGCGAGTAGCTTCCAAATCGTAAGCAAAAGTTGATTGCATTGAAGTTGAAAGAACTGTTGCATTTTCAAAGGCGTTTAAGACACGAGATTCGATTTCGGTTTCGCCTTCGTCACCTATCAAAAAGTACTCTACGCGAACAGTCTGTTCTTGTTCTACGAAAACGTTTACTACAATGAAATCTTTTTCAGATATTGAGTTCGAAGTAAGATCGAACGGGACTATTCTTACAAGAAAAACAAGGTCAGATAATCCTTCTGTGCTCACTATATCTAGTAAGTTTGGTGTTGCGGCGAACGATGAATTCATTCCATCATACATTTTCAAAAAGTTTCCATCGTTACAAATCGGAACATCCATTGATATTTTAATATTCAGTGCACTCGATAGTTGTAAAACTTTTACAACTTTTTGTTTGACTATACTAGAATCTCCATCAAATTCTACCTGGTTCAATGACTTGTTTAATAAATTTATCCTTCTTGTTTTCAAATCAGGATCGAGATCATTCGATGTTAGAACATCTTCGTCGTATTCGTAGTTGCTCATATTTTTTAGTTTAATTCATATTATTTATAATATTGCAAAGGAGATGGACAAGCGCGATATGTTGTGCTGCGGATGTTTCCTCAAATGTTTCTTAATTTTTTTATACTTTTTGAACGTATAAAAATTTGAACTTAGACTGCAAAAGGTCTCAATGCAAGTCGGTCGATCTTTGCAGAATCTGTTGAATACGAAGCGTTCGTTGGAATCGGATCTTCTTTTCGTAGCATTTCAATCACGCTTTTTTCATCACCTTCACTTTCTTGAGGTTTTGTAAATCCAATCAAATAATACCAACCTGTGCCTACGATAGCAGTCATAAGGATACTGTAGATTGTTGCTAACCCCCATGAAAATTTTGGTCCTGTAAAAGGGTTCTCCGTTTTCGTGCATCTTGGCTTTACTAAAGCAAAAAATGTTAGGAATGCTATGAATACTATAATCAATTGATACATTTTTATGCTTCTTTAATTATTCTTTAACGGAGTTTGTGTGTCAATCGAATAGCTGTAAAAACTTTGTACTTATCGATGTCAATCACACTTTTTCGTTTTTTTTTTAATTTGCAGACCAGTTAATACCTTCGGAAGGAACCGGGCTTCCTCCTCACGCGCCACCAACTTGTTTTTTCTTATAAGATCCACATGAAGATCCTCCATAAAGTACCATTTCTTGATTCGAAGACTTGCGTCTGGACTTGCGCTTTGACTTGCGCTTGGATTTACGCTTTGACTTGCGCTTTGATTTACGGGGCGACTTGCGCTTTGACTTGCGCTTTGACTTGCGCTTTGACTTGCGCTTTGATTTACGGGGCGACTTGCGCTTTGACTTGCGCTTTGATTTACGGGGCGACTTGCGCTTTGATTTACGGGGCGACTTGCGCTTTGACTTGCGCTTTGACTTGCGCTTTGACTTGCGCTTTGACTTGCGCTTGGATTTACGGGTCGACTTGCGCTTTGACTTGCGCT
>Ga0255763_1002118_pt1 | contig 19443 bp, 26 predicted proteins | sample 041ome_2_FD_179963 | JGI IMG/M metagenome (GOLD analysis project Ga0255763, IMG submission 179963) | Coastal salt marsh microbial communities from the Groves Creek Marsh, Skidaway Island, Georgia - 041406US metaG (version 2) | ecosystem: Environmental > Aquatic > Marine > Intertidal zone > Salt...
TGAGAAGGTTGACGGTCGATTCGATCGACGGGAAGATCCGCGACGCCGACTGGAAGCATCGGATCCAGGTCATCGACAAGCGGTCTGTGCGCGACCAGTTGTTTCGCGACTGCATGGACACCTTTCTGGCGGTCAGCAGCGAAATGGTTGAGGAGTTTTGGAACCACTGGCGGACCCGTGGGACGGTCGACATGACCTTCGGCGAGAAACTGGATGGCTTGATGAACTATGTGAACGGACAGTTTGGCGTCTACGGCAAGGCAATGAACATCGTGGCGCCGAGGCTGACGATAGTGCGTCGCGAGCGCGAGTGGCGCGTGGAGGGCAACAAAATTCGCTATTAAATCTAGTAATGCCCGATTGGTTGGTCGTGGGAATCACTGGATTTTCGTTTTGTTTTTTCATCTACATCGCATGTCGTTTTTTCTACGTGGCAATGCGTCACTGATAGGTCACCAGACACCACCAGCGGTTAAGACCGAGATACTCAAACGCAATGTGAGTAAGGGCGCCAGCAAGCACGACGGCGACCGCCGGATGCACCGGGAGCCTTGAGGTGAAGGCGAGAAGCAGGAGCAGCACGAGTCCCACAACCAGCGCCTCAAACCCGACAGTGAAAACATTCCTCATTTAGTTATACTCGTGAAATAATTTACTGCCACTGTGAGTGAAGGGGCGATCGTGCTGAGCTCCCGCTGCCAGTTGATAAAGATGGTGGATCTCCCTTCGATTGGAGAGGATTAGCAAAACCAAAGCAATAAATAATAGAGTCGTCATTTTACTATATAAAAACATTTAATCGTGATGATGACGCCGGTGATGACGCCGAGGACGGTTTGCGGGATGGCGGAACCAGAGGGGGCGAGTGTCGTACCAGTAGGGCTGCTGGTAAACCACGACGGGCTCAGGCTTAGGTTTCATGAACATCCTCCAAAGGGTGAGCGCGAGGGCAATGATCGCGATGACTAGGGCTGAGATACCAAGGATCATCCTTTAATATGAAGGACTAAAAATTATTCAGGTGACCCAATTAAGGGAGTGGGACATGAACTTACAAAGATGCAATCCGCGCTCAAGATCAATTCGTCCGAGCTGGGTAACTTGGCCGGCTATGGTGCCAAGTTCTGTTCACCCCGCGAGGCAGCCGAAAAATTTTGGAAGCGCAACCGTCCCGATGCGTTCAAGGAGTATGTGAAAAATCACGGGACGCCGGACTGGAAAAAGAAGGACGACTTTGTATACGGGAATGCCAACGCCAAGCAGATCATGGAGGAGGCGCGCAAGGTCAAGACTGAGAACACTGGCGACATCGGTGGAGTGCTCAAGTCGGTATCGGACGACAAGCGTGCTGCCACTTTCTCTGCCGAGCAGAAGCAGTTCCTCGAGGAAGCCACGCGCACCAAGGTCTTCCAGAATCACGGGACGCGCAAGGAGGGTTCGACGCTCGACCAGTGGTGCCGCGAGACTGGCAAGAATGCCTTCAAGCCCACGGACAGGTACACTCTCCAGATCCACCCGAATGTGGTTGTGGTCGGTCTCATTGACGGACGCACAGAGGACAACGAACTTGTCGAGTTCAAGAACCGAGCGGGTGGCAGGCTTTTCAACGAGGTCCGCAGCTACGAGATGGCGCAGTGCCAGGCTTACCTTCGGATGGTCGACCTCGAGCGAGGCTTCTTGGTCGAGTGCCTTCGCCGAGAGGGACAGGATCCCAAGCTGAACACGATCCCCTTCACCCGGGACGACGAGTTCTGGGAGGACACGGTTGAGCGAGTGCTGTCCAACATCTTCGACCCGCGCTTCGAGTGCTTCCGCGTCACCGAAAGCGGTCCATCAGCATCCTAGACACGTAGGGTATTTTGTCCTTATCTTCTAATAAATTACTAATTACATTAAACAGTTCTGCCTTCTTTCTGTCCCGCTCCACCTTGCTCTTGAGGTCCCATGGATTCCCGAGCCGTTTCATGGTCGTAGTGACCCACTCCCCGTCCTTGCGGTAACTCACCTCCTGCTTTTCGTCCCAATGCATTCTGTGCACCTTCCACGGAACCCCATCGAAACGAAAGGCAACCAAAGTCATGGTCTGTACGGGCGTCTCGAACATCTGACGGATGCGTCTCTGGATGATAGACAGAGCCTCTCTCAGCTTTTCGGGTTCAGGATTCTCGATGTACTTGCGAATGTCCGCCGGAACGGGTTTGGTCTCTCGCATCGAGAAGAGAAACTTCTTTCGTTTTGGGTGCTGGATGGTCTTGTAGTCCGTGCGGGGCATGATTTCGATGGTCAATGGATGGTACATGTGCTTGGGCACCTTGATGATCGTCCCGTCCTTCATCTTCTTGGTCTCCGTCCCCTCCTTGGGAATGTAAACAGCCGACGACGGGCTCAAATAAAAGCCAAAAATAGCATCTTTGACCTCCATACTGGTATTAAACGATAGAATAATTGCGAAGGTAAATGAAGGTAACATTCCCGGGATGGCTTGGATGGGTTGAAGAAATGCCAGAAGATGAAGATAAAGAGGAAAAAGTGTCTATTATTGAAAAATGCTTCATGGAAATAACAGATGTTTATGCGGAGAAATTGTTGTGGCCATCTATCTACATGGATGAAGAAAATGGTTACGATCCAGAAGATAACCTAGAAAGGATATGGTATTATTCTGATGCTCAATCTTATTTGGAAGAATACCTTGAAGAAAATGGTTACAACAGGGACTACTATCATATCATGCACGTCGAGGCTACATTTCACGAACCTGGTGAAGAACCACGTGAAGTAAAATTTTACGTCAAAGAAATTACATGCGAAATCGAGCATCCTGGTGGAAACTGTTCATATGAAATGTTCAAATGGTGGGTCTGCGAAGAACTGTATGGCGATTTTGATGAATATGGGCTTGATGTACCTGAAGAGAATTATAGAATTTTTCTTTATTGTTTGAATAAGGCTTGGCAAGATGTCAAAGCCTTGCCCGAGTGCATCACAAAACTGATTGATAAAAAGAGGTCTACCATTAAGGATGATTCTCTACGATTGGCAGACGAGGATGGGCGAACTGGTTGAGATTTATGAAGAAATGGGAGACCACACAAGAGCCAATACATTTTCGGAAGCGGTCCAGCAGATTGTGAATCACGCCGAGCAATTTGATATTTCGATCAAAACGACAAAGGACGTTGATAAGTTCAAAGGTCTGGAAGGCGTGGGGCGCTCGACGCTTGAACTTTTCAAGGAGTTCATTATGACTGGTGAAATGAAACGTCTCAAAGACCTAAAAGGTGAAGACTAGTGTAAAAGAAGCATGCCAGACCTGTGCTCAAGAATATGAAGTTGGTTTGTTCTTCACACTTTCTGGCGGGTTCGGGTTCCTGTTCGGTTTCTCCGTCGACTCTAGGCAGTGTCTCGGTACGGCACATAGGGCAAACAATGTTTCCATGAATATTCCAGTCACGGACACATTGATAGCAAAGTTGATGACCACATGGATTCATAGTGACCGTGGTCTTTACACAGATGTCATCGAAGCACACTGGGCACTCGGACATGCTTTCTAATAGTTAACCATCACAAAAAGACTGACGGCCATGAAGATCATGTAGATGACGGCGAGGCTGAACCGCATGGTCCGCTCGGCGCTGGTGATACCCTTCTTAATGGATCGCATCAGGTACATCTGGAGGGCGAACGCCAGGGAGGCAAGACCTGCCAGCAGGTAGGTGAAGGACTTCATGGGGAAGATGCGCTTCTTCGAGACCAGAGGACTGGTGGTCACCATGAAGAAGATTCCGAACAGACAGACCAAGGCAAACGCCCGACCAGCCTGAAGGAGCGCCATCTGGTTGTCGTTGATCTCAAGCTCTGGAGCCTCCTCACCGGCCCTGAGCGCCCTCATGACATCCAGACGCTGGCGCTGACCCTCGACGATGAAGGCACCGCAGGTCTGCTCCATGCTCACCATGAGAGCACCAAAGGCAGTCGCAACCCCGAGGTTGGCAAGACCCGCCATGCACGAGTGGTTATTAGGGACAACGTTCATTTCTTACTTATTGTAGGAGATAAAAATATGATATCTCGGTCTGGGTTCATCGTCCCCCGAGATCGTGATCTTGAAAAGGCACTGACGGTCACCCCTGAGGTCAACACGGACTACGCACCCCGTGGGATTCCGTTCAAAGTTTTTCGGCGCAACAAGGACAACTTGTGCATTCCACAGCATTATGGAAAACAGCACATCGAAGCGAATCCCAGGGACAAGCGTCCCGACCCGGTCAAGTACGAAATCCCGTTCAGTGGAAAACTTCGCAAGGACATCAATCAACCTGAGGCTGTTAAGAAGGTTCTGGAATCTATGAAAAAATGTGGCGGTGGAGTGCTTTCATTGCCGTGTGGATTTGGCAAAACCGTTTGCGCCATCAAAATAGCAAGCAAAATGGGTGTCCGAACTATGATCATGGTGCACAAAGAGTTCCTCGCCAACCAGTGGAAGCAGCGGATTGAACAATTCTGTCCCGGAATGACCGTAGGACGAATTCAGCAGGACAAATTTGAGATAGAGCATCCATTTGTGATTGGCATGCTTCAAACCTTTACATCGCGGGACTTTCCCATGGAGGCATTCGAGTCTGTGGGACTGGTCATCGTGGACGAAGCCCACCACATCTGCGCGCGGGTCTTTTCTCAGTCGATGCTTCGCATGTGTCCGAAGTACACGCTCGGGTTAAGTGCGACTCCCGAGAGGAAGGACGGACTCGCCAATGTCCTCTACTGGTTTCTGGGACCACAAGCCTATATGGTGGAACGCAAGCAAGATGACGAGGTCACGATGGATGCCATCAAGCCCAAGTTGGACATCTACTACCAGCCATTTCCCACGAGTCGCTTCGGAAAGGTGTCGTTGGCGGAAGCTACCACAATGTTGGTGGAGGACGAGGAGCGCAACAAGATCATCCTGGAAAAGATGAAAGAACTGGGTCACAGAAAGGTTCTGATCCTAACCGACCGAAGGGATCACTGCTTCTGGTTAAAGGAAAATATCCCAGAGTCTGGTCTCTACATCGGTGGAATGAAAGAAGCAGATCTGGATGAGTCGGCGACCAAGATGGTCATCATCGGAACATTCAACATGGCTCATGAGGGCTTAGATATTGGAGATGTAGACACGGTGTTCATGGTGACGCCCAAGTCGGATGTGGTACAGGCAGTTGGAAGATGTATGCGAGAAGGGGGATCTCGGCGCAATCCACCCAAGATCATAGATCTTCATGACAACTGGGGTCCATTCGATGCGATGTATTACAAGCGTCGCAAGATTTACAAACAATTAGGAATAATCAAAGAAGCACCAAAGAAGCAGGTGACGGAGATCCTTGAATTCTTGGATTAAAGAAAAGAAAACAAGGGTAAGTACGAAAACAATGAACAGCTACGTTCGCAATCTGATGACCAAGCTTGATGTGGCACCGTGCTTTGACGTGGTGATCCGCGACAAACATTTTGACCTGGTGGCGACCTTGGAGAAGCACGAGGACATTTTTCACCGAACGGATAAGATGTTCGTCGTGGTTCACGAGGACGGGCTCAAGGTGCCCAAGTATTCCCAGGATCGTCTTCTCGACCGCGGATGTGTAGGAGTGGTAAGCAAGAAGGGCTTGAGGAACTTGCTTGTTGAACTCAAGAACAAGATGCACAACGATCCCAAGCTCAAGGACATGTTCATGGATCCTCTGAGGAATACGATGAAGCGGGACGTCCCCAAGATGCCCAAGAATGCGCTCAAGGGTGTGAAGTTTGCGGTGACCGGAGTTCTGAAGCGCTGGAGCCGCGAGGAGATCGTGGACATCATCAAGAAGCATGGCGGAACAGTCACGAGTCAGGTGTCTGGAAGGACGGACTACCTCGTGGCTGGTTACGATCGTGGTAATGTCAAGTGCCGAAACGCCAAGGTTCACGACACCGAAGTTCTAAATGAGAGTGATTTCATGGAGATGCTTAGATGTCCTTAGGCACATCGGTGGCAACGCCTGAGATGTTATAATTGAAGGTGATGGTTTCTCCACCGAAGCCGAGTAAAGAACCAGGTCTGATCTCCCTGGGCTCGGAAAGCTTTTCACGCTTCATCTTGTAGGCGAACACCTTGCCATCCTCACCGCGGGTGGTCTCCTGAACGGTCACCACGAGCTTGCAAGAACCTTTCTTTCCTTCACATGCTTTGGTAAAAGCCTTTCCGGCCGCCCCACGAGGAGTCTTGGACACAAAGCGTCCACCATCCGAAGGAATAGGCATCTTCTTACCACCCTTCCCAGGGCGGCGAATATCAATAACGGTAAATGAACGATCGGTACTCTCCATTTCTCTTTACTCTACTTGGACATTATTTTTCAACATCATGCCTGTGAGTTCGCCAATGGGTTCCTTGACATTGGCGAAGTTGGGAGGGTTGGTGACGGCGAAGGGTGCTTCCGGAACGCGGATGGGGCTCCCTTGGATGATGTAGAGAGACCGCGTCCTGTCATAGTAGATGATCAGCAGCAAAAGCAAGATGGCAATGATAAGAGTCATTCTTGTAGTTACTTGACAATTTTTGCCAGAGCCTCACCCAAGGTTTTGTCAAAATTTCTCGCCTCCTTTTCGCCATTGACGGACTTTTCACCTATGGGTCTAACCCCGGTTGGAGAGGTGATGGGCGCTACACCCGCCGTGACATTTTTGGTTCCAGTGACATTGTTAGGCTTTCCAACCCTGACTCCGTTGTTCCTCACGTTGGCGAGATTGGGTTTGGCGTTGATCTTGGTCTTGACCACCTCGGGTTTCTTTTCCACCGGAGCGACTTCATTTGCCTTGACGACCACCTGTTCGGCATTTCCAAGAACGGTCTTCAGTTTGTTTTGATTGACAGGAACTTCGTTGCGCGTTTCGCGGACTTCAGTGATGGCTTCACGGACTTCATTATTCCTGGGTCGCACATTCACGAGTTGGTTCTCCGCCCTGTTCAACTGAGTCACTTGGTTAATGTTGCGGTTGAGGACGTTCATCTCCTTCCTCTCGGTTTCATTGAGGCGTGGCTTCTCGGCGAGTTCGTTCCTCTGATTCTGCATCTGGCGCAGGTTGGGTTCGGGAGCGCGGGCCGGAGCAGAAACGGCAGCGCCACCGAAGATGCCCGAGGCGATGTTGGTGACCCTTGACGTAACGGCAGCCTGAAGTGTTTGTGGTCGAATTTGATTCTCCTTGGCGACCTTCTCGATGACGGACGCGGGCGGCACCAACACTCCGGCGATCATCTGGCGGTTTGCCTTCTTGACCGGGACGAACTTGTATCCTTCCTCGATGAGTTTCTTGAACGTGGGTCCATCCTTGTCCATCTTGCGGCTGGTGATCGGGTTGACCACCTTCAACGGCTTCTTGGGAGCCTTCCCCTTGGCAAGCTTGATATTCTCGAGTTTGATACCTTCCTTGGCAAGAGTCTTTTTGACCTTCTTGATGGCCTCGCGTTTGGCTGTGGCAGGGACGTTAGCCATATCTACTAGTTGCTTAGATTTTTTTGAAAAATTCGAGTGATTGTCTTTGTTGTTTTACCTTGCTTTCTAGTGTTTCGAAGTCACTTATAACTCCGATGAGGCAGTTTTTGAAGTTCTTAGCCACTATGTCATTATAGAAAGAAGTATAGTATTTGAAACCAGTCGAGGAAAGGGGAAGAACGACAAAATTATTTTTTGCACGATTGTTTGTAATTTTCACTTGTGTTTTGGTATAAAGAGGTTCCTTGTTTTGTCCTGTTGCTTCAAACAGACATTTAACCCTTTGTGGTCGATCTGGTTTGCATGTTTTCACCTTCATTCCAAATCTCATATTTTCATTTATACCGGCAATAGTGAATTCTTCTGCTAAATTCTTAGATATATTTGTCTTGGAAGGATCAAACAGAAATTTCAGTGAAAACAAAGAACGCGTGATGTAGACACCTTCGAATACACGCTTCATCATTTCGAAGATGTAACGAACAACGGTGGTATTTCCCTGTAGATCTTTTGGTAATTTTTTATTGGACAACTCAAATTCTTTCACTATATTTGCTTTGTAACTGTCGTAGTTTGCTATAAAATTCAAATCAATTAGGTCAGATTTTGTATTGATGCTACTAAAATATTCCGATAGTTTGGCATTCTTGCCTGATTTCTTCACTCTACCATCATTATGATACGTTGTTGATTTCAATATACCTTTAAACATTTCAAACCCAAATTCTGAATTTCCTTTTTGCTTGTTTTTCTGCCAAACTGAAAAAAGCACAGAAGTCACTTTATTTTTTAATTCGCCTAAAATTGTTCCTGCTTTTTTCACAGTGATGAAATTGAAATAGATGAACAATACAATTAATTCATCCAACTTGGAAATTGTAACAGTATTGGAGATTCCAAGATTAGTCAAAAGATTTGATATATTGTCTCGTGTCTCTTTTGATTTTGAACTCACAAGAGTAGACAAACTAGTACGTTCAATTTTCCAATAATTACCATTGAAGACGTTGAAACCCAACGCAAGTTCGGAGATAGCAACGGGACTTTCCTTTCCGGCAAGATCAAAGACGCGACGGTTTTTGACCTTCTCGATGCTCATGTGGGCACGGGAACTTTGTGGATTGAAGGGTGTGGGGCGAATGAATTCACGCGCGAATGTGGAATAATCGTAGTCGGTTTTTACTTCGTCGTTAAAATACAGTATGCCTTGATTCATGTCATATTCGAGTTCGGGTTTATACACAGTGATACCACTCAATCTTGTCAAGTTTTTTGAATCTGTGTATTGCTTGAACAATGTTGTCTTGCCCGAACCCGACGGACCTACAAAGAAAACGTTGATTGGATTATCACCGAATGATGAGTTGATTGTAGCGAAATTTTGTTGTAGTTGTTTGGTAAATGCGTTCCCCATTGCACCGAGTTGGAATGTTTTTATATTTGGAATAGTCATATTGCTTGCCTTGAATATTCCGTTTCCATTCGCTGGAACCTTATTGAAGAAAATGAACTTCTTTGGTTTTCCGAATATTTCTCTGTAGTTGGATTCGTACTTCGCCAGATTTTTCAATAGCTGGTCGTCATTTTGAGGTAGATTAGTTTTTAGGGTCTTGATTTGATTTTTAACGGTTTGAGGGATATTCTTTTCCAAGTTTCCATTGACCTTTGCTCTAAAGTTTAGGGCAGGAGCGACACGTTTGCGTCTCGCCTCTTCGGTATTAATTTCGGTCGATAGATTATTTTTACCTTCGGTGCCAGATGGGATTTGTGCCAATTTAGCTCTAAGGTTTGCGAGGTTTGTGGTTCTCTTCGTGAGTTCATTTTTATACAACTCGACCTTGCGCTTATTGATGGCTGCCTTGACATTTGATTCTATATTCTTGTATTCACTTGTATTGAGTTCGTTGATATTCTTGAGTGTAGCACTATTTATTTGTGGCTTCAGTTCATTGCTAAATTTTTTCATGAGAGCAGCGAATTTTCTTGCCCTTTCCTCGGCGTTTGCTTTATCTTTGATCATTTTGTCGGTGAGCGCCTTGGCCGCTTGAACTTGGGTGAGAAGGCTGGCTTTCAATTGTTCGGAAACATTCTTGAGATTTTGAATTTCAGTTTCACGATTCGCCAACTGTGATTTAATGCTGGTCAAATTTTTATTTTTAGCATTGAGTTTGGAGCGCGTAGTAGCCAAGTTGGTCTTGGCTTTCTGAAGTTGTGCAAGTGCTGTTTCCTTTTTGGCAGTCAAGTTGGCAATTTGATTTGTAAGGGTCTTTGTAACATTTTGCGAACCCGTCAGCTCCCCTTGAAGTTTGGTAATTTTACCTTGAAGTTCCTCGGAAAGATTAATCTTATTCATTTGAAGTTTCTTCACCAAAGCATTGGCTTCTTGTTTGGCAGCAACGGAGGCATTCCTGTTTTGTTCCAATTGTTTGATTTTAGCACTTAACTCTTTTTTGGTGTCTTCTGAAATACCTTGAAGTTCAGTGAGTTTGGTTTGAAGATTTGTGATCATGTTCTCACTGGTTTTTTTGTTTTTCATAACTCCCGCGAGTGTTTTTTCGTAATTCGCAAGATCATTCAACGCCTTCTTCTTGTTGGCAGTGAGTTCACCGATTTTGGATTTCAACTGGGTGATTTGATTTGCCGTGGGCGCTTCGGAAAGTTGTGTCGTCAGTTTGTTGATCTGACCTCGCAATTCATTGCTGAGCAGAGACTTATTTTCACTAAGAGTACTGAGTTGTTCTTTGAGATTTTTTTGTTCTTTCTTGAGTTGTTCAATCTCTTTGATGAGTTCAGCAGCTTGGGCTTTGGCTTCTTCGTTTCCTTTTGCGGCTTTTTGTTGTGTGTTGTTTAGTTGTTGTTGAAGATTTTCTAATTTTGACTTCCGTCCGGCACCCAACGCTCGTGTGATTGCAGTTGCTTTAATCTGTACATTAAGTTTCTTGGCGAGTTGAGCAACCTTGGCGTTTGCGTTCACCTTCCCTTGTGCGACATCTTGCTGCGCCTGTTCGAGTTTGGCTTGAAGATTGGCGATCAGTTTTGCTTGCGCATTGTTGAAGTTGGTTTGGGTTTCCATTGTAGCGACTGCTGGTGTGTTTGAACGATTGGGTTGTCCTGACGCAGCCTTTTCAGGACCCTTTTGAAAACTTTTAACTTTAGTACTAAAATTAGTGAGTTTGTTGATATTCCTATTTGTTTTGAGAGTTTCAAATTCAGCTTTCAATGCTTCTTTTTCTGAGTTTTTTACTTTTCCGAGATTGTTTTCTATAAGACGAATTTGTCTGTTGATTGCGGCTTCCGCTGCGGCTTCCGCTGCATTTTTGGCTTGCGCCTTTTTATTGGCATTCTTGTTGATTGGTTGCATTGGCGGAGGGGGAGTTGCAGGGGGAGGTGGTGGGCCTGGTGGGGTCGTGGTCGTCGCAGCCACTGGTTTCACGTTGGTTCCAGTGTTCGTGGTGGCGACTCTTAGATTGTTCGGGGCCACTTTCACAAGAGCATTTGCGACGCCCCGGTTAAAAGCCGCGTTGTTGGCGTTATTCTTCTCCTTCTTGTTCTTCGCAATCTTCACTGCCTCGATGATTTTGTTAATGATCACGGCGCGGGTAACCTGGTTAGCCGGAAGACCAATGAAATCCTTGACCCTCTGTGGGAGTTCGCGGTAGACATCCTGGTTGAATTTTTTATTCAGGAAACTCGGATCACTGAGGGACAGTATAGCATCACGCAGAGGCACAAGATTGGGCATATTCAAGTTTGTCAAACCCCTTGCGAGTGCATTTCGAGACAGAAACTGGGGTATCTTTACTCCGGGGGCTTCAACCGGTTTCCTTTCTCGCTCGAGACGCAACCTTCTCTCTAGGTTTTCACGGGCTAATTTTCGTTCAACCTCTGCTTTGAGAGCAGCGTTGTTTTTGGATTGAGCCATCCTTACAAGTGTTAAAGAAAAAAGACACCACCTGAGAAACATGGCGACCGTTGCTCACCAGATGTTCCATGCCTTCGAGGATACCTACAACACCTACAAGGATGGAAAGGATGTCGAGATGGAGATGCGTCTAGGCAGGAAGCACATGAACGGGATCTTTGACACCAACATTCCTCAGGCTCAGTGGACCAGTGTGAAGAATGGTTTGGACAAGTACACCGAATGGGAGATGACGGATCACCAAAAGTTCACGGTCTTTCGTGGGAAGAAGGGTGTCCGTTTGACCGAGGAGCAGGACACGGGTGAACGCAAGTGCATTCGCAAGATCACGCGAGAGAACAAGGATTTTCCCGTGGACGTCTGGAATGTTCGCTTCGGGGTTTCGGTGGAGAAGCCTATAAAGGAGGAAGACCAGCCGGAGGAGTTTGACGACACGCTCGAGAAGGAGCGGTGGTCCTACATGCGCAAGAATCTACGCATCGACCTCACGGTGCTGACACCCGAGGACATGGATGCCGAGGAGCCCATACATCAGATTGAATTGGAGATGCTGCCACCCTACACGGAGGACAGGGACACGTTGTTCAATCAAATGTACAAGGTGTTTGATGTTCTCAAACTTATGCCGTCGCGACCATAAATCCACCAAGGGCGACCAGCAGTACGCCGATGAACTTCAAGATGGTGAACTTCCCACCAAGAAACATGAATGATAAGATGGTGATGGGGATGGTGTTCAGTGCGAGCATGGCACCGACGTAGCCTGGATTCGGCGCATGATAAACGGCGGTTCTATAGAAGAACAAAGTGGCACTGCCGATGAAAGTTGACAACGCCAAGAGACCGAGGTGATGTCTCTTGATAGTCTTGAGTTCGTTCTTTTTACTAATATAAAGCATTAGAACAAACATAAGGTAAAATGGAAGAGCGAATATGATCGTGTCGTGGGTCTGGAGACCTTCTCTGAGAAGTTTTCCGACGATGAAATTATTCATCACGGACAGCAGAACCGCCAAGAGAGCGAAGTTAATCCAAATCTCCATAACTATAGTTAGTCGAGAAATTGATATTCGGCAAAGTCAGGTTCCTTGGAAGGTTGTTTGGCTGTACTGAAGGAGGCTTGTGTGGCGTTCCAGACCAGACCAAAATTATTATTCATGAAATATACCATCTTCAAACGCAAAACACAAACGCATGTATTACCTTTCATTGCGCCCTTGGTGAGAATATCTACATTGTCACCACCGGGACCCTTTGACATAGTGTCTTTGTCGATCTTGACTCGAAACCTATCTTCCTTGAGGTTGCTACGAAACATGTCCTGGATCTGTTCGCGAGACATTTCCCTACCGAAGATATCCATGGCATTTGAACACACATGATTTATGACATGCTTTTCTATCTTGACGAGCCAATCCAGAAACGTCTTGGAACGTTCACTTTCATGGATTTCAAGTTCCAGGTTGTATTTGGGTGCTCCATAGTCTGACTCGAAGCACGAGACGCCAAAGGGACAGCGGAACTTTGGAATTTGCACGTCGGGTCCTTTGATGAACAAAAACTTGGAATCTTGTGTCGATTCTATGATAAAGTCTGAAGTGGATACCTCGTTAAACAACATATCGTCTTAAAGCGAAGCATCTCTTTAATTATAAGAATGACCGTGGTAATTGATGGCAACATCGGGGCGGGCAAGACAACACAGCTGGATATGCTTGCGTCCGTCGGCTTCAAGGTTCGCAAGGAGCCTGTTCAGGATTGGCCGGTAGACAAGTATTACCAGAAACCACAAGATTGGGCGTTCCTTTTGCAGGTCGCCATCCTCGAGTCCAACATGATGGAAGAGGGCGTCGAGGTCTACGAGCGGGGACCTATTCCAGGTCGAATGGTCTTTTGGGAGGATTTGGTCATCCGCGGCGAGATCAAGCGGATCGAGGAGCATTACTGGTATGACAAGATATGGGAGCGGTTGAAGTGGTATCCCAAGAAGTACATCTTCCTGAACGTGCCACCGGAGATGAGTCACGAGCGAGTCAAGGCACGTCATCAGAAGGGTGACACATTCATCACCCTAAAGTCTCTGCAGGATCTTCATGCCCGTTACATGAAGATGCTCGAAACCATTGGTGAACACTGCGAGGTTCATATCATTGACGGAACTCAACCCCAAGCCCTAATCCACGCTGAAGTACTAAAAATTATTCAGGAAGCATAATAGTATAGATGGTCATGATTAACAACATGGACTTCTTCGAACTCGCGCGCCAAGCGATGGAAATATCATCCCCATCGGTTGAGGCAGAGGCAAGTGATGCGTGTAATCACTGTGGAGGAAAGATGATCGAGAATTTTGAAACGGACATTGTATGTAGTCAATGTGGTATTGTGGATGAATCAAGAGGAAGAATTGATCAGGGTGCCGAATGGAGTTCATGTGTGACGGACGAAGGCGCAAAGGATGGTTCACGCGTTGGCATGGCTGCAAATCCACTTTATCATTCTTGGGGAACTGGAACAAAGATTGCAAAAACAAAAGGTATGACTGTGGAACAAAAGCGCATGGCCAAGATTGACTTTCATACGTCTTCTAACCACAAGGACAGGGCGTTGCATCAAGCCTACCTTGACATCCAAGAAGCGTGTGCATCCCTAGGTATTTCCATGCACACGATCGAGTTGGCAAAAGCATTTTACAAGAGAATCACAGCCAAAGGAATCACACGCGGCGTGGTAAGAAAGGGGATGAAGGCGAACTGCGTTTACTACGCGTGCAAGAGAGATGGATATCCGAGGACTTTGCATGAGGTCGCCAACGCCTTTGGTTTGGATCCCAGGGACATCAGCAGAACGTCAAACAAGTTTCGCGACTGTTTGGACGAGGAAGATACGGAAGAACGGGTGACGATGGCGAGCGACATGATTCCACGGCTCATGAACGAAATCCAGCCAATGACGCCAGGAAAGGTGACGTGTAAAATCGTGAATCTGTGCAAGAGGATTGAGCGAACAACGGAATTCATGGGCAAGGTCAGTGGAGGGGTGGCGGGTGCATGCATCCTTTACTCGATCAAGGACGCCGACATCGAAAAGGTCAAGGAAGCAACTCAGGTATCCACAATAACCTTGTCTAAACTCAAGCAGAAAATCGACATCATGGAGAAAGTTCTGATCTGGACTGACGGATCGTGTCTGGGCAACCCAGGGCCAGGTGGGTGGGGTGTGTTCATCAAGGATGGAGAGCAATTGTATGAATTTGCCAACGGGGTCACGGAGACAACCAACAATCGCATGGAAATTCAAGCTGTCATAGAAGCCATAAAGTGGTGGAAAGAGCACAGACCTGACAAAGAGGTCATTATCCACTCGGATTCTAAGTACGTGGTCGATAGTATGACCAAGTGGATGTCTGGATGGATAAAAAAGGATTTCAAGGATGTCAAGAATGATGATCTCTGGCGAACAATCAATCAAATAAATTCTCCCATGATTGATTGGAAGTGGGTCAAGGCACATGTCGGCAATCCCGAAAATGAAAAAGCTGACACGCTTGCTCACGACCAGGCAATTAAACAAAAAGAGAGATTAAACAAGTAATGGAAGTCAAACGTCCTTCTCTGTGGATCTCTACACCTTGTTATGGAGGTCAGGTTCTTCGAGAATTCGGTACCTCAATATTAAACCTTTACAAACTTTGTATTCAAAATAATATAAATGTAATTTTTGATTCCATGGAAAACGAAAGTCTTATCCCACGTGGTCGCTGTGTGGCTGTTGGGCGTTTCATGCAATTGCCCATGGCCAAGGATTATTCGCATTTTATGTTCATTGACGCGGATATTGAATTTCAGCCGGAATCTGTTCTACGACTTTTATTTTCTGATCACGACGTTTCGGTGGCATGTTATCCAAAGAAGTATGTAAATTTCAAGGGCGCCAAGAATGAAATTGTGCAAGGTGGGAATAGACCGCCAGAGATGGCATCTGCCGACCTTGTTGTGAATCTCGGCAAACATAGCACCGCGGTGGTTAATGGGTTTGCTGAAATTCTGGATGGTCCCACAGGTTTCATGATGATCAAGAGGGAAGTATTTGAAAAAATGGAAAAACAATACCCAGAACTTCACTGCAAGAACGATCATGCCAATCGTGACTTTGAGTACTACCCGGCACTGTTCGATTGCATGATTGACCCTGTATCAAAGCGGTATCTATCCGAGGACTATGCATTCTGTCGTCGCTGGCAGCAGATGGGAGGAAAGATTCACGGCGACACGAATACGGTTCTTGGTCACGTGGGAAATCTTACGTTCAGTGGTACTATGGGTCATCGTATTAAAAGAATTAGTCCAGTAGTTTAGAAATGTGGGGATTCGTTGTCGTTGATGTGAATCACCAAATTGCGGTAAGAACTTTGAGCGTCTTGATTGGTCTGACTACACAACTGACCAAACAAGGGGTTGATTGGGAAGTGAACTATTCGTCCAATGATTCGGAAGATAAGCGTACATGGCTGATCCAGTCTCTGAAAAAGTACGACACGTTGGTATTTTTTGACCACGGGACGTCCTTTGATTTGAGACCTCTTCTAGCCACGCCATGGCAGCAGTCGTGTTCTATGTTGATCGTACCATCCCTGAAGAAAACATTGGATTGGAAAAGGTTTAAAGAAACGTGCACACTTGAGATTGAAGAACCTCTTGAACAACGTGCTCTCGTTTTCGACACCGAAGTGAACGAAAAGAAACCCGTCCCAGGACCCGGGACACAACTTTATCCCGTTACAAATTCAGACGCCCGAGTTTTTCTCTTGGATTGCAAACAGGTCCTCCGCAAGCTCAAGGACAAGAAAGGAAATTTTATTCAGGTTCCTCTGAAGTCCACCGAGTGGGTACGATTTTTCAAGGAGCGAGGTGTTCAGGTTGCAGCAGCAGTGGACATCCCTTGTACAAATACCATCGCTCACAAGTGTGTTAGTGGCTTAGGGAAATCAAACGGACTTAGGATAGATGTTGCACCACGCCCAACAAGTGATGCGAACCAAACCCCACATGTTCCCAGCCCCGTCTCCAATATCGGTTGAACGAAAACATTTCGGTCAGCTCAACAGTCACCCTTATGTGGTTTCTCCAAAGGCAGATGGAGAGCGCTTCTTACTGGTTGCCCTAGGAGACCGGTCTGTGCTCATCAATCGTGCTTTTGAAGAAACGGACATCAAGTTCAAATTCAAAAAGGATGCCTACCAAGGTACCGTTTTGGATGTGGAAAAGATTACAGATTTCAAAGGCAACACACGAATATTGGTATTTGATGCCTATCAGGTGAATGGTGAGATCATCAAGGATGTGCAATTGGATGACCGACTTGACAAGGCGTCACGGTTGGTCAAGGGAATTTTGAAGACCTCCAAGGATCCCATCAAGATCGAGATGAAGCCGGTCTTCGGACGAGAAGACTTGGTGCAAGTAGTGAAAAAGGATTTTGGTTACGAGACCGATGGACTCATCTTCACACCCAAGGACGAACCCGGACGCGTCGGGACTCACGAGACAATGTTTAAGTGGAAACCACTGGAGAAAAACACGGTCGACTTTCAGGTGGTGCCAAGCACCCGGATGCATGACTGCCGACAAGAGATGGTCTATGGGTATGATCTCTATGTCCAGGAGCATGGCAAAAAGATCTGCGAAGCCAGAGTACCCCATGAATTGGTCGAACCTCACTGGAAACCGATCATGGATGCTGGAAAGGACCATTGTCTCATTTTGGAGTGCGAATACATCCAGGGTGAGGTGAACTTTTGGCGCCCCATAGGCATCCGACGGGACAAGACGATGCCCAATGCCCGCAGGACCTTTCAAAGGACCTTGGTGAACATTGACGAAGACGTCCAATGGCAGGAGTTTCAAATATAAAGAAATAAATTGTTAGTAGGTTATACACATGGAGCCGATCCTTGTTCCGAACCCATCACGTTTTACTACATTTCCCATAAAGTATACAGATCTATGGAGATTGTACAAGAAGGCCATCGCATCCTTTTGGACCACCGAGGAGGTAGATCTTTCAGCGGACATGAATGACTGGAATAGGATGTCCGAGCAAGAAAGATATTTCATCAAGCACGTCCTTGCGTTTTTTGCAGGTTCAGACGGGATCGTGATGGAGAATCTCAACTTGAACTTTGCATCGGAGGTTCAGATCTCGGAAGCAAGATCATTCTACAGCTATCAGGAGTTCAACGAATCTATCCACGGAGAGACCTACAGTTTATTGATCGATACCTACGTGGATGATCATGATGAGAAGACCAAGTTGTTCAAGGCGATCGAGACAATTCCGTGCATCCAAAAGAAGGCCGAGTGGGCGATGAATTGGTTCAGCAGGGATCGACCATTTGTCGAAAGGTTGGTGGCATTCGCATGTGTCGAAGGCATCTTTTTCAGTGGTGCCTTCTGTGCCATCTACTGGCTAAAGAAGAGGGGACTGATGCCGGGTCTGTGCTTTTCAAATGAATTAATCTCGCGGGACGAGGGACTTCACTGTGACTTTGCGGTGGCCCTGTACCATCACCTCGAACAGAAGCCGACATCAGAGAGGATCAGAGACATTGTTCGGAGCGCGGTTCACATCGAGACCGAGTTCATCTGCGATGCACTTCCATGCAGGTTGATTGGGATGAATTCCGATAGCATGACCACCTACATTCAGTTTGTGGCGGACAGGCTATTGAAGCAGTTTGGTATGGAGCCCATATGGAACTCCAAGAATCCGTTTGATTTTATGGAGATGATTTCACTGGAAGGCAAGACTTCATTCTTCGAGAAGCGGGTCAGTGAATACAGCAAGATGGGCGTGGGAAACGAGAGCGGTAACTCGATCAGTTTCGAAGACGATTTTTAAAGATGTCCCTGGCGATCGAGCGCAGGTGTGGCACCGGAAAGGGTGTCTGGTTGTCCAGTGCGACGTTCAGGACGTCATCCCCATGTTCAAATGAAAAGCAAAGGATTGCCTTGCAGAGGTATTCCAGACCCTTTTCCTTTGGGCATTTTGAAGGTTTGAGTTCAATCAGGTTGGCTTCGAGGTATTGTCTGAATGCGGTTCGGTCTTCCATTTATTTAATTTAAATCCATGTCTTTAATAAGATGAATTTGTATATTCTTGGTCTGGCGATTCTTGCCTTGCTTATGACCATCGTCAAGGAATCCTATATTGACGGTGACATGGACGGCATCCTTCCTCCTTATCACATTCACGAAACCAATGGGTACAAGATAATTGAAGGAACCCCGCAGATTGCCGTGCCGAATCAAAAATATTTCCCGTGAAATAGTAGAATATGTTTCTCTACGAAGACTTCAGTTTGATTGTGATCGTGGCATTGTTCTATGGGTGGCTCTATAGCCGGATGGGCAAGGACACCTTTGGGTTCGAGAGTGCCATTGATCCCTACTACTTTTCATTCACCACGATGTCCACGGTGGGTTACGGTGATTTTTCGCCCAAGACTCCTGCCGCCAAGGCGTTGGTGATGTCCCAGCAGGCGGTGCTCATGACCGGGGTGATCGCGCTTTTGTCCACTCGTTTAATGAAATAGTAATAATATGATCACGCTTCAGCAGATCGATATGTACAGCGGTGTCTGGTATGAGCAGGCATCGATGAAACGAGGTTTCAATGCAGAGGGTCAGATGGACTGCATTGGAACTCGTGGAATTTACAAGAAAATCAACAGAGACGCACCGGTGTTGGAGGCTGACACCAAGTGTCGGCACGGGAGTCCGACCGCGCCACTGACTGGAATCAAGGGCAGGGTAGACTGTTCGACGACTCCGTGTAAGTTGACGTTCCCCATCCTTCCGTGGATCCGCGCGGAGTACAACATACTCAAGACGGATTTCAAGCGCTTCTCCATCGTGAGTGCGGGTCCAGACTTTATTCAAGTGTATTCACGGAAGCCGTGTCTGAATCCCAAGGAGCGGATGGCACTCAAGGAGATGGTGAAGG
>Ga0255763_1002133_pt1 | contig 19391 bp, 11 predicted proteins | sample 041ome_2_FD_179963 | JGI IMG/M metagenome (GOLD analysis project Ga0255763, IMG submission 179963) | Coastal salt marsh microbial communities from the Groves Creek Marsh, Skidaway Island, Georgia - 041406US metaG (version 2) | ecosystem: Environmental > Aquatic > Marine > Intertidal zone > Salt...
GTCTTTTTCTCTTTACGTCGTCACGCGACGCGTTAGCGATAGTTTTGTTTTTGAACGATGTTTGATTTCCAAGCGTGTTGCGGAGGCGCGCGAGCCGGGAAAAAGTCATCGTCGTCGTCTTCGTCCGACGATGGAAAAACTGCTGACGGTGATGATGCAAAAACTAAAAAGCTGCCCGAGCTGACCATTTACGGCTTGGAAAAGATCGAAGAGAGCGTGGAGGAGGAAGAAGAAGAAGAAGAAGAAGAAGAAGAGGATGAAAAGAAAGACGACAGCGCGAAAGAATCCGAAGAAGAAACAGAAGAAGAAGAAGAAGAAGAAGAAGAAGAAGAAGAACAAGGTCAGGTTGCGAACCCTGCTTCTCCTTCCTCTCCAGAGAGAAAGGAGGAGGAGAACAAACGTGTTGAACAAAAAAATAGTCTAGTCGCAGAAACGCGAGCGGCGAAAGCGGCCGCTACCGCCGCCAAAACAACAACAACAACGACAACAACAGCGAACGCAACAGAAATACAACCGACGAAAACTCGAAACAAGAAAGAGAAGAGAAAGTTGAGGAAAAAACTAGCAGAGGAGAAAGCGGAGCAGCAACTCGAACGCCGCGCGAAGAAGAGAGCCAACGACGGCGGAGGGCAAAGGAAGAAAGGATCGAAGAGCAAGAAGGCGTTTTTACAATCGAACTTCAAGCCAACGCTGGCGTTGTAAAGATGAAGCGAGAAAACAGAAACGTTGTATGTAGTGATTTGCCGTATTGCTTGAAACCAAAATTTTGCTAATAGTCTATCTATTTTTACGCTTGCCCCATCTGCATCGCTTTCTTTTTTGCGCGCTTCTTGGCATTTTTCTTGGCGTTGCGAGACCGAATATCCAACGGAGCAGCATTTGGATCCACTCCATTTTCGTTCTTACTAGAAGACTTGTTTCGTTTACCCCACGCGGAAGCAGCGTACGATGCCATGCGCGCTTCTTTTTCGTCGTCGTCGTCGTCTTTATCTCCTTCGTCTTTATTTTTGCGCTTTTTACCTCCTCTCTTCTCTTCTTCCCTCTTCTTCTTCAAGAACTTCTCGGCTAACTCGCGCGCTCTCGCGCGGTTTTTGGCGCTCAAGAACCCTTCGTCTTCTCTGTACGGCGCGAGTTTCTTCAAACTGACGATCTGGTTCAAGTCCTTATCGTCCAAGGTGAGAATTTCTCGCGTGGTCAAGCCGTAATTGGACGGCGCGACTTCTTTGTACTGAAACCGTGTCGGTAAACCGTCGACGAAATCCTCGTAATCGAGAGAGTAAAACTCATCCATCTTCTGTTGCAATTCTTTCTTCCATCTCTTCAAAGCGCGTTTGGAGTACACGTTTTCTTGTCTTTGTTCCTCGTCTTCCTCGTCTTCGTCTCCTTCATCACCTTCGCCTCCATCTCGCTCTCCTCCTTCGTCGTCGTCGTCGTCGCTATCATCATCATCATCATCTCCGTCTAATAAATCCTTCTCAGCTTGCAATTTAGCGTCCACTTTCGCCATATTCTTCCGAATCTTCTCAAAGCGTTCGTTTTCCCTCGCGTTGGCCTCCTCCGGTGCTTTCATCAACACTTTCAACTCGTCCTCTAAATCATCGTCAAACTCTGGTTTAATCGGGTTCCCGTCTTCGTCCTCCAACTCTTGATAAGCCTCGTCGTTCTCTCTACTCTCGTAAAATTCTCGCATCACCCTATCGTGCGCGTCTGGATCAAATTCAGCGGTTAAATCGGCAATCTTAGCTGCGTCGGCGCCGGAAATACCACCGATTTTTGAGATTAAATCGACTTTTTTACGAATCTCTTCTCTCTTCAAGTTTTTCAAGCGTTTGACCTCTTCCATTAACTTTTGCCGCTCCGTTTGTTTCCTCTCTTTCACGCTTTGTCTCTTATCGCGACGACGCGTGTCTTCACGACGAAGTGTCCCGTCGATGTTTCTCGCGTGCGATCGAATAGACGTTCCTCCTGGCTCTTCGAATCGGAAGTTATACTCGTGTTCAAATTGTTCTTGTCTTTCCAAATCTTCCTCGGAAGAATCATCTGAATCTCCGTTCGTTCGATCGGCGTTGACATCCGTCCACTTGCGATTGACTATGTAATCTTTCAAAAACTCGTCCTCGTCTTTTAAAACCTCGGCTAACTTTTTCTTATTCTCCTCTTCAGCGTTGTTGTTGTCGTTGTCGAATTTCTCGGCGCGTTTCTTCACCACCAATCCTCCGATGTCTTCTTTATCCTCGTCTGAATCCGTATCCCCGCTGCTACTGCTACTGCTGCTATTATCGGCGGCACTTTTAAACGCTTTTTTCAACGCTTCTTGCTCTTCCACGTAAGATGGTCCGGCATCTTTGTTTCGTTTGCCTAATCCATCGTCGTCGTTGTCATCGTCGTCCGATTCATACGCCTTGGCGCCGCCTTCGAGCAAGTCTCTCGCTTGAACTTCTCGCAGTGTCATCTTCTTCTTCTTCTTCTTTTTGTCGTCGGAATCCGACTCGGATTCATCAGACTCGGAGGAGGATTCGTACAACTTCGCGTCCGGGTCGTACACCGCCGGATCCTTATTCTTCAACTTTGTCAACACCTCCAAGAACTGCTTCTCTTTCGTCTCTGGAATATCGCCTTCGTCGCTGCTACTGGAACTGCTGCTGCTGCTCATTTCATCGCCGCTCTCCCCGCCGGACCCCCCATCGCCGCTCTTCTTTTGCTTCATCATCATGCCTTTCAGCAAATACTCTCGTCCGACTTTCTCCTTCAGTCGGTGTTCCTCTTTCCGTCGCTCGTTGTGCTCGAAGCGCTTCGCAAACTTTTCATTGATTTTCAGCGTGTCCTTCTTCCTCGTCTTTTTCTTCTTTTCTTCTTCTTCTGAAGACGAAGACGAGGACGAAGAAGAGGAGCTTCCATCGTCGTCAAACATTACGAGCAGTGGGCTTTGAACGAACGAACGCTCCTAAAGCTATCTTCTCAACCACAGAACGAGAGAAGGTTCGCTCGCGATTACGCCGACTGCTGTTCTCTCTTGTTCTCTCTTTCTCTCTTTGCAAAGGTGGCGGCGAAGTAATGATTCACACGCGTAGAACAAAAAGCGCTCTTCCTTTTTTTTCAGAAGTGAAACCCTAAACGTTTTTCTTTTCGGAGATATTTTCCTTTCATAGTCCCTCATTTAACCTAAAAACCTCCAACGGGGGGGACCTTTGTGCTTCTTCTTCTTGTTATTATTTGTATTGAATTACTCGTGCGCGTGTGTGTGTGAGAGAAAGAAGAGACAGAGAGAGACAGAGAGAGACGAATAATAATCATGACGATTACGACCGATGATGCTTTTATCGAGAAGAAGAAGCGCTCGGTGAGAAGAAAAAGCGGAATGCGTTCCAATTTCTTCTTCTTCATCTCGACCTTTTTATTGTATGTAACAACCATTACTTTAACCGCGACGGCGTTTGAGTCGCCGGCGAAGACTTCCCTGAGCGCGTACGAGATCGTCACGTTTTCTAAAGTGGAAACAACGACGACAACTGGAGGAAGAAGTTCTTCTTCTTCTTCGTCGTCGGACGGCGAAAGGATTACCGCGGTGGAGTTCACGGCGTTCGGAACTGATTTTCGAGTGCTCGTGGAGCCATCCTCGTCGAAATTTTTAAAGAATGGAGATTTGTTCGTGGACGCGTTGAACGGGAATCAAAAATCAGTCGATTGGCAGTTGACGAACGAGGTGGAACGCGAGAAGACGTGCTTTTACGACGGCAAGACGGTGGTCTCCTCCTCGTCTTTGTCGGCTGCGAAAAATGCGAATAACATCGCGTCTGGAAATTTATGCCCGGGCGCTCACGCGCACTTGAACGTAGTGGCGAAGAACGCGAGTATTTCCCTCGCGTTGCCGCACGCGGATTTTGCCACTGACGTGGCGCAGGAAAAGATGCGACGTCGTAGACGCGCGCTTTTGCAAAACGACGACGATGACGAATCGAACGCAACGGGTGATAAAAGCAGTTTGAGTAGACAGCTGCGATCGACGTATTTCATCGCGTTTCGCGCGGAAGACGAACTCGACAGCAACATCGACGGGACGAGATTCGACAAGGTGGTTTATAAACCATCCTCTACGGACACCGCAGATCACGGACACAAGAAACGAATGAGACGAAGTTTGCAAACCAGCGACTGGACTGCAAAGTTGGAAACGTACGTTATCATCGATAAGAAGCGCTCCGAAGATTACATAAATGCCGGGACCGGGAAGACGGATTTGGATTGCGTGATGGATTCGTTGGCCGTGATGAATTTCGTCAACGCGCTTTACGAAGACGTGTTTGATGTCGAATTGGACGTGGTGGTGAGTGGATTCGGTATTTTCAGCGCCAACCAAGGAAATACTGTTTCGAGCGGTAATCTTGGTACGGATGAGCCGTGGACGCATTCGACGCTTGCTACCGGAGATTGCGACTATTGCGAAACGGACGAAGAGGTCAACTCAGATAATTTTTTGGACCAAGTCTCCACTTGGGGACGAACAGAAGTAACAGAAGTAGACGCAAGTTTCTTCAATGGCGCGGACGTTATTTCCGTACTGTCTGGGCACGATTTCGACGGAGGTACCATCGGTTTGGCGTATTTGAGTCAGATTTGCAGTTATTGGCCGTATAACATAAACGAAGTTAGGTATACGAATACCTTACGATACAGCGCAGCAACCGTGGCGCACGAAATTGGTCACAACCTTGGATTCCCGCACGATGGCCAAGATGAGTATGGCACAGCAGATTGTCCTCCTGCGGGATTAATCATGGCTGCAATGGCGGGTGCGGAACTCGAAACGCAATGGTCGACGTGCTCGATCGAAGTATACAACAATGTAATTGAAGGCATGAAGTCGTGCTTGACGCAAGGAAACAGCAAAGTTTGCGGCAACGGAATCGTTGAAGAAGGTGAAGAGTGCGATTGTTACGGTAACGATTGCACGAACACATTATATTACGGTGCTAATGAACAAAACTGTTGCGATGCGTCCACGTGTAAACTGAAAACCGGTAAATCATGTTCGAGCTACCACGACGGCTGTTGCACGGACGAGTGCACCATCGCGGCGAAGGATGTCGTGTGCAGAGCCGCCGCTGAAGGTGGATGCGATGTCGCAGAAACATGCGATGGCGCTTCGAAATCGTGCGATTCGCGCGATTACTGGAAACCGTACGGTACAATTTGCACAGTTGATTCGAGCACGGGTGGATGCTATAAAAATGAATGCAGAGTTGGGTACCCACAAAGAGAAAACGAACCGTGCTATCTCGAAGGCTATTACGGTGTGAATTACTATGAATCAACGAAGGGTTCCCCGTGCTCAGACACACCAACGGATACTATTTCTGGTATTTTCTCAAAAGTATGCGACGGCGCAGGCGCCTGCATCTCCCCTGCAATGTTGGATTACGATAACGGTGCCATCACGAATACGCAAATGTGCGACGCGAGTGAGAGTATTCCGGCAAACGGAAGTATCGGTGACTGCGACGAGTTATTCTCGCACGGCAAAACGTGTACCTTCAGTTGCAAATCTGGATACACCCTTTCCGGAACAACCTCGTGCTCTGCGGGCAAGATTGTAAGTACCGCGGTGTGCAATCTCGATTCCATTGCAGCGATAGAAGCTTCGTTGGAACTCTCCGGCTATTCCGTTGCGACATTCGTAGACGCGCAAAAGACCGCCTTTGTCGAGGGCATGGCTTCGTACTTGGCTGTTGAAGTCAAGCGCATCACCATAACTGACATCACCGACGTTGTTTTTAGTGGCGCGCGGACTCGACGAAAGTTAACCGAGACGACCAACGCCGTCCAAATTGATTTTAAAGTCGAAACGACCGCGTTCGACGCCCTCGCCGACGTCGAGGCAAAATTGGTTACCGAAGACGCGACAAATTTGATAGCGGCGCTCGACGGACAAGCTGGTTTGACTGTCGCCGCCACTTCTATCAAAGCGCCGACTACCGTCGTGAAACTCGCGCCTCCGCCGAGTCCTCCACCGAGTCCTCCACCGGTGAGCTCCTTGATTTCGCCGGCCGTACCTCGCGCCTTCTCTTCGGAACGTCAAAAAACGTTCTACTTTTTCGCGCTTCAAATCGTTTGTTGCGTCCTCCTCGCAATGCCGTAGAGGTTTTGAGAGAGTATTGTCGCGTTGTGTTTATGTACTGATTTATTACACCATGATTTATTCTATACGCATTTTTCAGCGCTTTTCTTCCTCTCTCGTGTCAATTTTACTCGCGAAAACAACACGAAGAGCATTCGATATACATATCCATAGGGTTGGACACCCTGACAATTTTTTTTAGATATCAGATAAAGACGACGTTTTTTTTCAAAAGCTCTATTCTAATCTCTCGAAACAAAACGCGCGGAGGAGATATTCGCTTTGAGATCTTCACAGAGTGAGTGTGTGTGTGTGAGAGAGAGAGCGTTTGAAAGATTGCGAAGCGTTGATACGGCGTCGTAGTCTCGTCTTTTCTCTCGAACGACGATCGCGTTTTTATCATCGCGATAACAATGGGCGCGTTCAAACGCGTGGCTTCCTCGTTTAAGAAGGCATCGTCGTCCGTGGATGACGACGACACCACGTTCGGGAAACCGCCTCTCGCGTCGTCAAAGAAGACGACGACGAATAACGGAGGGTACGTGCCGCCGAAAAAGAACGAATTCACGTTCACGCTCCCGTCATCCGCGGACGAGCGAGACCAGAAGTGGGACGTGATCATCGTCGGCGCCGGCGTCGCGGGTGCGTCTTTGGCGTGCGTTTTAGGCAACGAAGGGAGGAAAGTGTTGTGCGTGGAACGGGACACGTCGACGCCGGAGAGAATCGTCGGGGAGTTGTTACAACCCGGGGGGTATAAGAAATTGAAAGAGTTGGGGTTAGAGTCGTGCGTGGAGAACATCGACGCGCAGAAAGTGTACGGGTATACCATGTATAAAGACGGGGAAGAGGCGACGATGATGTATCCGCTGGACGAGCAATCGCTGAACGAAGACATCGCCGGGAGGTCGTTTCATAACGGAAGGTTCGTGCAACAGTTGAGAAGAAAAGCGTACGCGAATAAAAACGTCACGTTGAGAGAAGGTACGGTTAAATTTTTAGTGAAAGAAAATGGAGGGATGTGGAACGATGAGGCGAACGACGGCGGCGTGGCTGGGATCGCGTACGACATCGGGGGCGACGAGTGGGTGAACGGGCAATTGGTCGCAGGGAAAGAACCACCGAAGAGATTCACGTCCTACGCGCCGTTGACGATCGTGTGCGATGGGCACTTCTCCTCCCTGAGGAAGAAATTAGCGGATAATAAGATTGATCACCCGTCTCACTTTGTCGGGTTGATTTTAGACGGGGCGCCGAGCGAAATTTTAGGAGAAAACGCGAATCAAGGTCACGTGGTCTTAGGCGACCCATCGCCGGTGTTATTCTACCCGATCTCCTCGAAAGAAGTTCGATGTTTGGTGGATATTCCCTCGCACGTGAAAATGCCACGCGTCAAAGACGGGTCGATGGCGAAATACGTCTTGGAGAAAATTTTACCGCAAGTTCCCAAGCGGGTGCAACCCTACCTGAAAATCGCCGTCGAACGCGGCGATTTTAAAGCGATGCCGAACAAAACGATGCCAGCAAATCCGAAACGAACGAAAGGAGCTGTTTTGCTCGGAGATTCGTTCAACATGCGACATCCGTTGACCGGGGGTGGCATGACTGTCGCGTTGAGCGACATCGCCACCTTCAAATCGACGTTGGAACCGTTGGGTCCGTCTTTCCGCGACGGCCAATCGGACGCGTACAACGTCTCCGGCATCCAAAAAGCTGTCGACGAGTTTTACGCGCACCGAACGCGACCGGCGTTAACCATCAACACCTTGGCCAACGCTTTGTACAAAGTCTTTACGAAATCGGAGAACTCCGGAATGGAAGAGATGCGCAAGGCGTGCTTCCAATACCTCAAACTAGGCGGCGGGTACGCTCGAGGTCCCATCGCTTTACTCTCTGGATTAGATCCAAACCCTCTGAACTTAGTCACGCATTTTTTTGCCGTCGCGGTATTCGGTATGGGCCGTTTACTCGTTCCGTTACCGACTCCCGAGCGTTGCTGGGAAGGCTTAAAAGTGTTGAGCGGCGCTACGCAAATCATCGTTCCCATCGTCAACGGCGAAGGCATCATACGCATGTTCTTCCCTGCAACTATTCGCAGACGTCTCGGGTACATTTAACGAATACATATGCATATACATATGTATATAAATAAGTGCACTTTTAATATAATATACAATCTTAGACGAGCGGTTTGTTTTCTTCGTTTCGTTTGTTGCGCTTTCGCGCGTATTTTTTGAGAAGCATCCACCCGGTCACCGTTAAAACCTGTAATTAAACTGAACTTATCCCCTCATTGTAAAGAAATGCGCACGCACGCGCGCGCGCGATACTAACGCAACAAAGAACGATTTGAACGCGCGCGTGGGTAATACCGCCTCTCTCCATGGAGCAAAAATGCCTTCGCGACGACGACGACGACGACGACGACAATCGCGGCGAGGGGGAACGGTTGGAAAGCGTGGAAGAAGAGATATGCTTACGTGGTGGGGATAACGATATCGGTGGCGACGCGGACGACGACGATTGCGTCTACGAACCGACGAGCGCGCGTGAGATGCACCGCGCAAACGACGAAGGCGTGTCAGAAGAGCGACGACGCAAAAAAGTAGCAGACGCGAACAATAACATCAATTCGAACACCTTAGCCGCTCCCGAAACGAGTAAAAACGAAGTTCCAACCTTCTCCAAAAATGTGCACACGTTGGGATCGAAAGCGCAGCAAAACCGCGCGAAGATGAGAAAAGTGGTGGAGGAAGCCGCGTTGGCGGACGTGATGACAGATTTAGATATCGTAGATAACGGATACCGAAATTCACCGTACGTAATCGTCGATGGTGATGGAGTTTTGTATTCCGGAGCGCCGAAACCGCGAAACGAGAAGGAGCGGTTGTTCGCGGTGAGAGCGAGCGGGATTTTAGACGTCGAGAACAAAGACGCGAACGAATACTTTGATTTGTTAACGTCGATTTGTGCGACGGCATTGAGCGTGCCGATGTGTTTAGTCTCTATCCTAGATAGCAATAGGCAAGTATTTAAAGCAAACCTCGGGATAAATGCGACGGAGACGAATAGGAACAGCAGTTTCTGCGCGTGGACGCTTTTACCGAAAGAACCGAAAGTGCTGCTCGTGGAAGATGCGATGCAAGATTTCCGATTTCAAACAAACGATTTAGTTTTGGGACCATCGCATCTACGGTTCTACGCTGGAGCACCGATAATCGTCCGAGGCGTGCGTTTTGGATCGTTTTGCGTTTTAGATACGAAGCCGAGACACGACATGTCCCCGGAAGATTTGGGTTTGTTGACTCGATGCGCGAAAGCGTGCGCAAAAACGATCGAGAAGACGGCGATGCAGATGTATTTTATGGACGCGATTGACGATAGCAATGCAGGATTTATGTTGGTCAGTCTCGGCTCGGTGGGTAAAGGAGAGAAAGAAGATGAGAAAGAATACGAAGAAGAATACGAAGAAGAGGAAGAACCCGTTCCAGAAGAGTACACATACAATCACGAAGACTCGGAAAATATGGACGACGACGAAGAGGAACTCGACGCGGCGATGTCGATCGTTTACGCCAACGAAGCGACGAAAACACTCTTGGGGTTTTCGAAGGAGAAAAAATTCGCAGGCGAGTCCTTGTACGAGATATTTTCCGAAGCGAGCGCAAGCGGTCAGATCAAACCAAACTCAGGCGAGGGGAGCGTCGATGAGTTTTTCGAGGAGATTTTAAGCGATGAAAACGGCGAAAAGAACAAGGAAACCGGGAAAATGAATAAGAGAGACTTTGGCAGAGAATTTTCGATTTTGAAAGAGTTTTCCGTGAGAATACCAATAGCTTCCACCGAGCAGGAAGGAGACGAGGGAAACGAGAAGAACAAGACGCAAACTTCCTCTCGCCATATCCGCGTAGAGCTTTCGAGGAAAACATCAACGTTTCGGCGGGTGCAAAACAACGACGCGAAGAACTCGGCTCCGTCACCGCCTTTGACGCCTAGGGCGCAAAGCACCACCTCAGACGACGAAAACGGAGACGAATTGAATGACGCGTCTGAGCGACTGCCGAAAAATTTAACCCCGTTTCACGTGATTGTCGTGAATATAACAGACATCACGCAAGAGGTAAACGAACGTATTCGATTGGAAAAGAACGCACGCGCGTGATACAAACAGGAAATAAAAAAACGACGCCTTGAATTGTTGTTGCTTGTGCATGTATTTGTAAATATATTTTGTTAAACGATATTAATCGTCATCTTTGAACGGATACGGTTCGTCCTCGATCGGTCCTAACGACGTCACTCGCAACGCAAACTTGCAATGCTTCACCACCCTATCACTTTCTTGCGTTTGGCCGACGTAACTGGACGATAGATCGCTCCTCAGCCCGTCTTTAACAAAGTGCACTTTCACTCTCACGTTGACGGATTCCAAAGCGCCTTCAACAACACCGCACACAATCTCGCAATAGGATAAACTATTCGTATATTTTTCCGGCAACTCCACAAAATCCGCCAAGGAGAGATCCTCGATCGCTAACGTTACGCTATTATCATTATTACTCTCGCTATCATTGCTGCTATTCTTCTTATTATTATTGTCGTCGCGATTACTGTTGTTCGTGTTGGCGGTAGTAGTAGTATTACCGCCGCTGCTCCAATCGACCAGTCGACACCGCGCGTTGAGAAACATCCGAAAACCGACAAACGCCACATTCTCCATAACCTCTCGAAACGTTTTACACGAATCCGCCGTGTTGTTACCACCACCGCTACCACTAATATTCCCACTAATATTCATCATTTTCGCCAAATATTCCTCGATCAATCGATTCCCGATTGATTTCCCGATCGCCCGTAACTTCGCATTCACGTGCTCGGCGTCCCCACTCGCATCTCTCAACAACTGCACGAGAAACGCCCCGTACGTCAGCGAGAACAACTCCGAGTTGACTTTCTCCAGAGACGTCGACTGAAACGTGACTCTCCCGAGCTGCTCTTTCGGCGTTTCCGACGCCGGCGTCAGAACAAACGGTGCAGAGGAAGGAGAAGTCGTCCGTTGAGGAATCGAAGTTGGTTGGTGCTGTTGGTGGTAACTCGCAGTTGGATGCGACTGATACGCTTGAGCTTGAGAAAGACCAGGAGTGGCTGTTGCTGTCGTCGTCGTCGTCGTCGTCCTCGTCGTCGTCGAAAGTGGTGGCGGCGGCGGCGGTGCCACGCTCCTCAGCCGATGCTGCTGCTGTTGTTGTCCGTCCGGTGAATTCATCATATTCGCTCGTCTTTCTTTTTTGAAGCGGAAAAGAAAGAGGACAGAAAAGGCCGAAGAAGAAGAAGAAGAAGAAAAAAAAATGAAAACCCTAAACAGAAGCAAAATCGCTCCTTTTTCTTTTCCGCCCGTTGACGCGATAGAGATAGAGACGCAGACAGACAGACAGACAGACAGACAGACAGACGCAGAGACGGGAACGATGATGTTGGGCGCGTCTTCCTCGTCGAGCTGTCGTTGCGCCGCCGCCGCCGCCGCTCGACCGTCTGAGACGACGACGACGACGAGCCCCGGCGCGTATTCTTCTTCTTCTTCTTCGTATTCCCGAAGAGATGGATTAACAACAACACGTCAGCGGCGAGGCGGAGGAGGAGGAGGAGGGGCGGTGATCGTCGCGAGCGCGAGCACGAACAACAACATCGGAAGAATGAATTCGTGGACGAGCTGCTCGACGTCGAAGAGGAACGACTGCGGGTCGTTATTAAGAAGGAGGAGGAAAACGTCGCCGCTAAAAGCGACGGCGACGCGCGGCGACGACGACAGCAGCAGCAGCAGCAGCAGACGACGACGACGACTGGGTGCGTTTGTTGCGAATGAAGATTGTCAAAACGATAAAAACGGCGCGCGAAACCGAAGGAATACTAAACATCGCACGCACGCAATTCTTCCAGATTCAACTCCGGCAAATACGATGTCGTCGTCGTCGTCGTCGTCGAAAGATGGGAATAGTTCCAACGGGAACAACAACGGAACCGAACAAGTGGAAGGCGCGCAGCCGTTGGACGAGTCGTACGCGATTCCGGGCATCACGCCGCTGGCGAGCGACCAAGAGGCGAAGAGGGACGCCGTAGGAAGAGTGTCTCGGTTGAGCTCGTTAGTTGCGCTGAAAGATTTGTATCGAGAATTGATCGAAGCGGCAGCTTTGTTAGAGGAGTTGAAAGATTTCGACGCGACGCCTTTACAGGATGATTTGAAAGGGTCGTTTGAATACTCGGATACCGCCGGCGGCCAATCCTCTCCGCAAGACGGGGAAACCGGGATGAGTTTAGAAAAGAGATGTTCCAACTTTGAAGCGGTGTTGGAGCAAGTGGAGAACATTTATCAAAGTCGCGAGCGGTTGCAAGAAAAGTTGGGGTTTATGGACGCGCCTTTGACCGCGATGACGAAGATGTTGACCTCGTCTTTGAACTCGTCCAACGACGAGGATGATATCGAAGACGCGTTGTCGGCAAAGAAGAACAACGCGTGGGAGATTGCTTTTGATGAAAAAGAGGCGAAGGAAGATAAAGCGAGTGTCATCGAAACGGTCACGAAATACGATCAGGAGTTGGAGGCGTTAGGGAACACGTTTATGGAGAAGTGCGCGTTCGGAACGGACGTGCAAGCGGTGAGAGATCGATTGGAACGCGTAAAGGAATACTCCATCGACGAGCAAAATCCAGGCGAGTACGCCGGCGGCGACGGCGTTGGAGGGATCGGTGAAGGTAGTCCGAACGAATCGCCGAGTTCTTCTCCCACGAAACTTCGCAGGCCGTTGGTGAGAACCGTCGAACGCGTCGAGCGATCATTGAAATCGCCGAGAGTGAAGAACGTCGTCAACAAGGTTTTAGAACCCGAGGTGAGAAAATCGGTCAGAGAAAAGCCGGGTCGAGCTCTTCAATCCGTGGCGAGTTACTCTAAGAACGTGTGGGTGCGTCTCAACGGCGGCGACCCGGAAGACGAGCTCGATGCGTCTACCGCAAAGCTCGCGCAAAGAGTCGTCTCGAACCTTCCGAAACCGAAATCGTTGAAAACGGAAAAGGAAAAACTCATCTTGCGCTTATTGATTGAAGTCCAAGACCGTGATAAGATGTTCATGGAAGTCATGAAAGCTAGAGACGCGATCGCCAAGGAAGGTAAAGACTCGTTGTCTCGCGTTCGTTTAGCGGAGAAAGTTCGAAAGTCTGAAGAACGAGTATCTTTGATGCGTCGCGTCTTTGCCGTTCGAACGTTACAAACGGAAATGGAGAAGATTTTGGTCGCCTTGGACGACGAGGCGTGCGAGGCGCCGGATCGAGCCAGTTTAAGCGAGTTGGGTTTACTCGTCGCCGAGTTTGGTAAAATGGACGCGCAGTTACGCAAACTCGTCAGCTTAGTCGATCGAAAGGAGGTCTTTTTAATCGAGGACGAAGTCTTGGCGCAACTCGCGGAGGATATTCCGGATATGAAATCCCGATTAGGCATTCAAGACGGCGGCGACTCGCCGGCGCTCACGCTGGAAATCCAAACCGAACGGTTCAAAGCTTCCGTCAACGACGCCGGGTCGAAATTGAAAGAAGGCGCGGTGTTTCTTTTTCGCGGATTCAAACTTTTGTTTTCCGATTTAGGCGCTACCGGTCGTCTTTTTGGCGTCGCGTTGTTGGGAACGTCCTTGAAACCTCGCGAAGTCCAAACCGTTCGCCAAACGTTCTTGGATTTGTTCACCTTCATCCCTTTCATCATCATCCTCATCACGCCAATCACGCCGTTAGGCCACGTGTTGGTGTACTCCTTCATTCAAAAATACTTCCCCATGCTCTTCCCGTCGCAGTTTACCGCGCGAAGGCAAGCTTTAATGCAAAAATACGACGAATTAAGAGCCGAGTTGAAAGAAGCCAGGCGCATCGCCGAGCAACGCGAGGAGGACGACACGGTCAAAACCGCCATGGCCGCGGTGGCCTCCGTGAAAGGATTGATCGAACACAAAGACCGCGCAGAGTTTTCAGAAATCGACGATAAGATGGCCAAAATGAGCGTAGACGACGGTGACGACACGGAAGAGGAAGACATCACCGGTTGAAAGGAAGAAGAATACTAGTATGGATAATACGCGTTGTAATAGAAAATATTTTCCTCTTCGACAGACAGTTACGCATCTCGCTCTCGCTCTCTCGTTTGTGACTTCACAAAAGTAATGCGCGCCGCGAAGGCTACTTCTCTGTGCGCTAAAGCTGTTGCATCCGCGCGCGCGCGCAGTGAACTCGCCAAAAGAAATAATACTAATAGCGGCGTCATGAAGACGACGACGACGACGACGACGACGACTCGATGCGCTCTCTCGTCCTCGACCAGCGGCGGTCGAGACGACGAAGGCGTTTCCTTTGCCGTTCCCGGTCTCGAAGTTTTCGATCACGCGTTCGCGGTGCCTTTGTTGCATCCGAATCTAAACTACGCCTCTCCAACGCTGACGAGCACGAAAACGATTCAAATATTCGTCCGAGAGATCGTGTCGTCCGCGAATAAAGCGAAGGATAAGAGAGAGAGTTTGAAGACGTGTTTGTATTTGCAAGGAGGACCGGGTTTTGAGTGCGCGAGGGTGCAAGAGATTGGTGGTTGGATAGGCCACCTGGCGAAGGAAAAGAACATGCGCGTTTTATTGCTCGATCAGAGAGGCACCGGTCGCTCGTCGCCGATGACGAGACAAAAGCTCATGAGAGAAGAAAGTTCGATGCACGAGACGTTGCAATATTACCGAGCGGATTCTATCGTGGAGGATTGCGAATTCGTGAGGAAGAAAATGCTCGGCGAGGAGAAGAAATACGACGTCGTTCTCGGGCAATCGTTCGGCGGATTTTGTTTGACGACGTATTTGAGTAGGTACGGGGAAGAGGCGATAGAGATGGCGCTTTTAACCGGTGGCGTGCCGCCGTTGAATAATAAAGACCCGAAAGATTCGTACGCGAAGTTGCTGGAACGAGTGAAGACGCAAACGAAGAAGTATTACTCGAGGTTTCCGAGAGACAAGGAGATTATGAAAGAACTCGCGAAACTGTGCGACGCCAAAGAGCAGGTCAAAACTCTCAACGGGAACATCATAAGTGCGAGAGGGGTGCAAGCGTTAGGATTCTCGTTAGGTACAGCGGGAGGGTTCGAGAGACTTCATTACATGTTAGAGAATGCGATTTGTGAAGAGAATGGAAAAAGGAGAGTATCAGATGAGTTTATGAACGCGTTCGATAAGTTCCACCCGTTTGATTCGAATCCGTTATACGCGTTGATGCACGAGTCTATTTATATGAATGGCGATGGTAACAGTTCTAATTGGGCCGCCGAGCGCGCCATAAAGGAAAGAGCGAGCGATTGGGATCCAGTCGCACCAGAGCACGGAAAAGATGGTGTTTTATTCACCGGCGAGATGGTCTTGCCGTTTTTTTACGACGAACTGTCGTATTTGCAGCCGATGAAGCGCGTCGCGCAGTCGTTGCAAGACCGAACGGATTGGCCAAAATTGTACGATTTGGATAAATTAAGAACGTGTAAAACAAAAACGGCGTGCGCGTTATATTTAGACGACATGTTTGTCGATTTTGACTTGGCCATGGACGTAGTAAATAACTACATGGGTCCGAACGTGAGAGTGTACGCGACGAACGAGTACATGCACTCGGGTATTCGAGAGGATGGTAAAAGAATCATCGATAAGATGATCGCCATGTTAGATGACTCAGATCCCTTGAGATAGATAGATAGTTTCTATAGCTTTTTCTAATTACAACAAGAACGACTACCTCAATCACTACTGCGCAGTTTGAAGCCGTCCGGCTTCTCAAAATCTCTTTTTTCCGCCCAAGACACGTCCTCGTCCCACAGCTCTTCGAGCGATTTATACTCTTTCGTCGGCCCTGTGTGAAAGCTTCCATGTTGCAATCGATATTGTTCCTCGATGCTATCTATTGTTGCCAAATCTTCCGGAGCGATGACAATATCCAGCGCTTCTTTATTTTCTCGCAACCTCTCCTTGTTTACCGTTTTCGGTAACGGCACCGTGCCTCGATGAAACACCGCCCAATTGAGACATATCTGCGCAGGCGTCGCGCCATATTTTTTTGCTAAACCTACAACTATGGGATTCGATAAAGGCGCGGCGCCAGAACGCTTTCGGTTCAAACCGTCCGCGGAAAACTGATCTCCCGAACCTAGCGGGCCGTAACATTGTACCAAGATGTCGTTCTCTTTACAAAACTCGATCAATTCGTCTTGCCTCCAATGCGGATGACACTCTACTTGATTAACGCACGGCTTAATCTCGCATTGCGACAGCAACGCTTCGAGTTTCTTCTTTGAAAAGTTCGACACGCCGATCCTCTCCACCAATCTTTTCTCTGCTAACTTCTCGAGCGCTTTCCACTGCTCGGCGATCGATCCGCTCGTCGTCACCGGCCACTGAAGCAACAGTAAATCTAACTTTTCGATTCTCAACTCCGCCAACTGACGCTTCGTCTCTTCTTCGAACTTTTCGGGCGGTAACGCGTACGTCATCAGCTTTGACGTCACGTGCACGTCCTCTCGCTTGCCGCCTCGTTCTTTCAAATAACACTCGATGGCTTCACCGACTTCTTTCTGATTCTGGTACACCGACGCGCTGTCGATGTGTCGGCACGTGCCAGAAGTTAAGGCTTCCAAAACAATCTCTCTCGTCGCTCCGGGAGCTGATTTCCACGTGCCTAATCCCATCCAGCCGTGCGGGCCGTTCGTGAGCCGCGTCGTCATGTTGTTTCACTCTCGTAGTTAATCTAATCTAATCACTTCTTTGTCTCGTCTCGCTTCGAGTTCTGCTGACTGTTCGCGTTGCTTAAAATTCTCGCCCCAGAGGCGACGAACCACCCGCCCGCGACTATAGTGGTCACGCCGAGAGATCCAGCGACGAATTTTTGGAGTCCGTCCGCGAGTCTGCTCGCGCTCATCTGTCTATTTTGTGCGGCAACAGAAAAAAAAATTACGCGCGTTGGTTGATGGTTTTATTCTTATTATTCTCAATTTATTCTAAACACAACTCGTTTCGTCTCTCAAATACTCTCTCTCTCTCTGCTACTCTTCAACGCGTTTCTATTACATGACTCTCTCTCTCTCTCTTACTTTCTCTCTCTCTCTCTTTTATTCTCTATTCTGTACAAAAATTCGAACTATATGGGCGCTTTAAATTTAAATTAAAAGTCGTCGTCGTCGCTTCCCCAGGCGTCGTCGGCGGCGCCGGATTGACTTCCCGCCGCGTTGGCGCTCGTCGTGACTAACATGGATTTGAACTTGTCGTCGACGGAAATGATGTTGCCCGAATCGGTTTCTTTCTGCGACTGGTCCGCTCTTCGCTCTTCTTTCCACGCTCTTTGCGCTTCTTTTTCTCTCGCTCTGGCTTCTTTACCGGTGGCAAAGGCAAACGCGTTGCCGTTTTCGAGCTCTTGTAAAGCGCGTTTGATTTGCGAGACGATAAAAGCATCCGAGTCGGTGTAAAAAGACGTAGCTCTGCCGGTCATGCCGTTACGACCAGTACGACCAACTCTGTGCACGTAATCTTCAAAGCTCCTCGGCAAATCCATGTTTACGACGTGTTGGACGCCTTTGACGTCCAATCCTCTCGCGGCGACATCCGTGGCGACCAAGACGGAACACAAGCCTCTGGTGAAATCTCTCAAAGCCGCTTCGCGTTCGCCTTGCGTTCTCCCGCCGTGCAAAGATGCCGTCGCTACGCCTTCCGCGTTCAACATATCCGCCACGTCTTCCGCTTTCGATTTTCGTTCGACGAACACGATGGACATGGGCGGCGCGTTGCCGTGCGCCACTGCTTCCATCTTCTCTTCCACGAGCAATCGACACAATCGATCGACTTTCGCCATATCGTTCGGTACTTTTTCTAAACTCTGCGCCACATTCGCAGTTGGCGCCGAGACTGTTCCTACTTTCACTTTTACTGGTTTCACTAAATATTCTCCGGCTAATACTTCAACTTCCGGCGGCATCGTCGCGCTAAACAACAAAGTTTGCCTCGGTTTCGGAGTCGCGTTTAAAATCTCTAAAATTTGTTGCTCAAATCCCATATCTAACATTCGATCGGCTTCATCCAAGACTAAAAACGAGGCGCGTCGTAAATTCGTGTTGTTCTGGTGTATGTGATCGATCAACCTCCCCGGCGTGGCGACCACGCACTCGACGCCGCTTCTCAAATCGCCTCTCTGTTCGTTCATGCTCGACCCACCAACGACGATAGTCGTCTTAAACCTCCTCTTATCGATCGCCTGCGAAAACGCTTTCGTCTCTTTTTCGATTTGTTGCGCCAACTCTCTCGTCGGCGCCAACACGATTGCCGTCGGCCCGTCTCCTCTTCTCGTCGGGCCGTACGCGTCCGAAATCGACACGCAATAATGAATCATCGGTATCGCAAACGCCGCCGTCTTCCCCGAACCCGTTTCCGCGCACCCGAGCACATCCGCGCCAGATAATATCACCGGTATCCCTTGCGCTTGTATCGAGGTTGGTTTATCGAACCCGTGCGATTTAATCGACAGCGCGATTTCCCGGTCCAAGTGCATGTCCTCGAAGCTTTCAATCGGGGCGTACGCGTTCTCGTCTCCCTCCGGGCTTTCCGCCAACACGTTCAATCGCTCTCTCACGTCCTCGATTTGCGTTTTCGTCAAGTTCAGCACCCGTTCCGACGGTTGCCATTTCTTCATCGTCGTTGTTCCTTTGTTGTTGTTATTGTTGTTGTTGGTTTCATCCCTTCTCTCGTTGCGATGTTGTTGTTGTTGTTGTTGATGATGATTTTGATGATGTTGATAGCCGCCGCCGGTGTCACCACCACCACCACCGGAGTAGTAGTGCGCGTTCGACCGACCGCCCCTCGCGTCCCCAATAAAGTTGTTGTTGTTGTTGATATCATCCCGCCCGGACGAATAATACTGCGAAGGTCTGTTGTTGGAGGCGTCCTCCGACGAGGCGTTCCTCCCGCCGCGCAGGTGAGGCGGCACGTAGCCTCCCATGTGTGTTATTATTTTTGTGGTTTGTGGTTCTTTTTCGACGATCTGACGATGAAATTTTTTGGTCTCTCTCTCTCTCTTTTCATTTTTTTTGCATTTTTTTCATCGCAAACTCCCACAAAACGAGTGCTCGAGCACACAGCAGAAGAAGAGAGTCAAAAAAGAGAGAGAGAAAAGACCTCATTACGCATAAAAAAAGAGCGCACGCTTCGAATAAATAAATATACATCGCGAAGAGAAAAATGCCGAA
>Ga0255763_1002135_pt1 | contig 19386 bp, 14 predicted proteins | sample 041ome_2_FD_179963 | JGI IMG/M metagenome (GOLD analysis project Ga0255763, IMG submission 179963) | Coastal salt marsh microbial communities from the Groves Creek Marsh, Skidaway Island, Georgia - 041406US metaG (version 2) | ecosystem: Environmental > Aquatic > Marine > Intertidal zone > Salt...
ATCAGTAACCGGCGCAGGGTAGCCAGCTCGGCTTTGGTGAGTTTGCTAACGGCGTCGTTGTCCGATGCCGCTGCGGCGGCTTCGGCCTCTTCCATGAGCGCCATACCTTCCGGCGTCAGAGACAGACCAATTGCCCGACCATCCGTCGGGTGCGGGCTGCGCTTAATCAGGTGACGCTTCTCAAAGGTGCGCAGGAAAACCACCATGTTGGGGGGTAACAGGTTGAGTGCCAGGCACAGCTGTCGCGAGGTGACTCCTGGGTTGTGGTGTATGACAGATAACACCGAAAAATCAACGGGGCTCAATTCGAATCGCGCCATGTTCTCAGTGAAGCGCCCAATAATCGTGAGTGCGGCGCGTCGTGCGTTGTACCCAACCAATGATTCGAGCGCGGTTAGGTCGAGCGAATCACTCATAGTGCGGCAAACTGCGTCTGAATAATGGTCAAGCGCATATTGAATTCCGGTAAAACCCATGATTTTAAAGCTTGGTCCTGTCCTGTCCACCGAGGATCATCCGCTTCGATTGCCGCCCTGATTCGGCGCCATGCCCAGCCCATTAGGGCAAGGTGAGTGAGGCGGAGGTAGTCGCCTGCAATGGCACTCAAGGTTGTGGCGCCGGTGGGTTGCTGAGCCACTTCAATAGCCTGCGCCGTGATTGCCCGCAATTGATTGAGTTGCGTTATGGCGTGTGCGCCATCAGCCTCAGTACCATCGATATCAAGAATCAGCTGGTCGCACAGTTGGACCAGGTTTGCGCCACCATCAACCAGTACCTTGCGCATCAGTAAGTCGAGCGCTTGGATTTCATTCGTACCCTCGTAGATCATGGCAATCCGCGCGTCTCTGACGTGTTGCTCAATACCCCACTCGCGTATGTAGCCGTGTCCACCAAAGACTTGTAGGCACTCGCTCGCGCCATGGAACCCCTGATCTGTGCAGGCTGACTTTAAGACAGGGGTTACGAGGGCGCACCACCGATTAGCCGCCTCTCGCTGGTTGGCATCAGGGTGGTGCTTGGCGATGTCAAGTGCCAAACTGGTCTCATAAGCCAATACCCGCGAGGTATCGATCCAGGCTCGCTGTGTATCCAGCACGCGCCGGATGGCAGGGTGCGCGATGATCAGGTCGGGCCCTTGGTGATCTTGTTTATTTGGGTGCTGCGTTTCGAGTGCTTTCGGGGCACGCATTTGCCGCCGCTCATGGGCATAGGCGTTGGCCTTTTGCCAAGCGGCATCCAACAAGCCAACCCCTTGCAAAGCGACATGCAAGCGGGCTGCATTCATCATGATGAACATGGCGTTCAGGCCCTTATTGGCCTCGCCGACCATCCAACCCAACGCGTCATCAAATCGCATCACACACGTTGGACTGGCATGAATGCCCATCTTTTCTTCAATCCGCTCGCAGTAGACCGCGCTGCGCGTGCCATCGTTATAAAACTTAGGCACCAAGAAAAGTGAAAGCCCCTTTGGCCCTGGTGGCGCGTCGGGTAGGCGTGCCAGCACCAAGTGCACGATGTTATCTGTGAGGTCGTGCTCGCCGCCTGAGATAAAAATCTTGGTTCCGTTGATACGGAATTGAGCATCCGTTGTGGGGTGGGCTTTGGTGTGAACACGCCCCAAGTCGCTGCCGGCGTGTGGCTCGGTTAGGCACATGGTAGCAAGCCATTCACCCGAGCCAATTTTGCTGAGATAAGCGGTTTTTAGTTCGTCGCTGGCGTGATGTTTGATGCATTCATATGCGCCGTGCAACAGGCCTGGTGCCATGGTCCATCCATGGTTAGCTGCCGACAGCCATTCGTATAACACGCCGTCCAGTAGTGCAGGGAGACCCTGTCCGCCATCTTCTGTATCTGCTGTCAGCGATGCCCAGCCAGCGCGCCAAAACGCTTGATAAGCGGCGGCGAATCCTGGAGGCATGGTGACTTGGCCCTGGCTGAATTTGGCCCCTTCCGAATCACCTGTTTGGTTGAGTGGCGCGATCTCGTCACTGATGAATTTCCCAGCTTCTTCTAAGATTTGCATCATCAGCGCCGCATCGACTTCTTGGAATAGGGGTAACTCGGCCAATCGCTCGGACGCGTTCAGCACCGTCTCCATGAAGAAGATGGCTTCCGAGGCCTGTGGCTGGTAGTTCATCCGGGGTCGATGCGATGAAGTCGGTCAGCGGGGTGCCATGCGCAGTGCACCGTCTAGACGGATGACTTCCCCATTCAGGTGATCATTGTTGACGATATGGCAAGCCAATTGGGCGAATTCTGCTGGCTTACCTAGCCGTGCTGGGAATGGTATCGACGCTGCAAGTGATTGTTGGACGGGCTCGGGCAGCGTCGCCATCAAGGGGGTTGCAAATAAGCCAGGCGCAATCGTACAGACGCGAATGCCATGCTGCGCCAAGTCGCGTGCCATCGGCAATGTCATGCTTACTAAGCCACCTTTTGACGCGCTGTAGGCTTGCTGTCCGACTTGGCCATCATAGGCAGCAACCGATGCCGTGAATAACAGGACACCGCGCTGCCCATCTTCACCAGGTGACAGCTTTGCGCAGGTCGCTGCAAACAAGCGACTGATGTTGTAAGCACCCAGCAGGTTTACATTGATCACGCGCGCGAAATCTTCGAGGGGGGCCGCGTTACCGTCTTTGCCAACCACGCGTTTTGCTGTGCCGATACCGGCAATGTTCATGAGAATACGCGCTGGGCCGTGTGCGTTGGTTGCCGCCGCCAGTGCGGACTCGACGCTTGCGGTGTCCGTAATATCGCACTCGCAGGCGATCCCCCCAATCTCGGCAGCGACCTGTTGGGCCTGACCCAGATTGACATCGAGCACGGCGACTTTCGCGCCCAGTCGCGCTAGTTCGCGAGCGGTGGCCTCACCCAACCCCGATGCGCCGCCCGTGACGAGTGCGGCCTGTCCTTGGATGTTCATAAAATCACCTGCCTAATTTCATTGAGGTTGAATGATGTGATCAGCCGTGCCGTTGTAGAGGGCCTCGACCAGTTGATCACGGTGTTTAAGCACCGCGCGCTGGTTGATTGAGCCCTTGTCAGTGACTTCGCCTTTATCGATTGAGGGCGGTTCGCTTAGCAACACGGCACGGGCGATGCGCGTGGCACTGCCAGTCGCTGTCGCGGCCAATTGATTGAGGACCTGTTGGAAATGCGCCTGCACTGGCGGGCTGGCGAGCACATCGGCGAGAGAAGCCGACGCTTCCAGCTGCGCCAGCGACCGAATAGCGGCGGTGGGAAATATGAGGGCGCCCACTTCATTGCGATTCAATCCAGTGACCACCACATCCTGCACGTAAGGCGCACCCGCGGCGATGACACGCGCGCGCAGCGGCCCAACACTCACAAAGGTACCCGTTGTGAGCTTGAAGTCTTCGGCAATGCGCCCATCGAACTTCAGGCCCTTGTGAATGTTTTGAGGGTCAATCCATTTAACCGCGTCGCCCGACCGGAAATAGCCTTCTTCGTCAAAGCTGGCGGCCGTCTCTTCAGGGGCTCGCCAATAACCCGTGGTGATGTTGGGGCCCTTGTAACGGACTTCGATTTTGTCCCCGTCGGGCACCAATTTAACGGTGATACCCGGTGCTGGAATACCCAAGTCACCTGCCGCCACATTGGGGCTGGTCACAAAGAGGGCGAAGGGGCCGGACTCGGTCATACCCAGACCCGTCGTCATGGCAATACGTTCGCCCAGCTCGGCTTCTTGGCATTCGTAAAGGCGGTCCCAAACCGGTTGGGGTAGGGCTGCGCCGGCGTAGAAAAACATATGCACACGGCTCAGCAGATTTTTTCGCAGGACGCTATCCGCCTTCATGGCGTTCGCGATTTGCTCAAACCCTGTTGGCACGTTGAAGTACACCGTGGGCGCGATCTCGCGCAGGTTACGCAGGGTTTCCTGTATCAGCGCAGGCGTTGGTTTCCCGTCATCGATGTACATCGTTCCACCGTTGTAGATCACCATCCCAAAGTTGTGATTGCCGCCAAAGGTATGGTTCCATGGCAGCCAATCGATCAACACGGGTGGAACGTCTTTCAGGACCGGCATGGATTGACACATCTGCTGTTGGTTTGCGCACCACATGCCCTGCGTGTTGATCACGGCTTTAGGCAGTTTGGTGGACCCGGATGTGAATAGGAATTTTGCAACGGTATCGCCATTGACCGTCTCCATGCGGGCTTGCACCTCGGGGGTTACGGGGGTCGCGCACAGGGACTCAAAGGTGGTGCAGGTGCGGTCATCGAGGGTACCGCGCGTGAGGACCACTTCCATGTTGGGGCTGAGCGCGCTGAGGATGGCCTTGCCGTAGCGCGTGGCATCGGCGGCAAATACCAACCCTGGCGTGATGGTGTGGGCGATGTGACGCAGTTTTTCGAAGTCTTGGCTAATGGTTGAGTAGGCGGGAGAGGCGGGACAAAACGGAATCCCCACCATCAGGCAACCCAATGCAAGCAATGCATGCTCTAGGTCGTTTTCCGACAGGATGAGGACGGGTTTGTCGACACTTAAGCCCCGGTTAATGAGACCCTGAGCGATGTGCTGCGCCGTCTCATAAGCCTGTTTGTAGTTGACGTGACGCCACTCGCCAAAGGTGCCATCTTCGTTTTTCTCACGGCGCGCGAACAGCGTTTTCTCGGGCGATTGCGCTGCCCACTGAATCAGGCGATCCGTCAGACGCGTGGGGTAAGGGGCCAAGGGTTGGGGTGCTGTAAGGTACGTGATGCCGTCGGCCTCCTGACGCAGGTCGACCTCGGTCACACCAAAATCAAGTTTGCGGAATTTAGCTGTGTGCATGGCTGGTATGGTCCCCTGTTTTATTGCTTGCTGACCTTGGCGGCCCGTCCTTCGAGGAAATCGCGCACCCGTTGTTTGGCTTCTGGGGCTGCTTGTGCGATCGCCGACATCATGGACTCGGTAATGAAGCCTTGATCGGCGGGCTGATCGGCGATGCGTGGGAGCACGTGTGTGAGTGCGTAGTTGGTCAGCGGCGCGTTGGTCGCGACGCGTTGCGCCAACTGCATGGCTTGCTCGAAAGCAGTGCCTGTTGGCACCAGGTATTGTGCGAAGCCTGCACGCTCGCCGTCAACGGCGTTATAAACGCGCCCGGTGAGCATCATGTCGGTCATGCGTGGGACGCCGATGAGACGGGGAATCCGCACGGAGCCACCGCCGCCGACAAAAATGCCCCGCGTACCTTCCGGCAGGGCATAAAAAGCGGATTCGTCAGCGACCCGGATATGGCAGGCACTGGCTAGTTCGAGGCCGCCGCCCACGACCGCGCCATGCAATGCAGCCACCACGGGCACGGGGCCGTATTGGATGCGCTCGAGTGCGATGTGCCATGAGCGCGAGTGATGCATCCCTTCGCCAGCATCACGCTCTTTTAAGTCGCTGAGGTCGAGGCCTGCACAAAAGTGATCCCCTTCACCACTGATGACGGCGACACGCGTTTCGGGCGGGAGGTTTTCAAAGAGGTGGCGCAGTGAGGCGATCAAAGCATCGTTCAGTGCGTTGCGTTTTTTCGCGCGGGTGAGCGTAACCACCGCAATGTCATGACGCATTTCGAAGCGGATGTCAGGGTTATTTTGCATAGGACTTATACGGGGTTGCGTTTGAAGTTTTGATGCAGTATAGTTATTTTTAATAACTAAAAAATGCGGAATTACCCTAGGAAACACCCATCAGAAAGGCTACGGATTCGCCGTGAACTACAAAGACCTTATTGCCATTGACATCCACACCCATGCCGAGGTGAGTTGCCGCAATCCATTTGACAACTACGGCGAAGAATACGACCGCGCGGCGGACAAGTATTTCGGCAGTAGCAACCGCCCCACCATTGAAGAGACCGTTGCGTATTACCGTGAACGCAAGTTGGGTTTGGTGATGTTTACGGTGGACAGTGAGTCGCAAACGGGTCGCCGTCGCATCTCCAACGAGGAGATTGCAGATGCGGCCAAGAAAAACAGCGACATGATGATCGCGTTTGGCAGCATCGATCCGCATAAAGGAAAAATGGGTGCGCGAGAGGCCGAGCGCTTAATTAAAGAAGAGGGGATCAAGGGCTTCAAGTTTCACCCAACGGTGCAGGGCTATCACCCCTATGACCGCATGGCCTGGCCTATTTACGAGGTGATCAACGCTTATAAATTACCGGTCATTTTTCACACTGGTCACAGCGGCATCGGCAGCGGTATGAGATGCGGGGGCGGTTTACGGTTGGCCTACAGCAACCCCATGCACCTTGATGATGTCGCGATTGATTGGCCCGATATGCAAATCGTGATGGCACACCCCAGTTTCCCTTGGCAAGATGAGGCGCTGAGTGTGGCCATGCACAAACCCAACGTGTGGATTGACTTGTCGGGGTGGAGCCCTAAATATTTCCCGAAGCAACTCGTGCAGTACGCCAACACCCTTCTGAAAGACCGTGTGTTGTTCGGCAGCGATTACCCCCTGATCACACCTGAGCGGTGGATGAAAGACTTTGAGGTTGCAGGCTTCAGGCCCGAAGTGATGCCCGGAATCCTGAAAGACAACGCCGTGCGTTTGTTAGGTTTGGATGTTTGAAGGTTTTCAGGTCCACGATATCCCCACCAACGGCACCACCCTTCGGTGCCGCGTAGCGGGGCGGGGACCGGCCTTATTGCTGCTGCACGGGCATCCGCAAAGTCACGTCATGTGGCACCGCGTGGCGCCTGCTTTGACCGCGCACTTCACCGTGATCTGTGCGGATTTGCGTGGCTATGGTGATTCAAAACGGCATGCCGCCGATACCGATCACGTGGCACACACGAAGCGCACTATGGCGGCAGATTTGGTCGGGTTGATGGCTCATTTTGGTTTTGAGACATTCCGCATTGCCGCGCATGACCGTGGCGCGCGGGTGGCCCATCGATTAGCGCTCGATTACCCCAATCACGTGTCGCAACTGCTGTTCCTCGACATTGCGCCAACGCTCGCCATGTATGAGCAGACGTCCGATGCGTTCGCGCGGGCTTATTGGCATTGGTTTTTTCTTATTCAACCCGCACCATTGCCGGAGCGGCTCATCGAAGCCGATCCAGTGGCCTACATCCGCGACGTGATGGGGCGTCGGCATGCGGGGTTGGCTGCCTTTGCGCCTGAAGCGTGGGCAGAGTACGCCCGTTGCATCGCGCTACCGGGTACCGCAACTGCTATCTGTGAAGACTACCGTGCCTCCGCTACCACTGACCTGGTGCATGACCGCGCAGATCGATTGGCAGGAAACAGCATTCGCGCGCCTTTGCGGGTTTTATGGGGTTCGCAGGGCGCGGTGGGACGGTGCTTTGACGTGCTACCCCTGTGGCAGTCAGTGGCGACCGATGTGTCGGGGCGCTCGCTGGATTGCGGGCATTACATCGCCGAGGAGAGCCCGGAGGCCCTGCTCGAAGAGATGGTGGCCTTTTTCCAAACGCACTAACCGCGCCACTTGGCCTCGGCCTTGTCCCAAGCCTCTAGGGCTTGTAAGTCGGGCACCCACGCGAGCCCCGATTTTGCATCCGACGATACGGCCTCCGGCGTCACCAAAACATCCAGTAAAGCAGGGCGGTTTTGCAGGGCTGTTTGAATGGCTGCAGGTAGGTCCTCGGCTTTTTCGACACGCTGCGCATGCAGACCGAACGCGCGCGCCATGGCGGCATGGTCTGCAAACTGTAAACGCGTGCCGACCACACGCCCATGCGTCTCTTGTTGATCGCGTACCTCAATGGCCCAAGAGCCATTGTTCGCGACAACAATCAGTAACGGGGCTTGGTGTCGAACGGCGGTGTCGATCTCCATTGCATTGAAGCCAAACGCGCCGTCACCCGTTGCAACCACGACTGTTTTGTCGGGGCATGCCAAGCTGGCGGCGATGCCAAAGGGGGTGCCCACGCCAATGCATCCCAGTGGGCCCGGGTCTAAATAGGTCGATGCGGGTAGGCCGACGCGTGCGAAGCTCAGGAAGTCACCGCCGTCGGCCACCACGACGCTGTCCTCGCCGATTGCCTCCCGCAGGGCCCCCAATACTTGGTTGGGATGCATCAAACCATCTTGACCCGTCGGCGCGTCGCGCATGGTTCGCTGGTATTTGTCAGCGCGCATGGTGTGCTCGGTTCGTAACCCTTGAAGCCACTGTGCATCGGCCGCGCTTTGGCGGTCTCCCGCTGCATCGAGGATGGCCTCCAATGCCGTCTCCACGCTACTCAGAACCTCGACTGCACCGCGACGGTTATCCCGCAGTTCGGACGGGTAGGGGGCGATTCGCACCCACTTGGCATCGCCAAACACGGCGGGCGAGCCGTAGGCCAATTGGAAGTCCAATTTACGACCCAGGACCAAAACTAAATCCACTTGTCCCATCACGGCGCCGCGCATGGCGGCGACCACGGAGGGGTGGCTATCGGGTACCAACCCACGGCTTTCACCGGTGTCGAGGTAGGCGGCACCCAAACGGTCCAGCAGTTTGATGAGCGGCGCCGATGCCTGGCGCGCACCGCGACCGGTGATGACCAAGGGGCGTTTGGCGGCCCATAGCAGGTCGACCACCTGCTGGATATCGTGGGGTGCGGGATACAGCGTGGGCGATGCCCGGCGTTGAAAGCGCTCGGGTAATTGCACCGCGGGGCTGGGTATGGCGCGTTGCGTATCGACCGGGAAATCCAAAAAGACGGGGCCTGGTTCCGTGCCGTGCCCGAGCGCTCTGGCGCTGGCTTCATCCAGTTCTTGAAGCACCAAATCAGGGTCTCTCACCGTGCGCGCATAACGGGTGAGGGGTTTGACGAAGTCAATGTGCGCCATGTCTTGCAGCGCGCCGCGGTTTTCTTGCTGCTGCGGGGGGGTGCCCGAGAGCACCAACACGCTGGCCCGGCTCACGTGCGCATTGGCAATGCCCGTCATCGCGTTGGTCACAACCGGGCCTGCGGTGACCAATGCCACCCCCAACTCACCCGTGAGCTCGCTGTGGGCATGGGCCATGTAGACGGCAGCGCGTTCATCGCGGACATCGACGATGGGGATACCGAGGGCATCGAGGGACATCCAGACGGGCATGATGTGTCCGCCGCACAGGGCAAAAACGCGGCTCACCCCCTGGGATTTGAGGTATTTCGCGATGACGGCAGCGACTGAATTGGGGAGGACGGCTGGGTTGCTCATGGGTTCTTGACCTTTTTGAGTTCTGAATTCAGAATTCAATATATCAAAACCAACCAATGTTCGCAACCGAGGAAAAAATGAACCGCCTGCTCACCCTGTCCGATGTCTTAGCCAGTCATGCACGCCTGAAACCTGATGCCATTGGTGTGCGGGACTCCCGCCGTGAAATGAGCTTCAGCGCTTGGAACAACCGCGCGTCGCGGTTGGCAAATGGTCTATTGGCGTTGGGGCTGCGCAAGGGGGACCGGGTCGCGGTGTTGGCTTTCAATTGCGCCGAGTGGATGGAAATTTATGCCGCAATGGCGCGCGCTGGTTTGGTGGTGGTCCCCATCAATTTCCGGCTGACTGCACCAGAGGTCGCCTATATCCTCGGCGACGCCGAGGCACGTTGCGTGATCGCGCAGACGGCGTTAACCGACCGCGTCGCTGCGCCAGGTGTCGCGCCAGACTTGGTGCGAATCAGCATGGGAACGGAACCCCTCGATGGCTGGCAAGACTACGAACAGTTGATTGAAACTGCCTCGCAGCAGTCCGTGCCGGTGACGGTGCTGCCATCGGATACCAGTGCCCTCATGTACACCTCAGGGACCACCGGTAAACCGAAAGGCGTGATTCGCAGCCATGAGGGCAGCACCTTGATTGCCATGGCCACGGCTTTGGAAATGGGCTTTACCCATCAAGATATCGCGCTGTTGGTGATGCCCATGTGCCATGCCAATTCACTTTACTTCAGCCACACCTTTGCGCACTTGGGCGCGACTTGCGTGATCGATGACAGTCAGCACTTTGAGCCAGAGAAACTGCTGCGCACGTTGGCGCGAGAACGCATTACGTTCACATCGCTGGTCCCCACCCACTTCATCATGATGCTCGGCTTGCCCGAGGCGGTGAAAGCGCAGCACGACGTGTCGGCCGTTGGGCGGTTGATGATCTCCTCGGCGCCCGCGCGTAAAGACACCAAGCTGGCGATTCTGGACTTCTTCAAAAATGGCCGACTGTACGAGTTGTATGGCTCGACCGAAGCGGGCTGGGTCACGTTGCTGCGACCCCACGAGCAGTTGACGCAACTGGGCTCGGTGGGTCGCGAGTGGGCGATGTCGGGCCCGATCCGATTTTTGGATGCCGATGGACAGGATGTGCCGGATGGCGAGGTCGGCGAACTGTTCTCTCGGACCGCGTATTCATTCGATGGCTACTGGAAAAACGAGGAGAAAACGCAAGCTGCCTACGCTGGGAATTGGTGTTCCGTTGGTGACCTCGGTTACCGTGATTCAAACGGTTTTATCCACCTGGTCGATCGAAAAAGCAACATGATCATCTCGGGCGGTGAGAACGTCTATCCCTCGGAAGTGGAGGGGGTCTTGGGGACGCACCCGGTTGTGAAAGACGTTGCGGTCATTGGGATTCCCGATGAGAAATGGGGTGAAGCCGTGCATGCGTTTGTCGTGCTGCATGACGAGACAGGCGTGGATTCGCGCGGCTTGGTTGCATGGTGCCGTGAGCGCTTGGCGGGTTACAAGTGTCCCAAGCAGGTGACGCTTATTCAAGACCACGAAATGCCTCGTAACCCAACCGGCAAATTACTCCACCGCGTTCTTCGGGAACGCTACGCGGCTTGATGCGTGCACTGCGCTAGACTTGCCGCATATGAAAACGATCGCCCCCCAACCCAATCTCGTCGACCAGGTTAAAGAGGCCTTGCTGGAGGAGGTCTTGTCGGGGCGTATCAAGCCGGGTGAACGCGTCATACAAGAGCAAATCGCCCAAGCGCTGGGTGTCTCGCGACAGCCGGTACAACAGGCGTTTTTGCTGCTGCGTAACCAAGGTTTGTTCGAAGAAGCTGTCGGCCGCGGCGTGGTGGTGGCGCACCTGAACCCCAAGCATGTGCGCGATGTGTATGACATCCGCGCGGCCATTGAGGGGATGGCTTGTCGGCGTGCCGCCAACTTGGTCACGGATGCCCAAATTGCGCAGGGCCATGCGCTTCTGGATGCGGGACGCAAAGGCGTTGCCGCAGGCCATGTGACCCAGATGATTGCGTCGGACATCAAGTTCCACGAACTGATTTACAAAGTCAGTGGCAACCAGCTGGTCGAGGCCACCATGGCCACGCACCTGACCTACACCATGCGCGTGATGAGTGAGGTGTTGTTGAAGGACGAAGAGCCCCGTGACATCTGGGCGCAGCACACTGAGATATGGGAGGCCATTGAGCGCCGCGATGGCGAAGCCGCCGAAAGGCTCGCCACCACCCACTTGCTCACCGCCTGCGATTTCATGGTGCGGCGCTTGATGCCGTCAGCCTAGGCTTTACCGCGGCTCGCCTCACGAATTTCGGCCAGTGTTGAGCGCGGCGTGATGACTTCAGGGTCGAGGACCAGATCGATCAATGCGCCGCCGGGGTGTGCCCAAGCGCGCGTCCAGGCTGCTTCAAAGTCTGCGGTGTGTGTGACCCGCTCGGCGTGGTAGCCATAGCCTTGCGCGAGCAAACAAAAGTCGGGGTTACGCAGTCCGGAACCCGATACCCGTCCCGGAAATTCACGTTCTTGGTGCATGCGTATCGTGCCGTACATCCCATTGTTCAGAAGCAGAACAACTGTTTTGACGCCCTCGGCGCTTGCGGTGGCCAGCTCTTGGCCGTTCATCAAAAAGTCACCATCACCTGCTATCGTGAATACGGGGCGACCCGACGCAATCGCTGCCGCAACGCCTGCGGGTACGCCATACCCCATTGATCCGTTGGTGGGCGCTAGTTGGTAGCGTTGGCCGCTGTCAAACCCCGGAAGCTTGTGGAAACGGTGTAACCACGTCGCAAAGTTACCGGCGCCATTGGTGCAAATCACGTTGGCAGGTAACGTGCGCGAAACCGTTTGTATGACGCTGAACATGTCAACATTGCCCGGCATCGGACGGCGCGCCGCTTCTGCATCGCTGTGTGTGCGGAAGGCATTCGTTATGCGGTCAGTCCAGTCGCGCCAATTGCAGGCTGTAGGAGAAGCTGCACCAGCCATGGCCGATGCGATGGCGGGCATACCGGCGCAAAGCGCCAGCTCTGGGGTGTACACGCGGTTGAGTTCTTCAGGGTCGGCATGCACGTGAATCAGGCCTTGCCGTTGGCTGCCCACCGGGATCAGGCTGTAGCCACCGCTACTGGCTTCACCCATTCGGGCGCCGATGACCAACAAAACGTCTGCTTCACGGATGGCGTTTGCCAAGCCTGCGCCAATGCCCAAGCCGACGTCACCGGCGTATAGCGAGTCACGGTTATCGAAGAGATCTTGAAAGCGGAAGGTGCAGCCAACCGGGATTTGCCATGCTTGTGCGAAGCGGCGAATATCCGCAGCGGCCGCGGCGGTCCAGCCGCCGCCGCCCAAAATCATCAGGGGTTTTGTTGCCTGCCTCAACCGGGTGAGGACCTGTTCGAGCTTTTGCAAGTCAGCGCCACCGCGCACCGGCTCCACGCGTGGCAACACGGTGGCTGCGCAAGTGCGCGTCAGCATGTCCTCGGGTAAAACCAACACCACCGGACCAGGTCGACCATTGAGTGCGGTTGCGAAGGCACGTTGGACATACTCAGGGATGCGCTCGGGGTCATCAATTCGCTCCACCCGTTTCGCGAGTGGTGTGAACATGCCGACGAAGTCGACTTCTTGGAAGGCCTCACGATCGCGCGCGTCCTGCGCGACGTCACCGATTAGAAGCACCATCGGCGTTGAGTCCTGAAAAGCGGTGTGAACCCCGATACACGCATTGGTTGCGCCAGGGCCTCTTGTGACAAAACACACGCCCGGTCGACCTGTGAGCTTGCCCTCAGCCTCCGCCATGTAGGCCGCGCCGCCCTCTTGTCGGGTGACGATGAACTTGATTGCATCTGCAAATTGGGTGAAGCCATCAAGGGCTGCGAGGTAACTCTCACCCGGTACCCCGTAAACCCGAGAAACGCCTTGAGTGACCAAAGCTTCAATAAGAACATGCCCGGCAATGCGGGTGCTGGAGGTTGATTGCATTTCGTGCGTTTTTCAGTGTGCGTTTGCAGAGGTGGGTTGGAGTCGCCATTGAGACCACAGCGGTAGTAACGCGATTACAAAGCCAATTAAATCGCTTTCCCAACCGGGTTTAATCAGACAAATAGCTGCGATAAACAGCAAGATTTGTTGCCAAGGTGCGCAGGCCCTTCGTAGAAAACCAAACAGGCTGGCAGACAGCAAGATAGTGCCGATCAAAGCCGTACTCACTGCGCCTAGGATGATCAAGGGATCGCCAATCATTAACAGCGCAGGCTGGTAAACAAACATGAAGGGAACGATGTAGGCGGGCGCTGCAACGCGAACTGCAGCCCACCCGGCCTCCCACATGCTTGCTTTAGCAAGACCTGCGGCTGCGAAAACCGCCAATGCAACTGGCGGGGTAATTGAAGAGAGAATCGCGAAGTACAGCGCGAACATGTGGGCAGCGGGCAGAGCAGCGCCGAGTTTTACAAGCGCCGGTACCAGTAACGCAACCATGACGATGTAGGCCGGCGTGGTGGGCATACCCATACCCAATATGATGCCTGCGAGAGCGGTCAAGATAAGGGCTAGCAACAGATAGTCTTTCGACAAAGCGATGACGACTTGTGTAAAGGTAATCCCCAAACCAGTGATGGTGACACATCCGATTACGATTCCAGCACACGCGCACGCGACCGCAACTGCCAGGGTGTTCTTGGCACCTTCTTGGAGCGCCTCGAATACGCTTCGCCAAGTGATCCCCACACGCGTTGTGGCTCGGAGCAACGCCATCGGTAAGCACAATAGCGCAGCGGCCAGCGCGCACAAAGGCGCTGAATACCCAAGGATTAGGCCGAAGAACACAATCAGGATGGGGATGAACAGATGCCCCCGTTCGATCAACACTGTCAAAAAGCGGGGTAGCTCAGCCTTCGGTATACCCAGCAGGCCATCGCGCTTCGCAATCAGGTGAACAGCGAAAAAAACAGAAGCGTAGTAGAGAAGAGCAGGTATGGCCGCCCAAAGCGTAACTTGAAAATAGGACACCGCCAGGAACTCGGCCATCACAAACGCCGCGGCGCCCATGACCGGTGGCATGAGCTGCCCGCCCGTTGATGCGACAGCCTCGATCGCCGCGGCATTGGGTGGTTTAAAGCCCGTGCGCTTCATTAGCGGTATCGTCATAGGGCCATCGACCATGACATTGGCTACGGCGCTACCCGAAACAGTCCCGAACATACTTGAACTGATGACCGCGACTTTACCTGGGCCACCTGCCGTATGACCGGTGATGGATAACGCGAAGTCCATGAACAGGCGTCCTGTTCCGCTGCGCTCCATGAAAGCACCGAAGAGAACGAACAGCATGACATAGGAGGCCGATACGCCCAGTGTCGAGCCAAAAATCCCTTCTGTAGATAAATACAACTGCTCCATCAAGACTGCAGGAGTGACCTGCGTGAAACCAATGGCGTAGATCAAGAAGACACTCGCCGTGATGGGTAGTGCCCATCCGATCACGCGACGAGTGCCCTCGAGGACCAGCGCGATTGCAATGACTGCGTTGAACATGTCACCTGGGGTGAGGTCGTCGATGTAGATGATGCGATTTATGAAGGCTTCGTAGTTCAGAAAGATATGCAGGATGAAGCTCCAACAGCCGGCGAGCAAAAGAACATCAAAGCAGCGCCATTTGAGACCGCCATTTGGTTTCGACGGGTAGAGGAGAAATACCAGAGTGAGTGCGAAAAGCAAGTGTGTGCCGCGGAAGATCAATGCTTCCGGCGGACCAAACCCCGCCACATACATGTGATAAAGCGACATGCACACGGCAACTAACATGATTAACCAGCCAAGGGGCCGCGACTGTATCGGGGTGGTGGGATTCTCGTCAGGGAGTATCATGAGCGCGTCATCGACTAGATGCGAGATAGGAAAACGGGACGCCTGGTGTCGTCCCGTTGATTGTTGACCCGGTTACGCCAATGGCGCAACCGAGACTGGCCATTACATGGCCCCTGCTTCTTTGTAAAACTTCACCGCGCCCTTATGGAAGGGCACACCGATGTCCACACTCATGTCCTTTGGTGTAATACCGTTCATGGATTTCACGATGGAGCCGAGGGTGGACACGTTACCCGCTAAGATTTTGGTCATCTGGTACACCGTGTCCTCCGGCAAATCGCAGGCCACAACCAAATGAGTTGAGTACGCGATAACTGGAACATCTTTGTCTTGCTTCGGGTAGGTGCCGGCCTTGATATTCATCTTGAAATAGCCCGGATTGAGTTGACTTAAACCGGCCATTGTCTTGTCATCCACTGGCACCAAGCTGATATCCCGGGCACTGGCCAAATCCATGACGGCTGATGCGGGCGCCGTGGTACCCAGCGTGAAAGCGTCTGCGTGACCATCTTTCATAATTGAAACCGCGTCTGTGTAGCCAGCCTGGAAGTTGACCTTTTTCATTGCGTCGTAACCCATACCGTTCAGCTTGAGTACTGTGCTGGTGAGGATTTCTGCGGTGTTGCCTTTCGGCTGAACGACCAAATTTTTCCCTTTCAAGTCTGCGAATGTGTTGATATTGGTCCCTTGTAGGGCAACCACTTGAAAATACTGCGGATAGAGGTTCGCCATCTGGCAGACATTTTTTGCTTGTCGTGGAAAGGGCGCGCGCCCCGCTACGCCATCCACAGTTGTAGCCGAGTTGGCGAGGGCTACTTTCGCTTTGCCCTCATCAACACCTCGAACGTTCGCAATACCCGCGCCCGGTGTTTGCTGAATTTGCAGGCCTGCAATGTCTTTTTCCCACAAGCCTTTGAGTGCGCCACCTAAAGGTATCCAAGATCCCCCCTGTGGTCCGGTCATGAAGGTAACCTGCTGCGCTGTTGCCAGCGTGGGAGAAATTAGCGCTGCGGCGACCGCTAAAGAACTCAGCGTGTATTTGATTTTTGAAGGCATCTGTTACTCCAAGTAGGGTTTTTGGTTGATCCATTCCTACCCGCCTGCAGCGTACGCCACAACACGAGCTCGCTTGAATTTAATCCCACATGGTGCTTATCCAACTTGGTATTTACCCAGATAAATTGAGTCAACTTGGTGACAGTTGAGCACCCTTAGTTAGGCGCTCTATCTCCTCTCAGCGTGCAACCGTTTGCCGTACGGCTTGCTCCCATTCAGCCATGCGGCTAGCCGCATGCTCACGCGACATTTGAGGCTCAAAGCGCCGCTCGACTTGCCATAAATGACTGAGCTCCTCGGTGTTGGCGAAGATGCCCGTGTGCAAGCCCGCCAAATAGGCAGCGCCTAGGGCCGTGGTCTCGGTGACCTTTGGGCGTATCACACTGATGCCCAGGAGGTCGGCTTGAAACTGCATGAGAAAGTCGTTGACGCAGGCGCCGCCATCGACCCGTAACTCGTTCACAGGAGGGGCGCCGGTGGCGAGGGCATCTCGGTTCATGGCCTGCAGCAGGGCTGCACTTTGAAATGCGATGCTCTCAAGTGCGGCACGCGCGATGTGTGCCATCGTGGTCCCTCGCGTAAGACCCGTGATCGTGCCGCGCGCGTTGGCGTCCCAATAAGGCGCCCCCAAGCCGGTGAATGCGGGGACAACCACGACCCCACCGGTGTCGCTGACTTGTGCTGCCAATGCCTCGACTGCACTGCTGGACTCTATGGCGTGCAGACCATCCCGCAACCATTGCACAACTGATCCCCCAATAAAAACGCTGCCCTCGATTGCAAATTGTGGGGTGCCTGTCGGCTGTGCCGCTGCGGTGGTGATTAGGCCGTTTTGGCTACTGGGTGCATGCGAGCCGGTTTGCGTGAGCATGAAGCAGCCGGTGCCGTAGGTGTTTTTGGCTTGTCCCGCATGGAAACACGCTTGGCCAAACAGGGCACTTTGCTGGTCGCCCGCGACACCGCCGATGGGAATGGCATGCCCAAGGATGTCGACATCGGTGTGACCGAAGTCGGCCGCCGAAGGCAGCACCTCCGGCATCATGGATTTCGGAATATCCAGCAGGGCGAGCAACTCATCGTCCCACGTGTTTTTGTGGATGTTGAACAGCATGGTCCTCGATGCATTCGAGACATCGGTGACGTGTCGCTTGCCACCAGAGAGTTGCCAAATCAGCCAGGTATCCACCGTACCAAATGCCAGGTGTCCTTGGTTGGCTTGCGTGCGGGCGTTCGGGACATTCTCCAGAAGCCAGTGCAGTTTGGTGGCTGAGAAATAGGCGTCAATCCGCAGCCCTGTTTTTGATTCAACCAGCGCCTGGTGACCACTCTCCCGCAATCGCACGCAGGTCTGCTCTGCACGACGGTCTTGCCAGACAATGGCGTTGTAGATGGGTTCCCCGGTGCGGCGGTCCCATACCAAAGTTGTCTCGCGTTGGTTGGTGATACCCAAACAAGACAAAGCCTGCGGCGCGATGCCTGAGCGGCTGATCGCGTCGCGAAGTGTGGTGAGCTGGCTTTGCCAGATCTCCTTGGGGTCATGCTCAACCCATCCGGGCTTTGGGAAAATCTGCGTGAACTCTTGTTGCGCGATCGTTTTGATTTGACCCGCTTGGTCAAAAACGATGGTGCGTGAGCTGGTGGTGCCTTGGTCGAGTGCGAGGATGTAGGTCATGGTCTCAAAGGGGGTAGCGTTGCTCAGGCGATGATGCAGTCCACGTCATGGCGTTGCAAGATTTCTCGTATGTGAGGTGGGGGCGCTTGATCGGTAAATAGCCGATCAATCTCCCGCAGCTCAGCAAGCTTGACCATTGCATCTCGCTTGAATTTTGTGTGATCGGTGGCCAGCCAAACCTCTCTGGATTGCTCAATGATGGTCCGGGCGACACGGACCTCGCGGTAATCGTAGTCACGCAACGTGCCATCCATCTCGATGCCGCTGATACCGATCAAGCCGATATCTACCTTGAACTGGCGAATGAAATCCACGGTAGCTTCACCGGTGATGGCCTGATCACTGGCGCGCACAACCCCACCCGCCACAATTACTTCGCAACTTTGGTTGGTGCTCAAGAGTGCGGCTACGTTGAGGTTGTTGGTAATCACGCGCAGGCCGGTGTGGTTGCGCAGCTCGTAGGCCACTGCCTCGATGGTCGTGCCCACGTTCATCACTAATGAGCAGCCGTTGGGGACGCGTTGCGCGACGGCTTGTGCGATTCGACGCTTTTCTTGCGCTGCGATCGCTTGGCGCTTTCGGTAGGCGATGTTTTCGGTGGTGGATTCGGGCATCCGAACGCCACCATGAAAACGCGCAAGCAAGCCGGCGTCGGCCAAACGCGTGACATCCCTGCGAACGGTCTGGAGGGTCACATCGAACATGTCAGCCAGCGCCTCAATGGTTTGAGGCCCCCGCTCGTTAACGGCTGAAATGATCCCTGATTGTCGAGGTGTAGGTGTCATCGGGCTCGTTTTCTCTCAAAGTAAATTGATGTTAAACGATAAGGAGTGGTGATTGTTTAGGGAAAATACCGCCTAAAACGGTCATAAAAAGGCATGTATTTTCATAATAAAATGAAATAAAGAATAAAAACGATCAATAACGAATATATCGACATCGCTGATAAATGAATCGAAACGAATCTTTATATTCACTCGCGCACGCGGGTGTGGTGGATCTCGCCATCGTCGGTGGTGGTGCGACCGGTTTGGGCGTTGCGTTGGATGCCGCTTTAAGGGGCTACAGCGTGGCCTTGCTGGAGTCGCATGACTTCGCAGGTGGCACGTCGTCGCGCTCGACCAAGTTACTCCACGGGGGTGTACGGTACTTGGCGCAGGGCAACGTGTCCTTGGTGCGTGAAGCGCTGCATGAGCGTCAGTCGATACTCGCGATTGCGCCGCATTTGGCAGCACCCCTGTCTTTTGTGATGCCGGCCTATGCCTGGTGGAAGCTTCCGTTCTACACCATTGGTTTGAAGTTCTACGATCTTCTCGCAGGACGGGCGGGGTTAGGGGCTACCGAGTGGCTGTCGCGCCGAGAGACGGCGCAAGCGTTGCCGGGTGTTCAAGTCCGCGGTTTGCATGGCGGTGTGAAGTACTGGGATGCCCAGTTTGACGATGCCCGTTTGGCGCTCGCCATTGCGCGCACCGCAAGGGCGGCAGGGGCGAATGTGCTTAACCATGTGAAGGTTGCAAACCTACAAGCCCTCGAAGGGCAGAGCGACGGCGCCAAGTGGGCACTTGATTGGCAAAATCAAAAAGGTGTCGAGCAAGGCG
>Ga0255763_1002148_pt1 | contig 19334 bp, 33 predicted proteins | sample 041ome_2_FD_179963 | JGI IMG/M metagenome (GOLD analysis project Ga0255763, IMG submission 179963) | Coastal salt marsh microbial communities from the Groves Creek Marsh, Skidaway Island, Georgia - 041406US metaG (version 2) | ecosystem: Environmental > Aquatic > Marine > Intertidal zone > Salt...
TCATTCACATCCTGCGTTCCACTTCTATCAATATCTCTGAAGAAGTATTCTGATTTGTAAACTCCATTAAGGTTGAAGTTTATTTTTGATTTAGTTGTATATGTTGTAGAGATGTTCACTAAGTGTTTAGGTCTTTCACCTAAGAAGAACTCAGTTCCATCTGCTTTATTTGCTTGTGTTTCTAAGTATTGATATGAACCATCAAATCTGAATCCACCTTTCTGATATAATCCTTCCAATTCCACACCTGTAAATGTTGCCTCCGAAATGTTGGTATATCCGAATAAAAGTGTTTGATTCACAAAGATACCAGTCAATACTGATTCAATCAAATCTTTCGTTTGAGTTTGGAACACATTAACACCAACTTTACTATTTTCATTTAGTTTATAACTTAATCCAAAATCATAAGAGATTGAAGTTTCAGGATTCAAATTGGTAATATCAGCTAAATCATAGAATACAACAGGTAATAAGTTTTGTGATTGATAAGATTGGATTTGTTCTGCGATGTTGTATGCACCCAATACATAATAACCAGCTGAATATCCACCATAGTTAATGTATAGAGTTCTGAAATCAGGTACTCTGAATCCATAACCAACCGATGAACTAAGTTTAAACTTTCCTAAATCATAAGTTGCCGATACCTTTGGTGAAATGTTTGTTCCAAAATCGGTATAATTATCATATCTACCACCCAATACCACATTCAGTTTGTTTAAGTTGAGGTAGTGTTGTAGATAAGCAAAAGATGAATTTAAATCCTTTTCTCCACCATACCTTTCGGTATTGTAAGTATGTCCTCTATATCCAAATCCAAAGGTAGTTGAGTTCTTATCATTCCAATTGTATGAGTTTATCATTTCAGGTTGGAAAATGTTTTGTTCACTCTCATCCAATTGAACCACTTGCTGACCAAAGTACTCAAAGGTAGATTGGTTAGAGTTATTGAATGAAGAGTTTGATACCTTAACTTCACTTACATACTTTCCAAATCTACGAGTATAATTAAAATCAAAGATGAGGTTTTCAGCGTTGTTCTTTTCATCCACTGGTACTAATTGACCTTGCGTATTTGTTTCAGTAATGGTTGAACCTTCACTATCTTTATTGAAGTAAGTTGCTGATAATGAAAACTGATTTACTCCATCATCAAATGTAGTTCTATTTGAAAGGTTCATTTGTTGGAATGGTAGTACATTGTTTCCATAAGTGTCTGGGTCAATATCAAATCCATCTGAACCACCATAACTAATTTGTGATACATTTTTTAGATTCCTCTTACCAATGGTTGTAGTGATGCCTGTTAGGTGTTCGTTATTTGTTCCATATTGGGAACTGATTAAAGTAGAATTTTCACCACCCTTTTTAGTAATGATGTTGATTACACCACCAATAGCATGGTTACCCCAAAGTGAGGACATTGAACCTTTTACAATTTCAACCCTCTCCACATTTCCTAAGTAGATGTTTGATAAATCCAATGCTCCACTCTGTCTACCAGCAACTGGAACACCATCAATCATTACCAACACATACTCAGATGATAATCCTCTTAATTGAAATCCACCACTTTTTGGAGGTGCTACAAAGAATCCCTTTTGTTGTAAAAGGTCATTCATTGTGTTTAAGTTTAGTTTTTCAATTTCATCTTTGGTAATTACTTCAGTTGGTACTGGTGAATCCTCCAATGAAATCTCGCTTCTAGTAGCAGTTACCACTACATCTTTTAATACTATGGTAGTATCGCTTTGCTGAGAGAATACTGAAGTACTCAATCCCAACAGAAATAAAATTATACCTTTTTTCATTTTAAAAATTTAAATTATACAAATATACGAAATTATTTTCAATTATACAAATAATTCCAATCATTAAATTTATCATCGTTTAATTTCTGCCTAACTCTTTCCGATGATATACCAAAGTGTTCAGCTGCTTGTTTTAAGGAATAAAATTCAATTCCCCCACATTTAATTATAGGTTTTTCTAATTCTATACCATTTTTCCAATAGTTTTCCATTTCCTCATAGGAAATATTCCAACCTTCACTTCTTTCCCAATGTCTATATATTGGGTTGTTGGATTCAATTCTATTTCTACATTCAGATTCCGATAATCCACATAACTTACTGATTTGAATTGGTGATTCAAATGGAACACCACCTACTTCGTATTTGATATTTGGGTTAGTTTCCTCTCCCAATATCTGCCAATCTTTGTAAATGGATTTTCTACTTCTACATCTTCTTTCCACTTCAGATGCTACTAAGGTATCCGCATCAACTGCAATTGCTGCATGTCTGAATGATAGGTAATCCTCACCATATACTCTACAAAATGGTTCACCACCTTCTATTTCAATGGTAGCGATATCTGGATTTCCCTTTACGAATACTAAAATGTTTTGGTGAACTGATGGAATCTTTCGGTTTCTTTCAAAGTAAACCTTACCCACTCTGGAAGCTTGGTGTTGTGAGTTAAAGAGAATCATATCATTGTAAAACTCTAAACCAGCGTTCTCTAATATATCTATGGTTTTACGAACCAATCCTCTATACCTACCTGTTGAGTATTTTCCAGTAACGGATGGTTCTCTCACCTCAGATACTACGATTGCAAAAAATCTATTGTTGGTTAGTTTCTGAACTGATTTTCTTAGAATAGATTCATACTTTTTATCAAATGAATCCACATCCATATTGGATATATCATTTGGATTATCAGTATAAACTTCTAAATCATAATAAGGTGGACAGGTAAATACAAAATCCCAATGGTTATTGTGAACTTCATCTAATTTTTCATCAGAATCTCCACAAATCCAAAGGGGTTTCTTTGATTGTTTTTTATTAGCTTCAATTTGCTTTTCAGATAAATCAATCCCAACATAGGTTCTACCCATTTCTTCTGCTACGATACCTCTAACACTTCCACCAGCAAATGGGTCTAAGACTCGACCTCCTTTTGGAGTAAACCAATCATACATTAATTCACAAAGTACTGGGTCAAAGATGGATACGTTAGTAGGAGAATCCCAAAATATGGTTTTACTTTGGGTATCCTCTCTTCCTAACTCTGATTGAATTCCATAGGTAGCAATCCAATGTTCTTTTCTTTTTTTCCACTCTTTCGTTCTGGTATCAAGAACTGAAAATGGTGTTATCATAACCTTGATTTTTTAAAAACTTTTTAACTTTTTTTTTATCTTTACTTTTGAAAATAATCATTTCACCATATTTGACTATCCAAAATTCATTTTCCAAATCATCAAAATATGCTTTTTCTACTTTCATTATATTCTACAAGCCGCTAATTGTGTAGGTGCTGTTCCATTCCAAAAAACTGCATCAGTTCCAAATTGTGCGTAATAACCTCTAGGTGGACGAGTTGTACCTGCTGAGTTTGTCCAAAATTGTTGTTCACCAGCTGAAATACCTAACTGCTCAGAGCTTCCCCAATATCTTCCCGGCCTTAAAACAGAATTTCTACATGCCTGGTCTAACCAAAATTGACTTTGGGTTGCATTTTCAGCATATCCTACTTCCGGCATTGGGGTAAATGTTACACCACTTGCTCTATGGTTATATCCATACCACTCACTCATATATGCTGGGTTAGTAGCAGATGGTCTTGAACGAGAGTTTTGATTAATCCGAGCATACCCACCATTTTCGGCAGTATCCAATGAGATTTGAGAAGTTGAACCTCTACCCAACTCAGTATTTATCTGAGACATCCGTATAGTTCCTGATGTTGGTAATGTCATAATCTATATTTCTTTTCTATAAATATATTAGTGGGTGTGTTTTACTTCGTGTTCTTCCCAACCTTTTTCTGGTTTGATGTTCTCAAATTCAAAACACCTCCATACTCCATCTTTTTCAAAGTAGATGTGTTTAATCATATCAGTTGGAATATGTCCACCAGAAGCTAAAACTTCATGTCCTTCATCAAATACTAACTCTACTGTTACAGTTAAATTTGATTCATCATCCCAATCTCTTTCTTGTTCTTCTAACAATCTCCATTCACCTCTATTTAGGTATTGGTTTTGTAGAGCACAATTTAGATATGAAAATGTTTGTTTTAAATTCTCATAAGAATCCGAATAAGTTGCAGCGGGAGCAAGATGCCCTTTATCCCAAACATTACGATAGTAATCTTTATTATCCGATGTATGTACATCATCTTCAGTATAAAAGTTCATTGAACCCCTATCCACATTCTTTACTCGGTTTGTAGAAGTATAAACCAATTTCATTGGTTGCTCATAGACTTCGTTATACCATACCTTAAATACGGCATTTTCAATGATGACTTCTTCTCTTAACTCCTTAGATACTTGTACATCTTGTGCATCTACTGTGCAAGATAATACGATTAATGTAACTAAACTAAATAATAATTTTTTCATTGTTCTTTCCTATAATTTTAATCCTATTCCTAATCCAAATCGTAACCCACTATTATACGAACCATAAGGTACGGATAATTGTGCCATTAATTCCCATCTATCCCAACCATATAAAGTACCTACTTTAATGGAATTCGATGGGTTTCTATCTTCATTAATAGTATAAATCCCCAAATCTCTTATAGATGATAATGTATAAGTTTCATCTTTATAAGCATCCCATTGAGTTTCTCTACCAAACCCAAAGCCAACAAATGGAGATAATCTACCATAAGAAGTTCCTAATCCGATAACAAATTCTTTTCGTTGAGTTGGATTACCCATTGGTTCATCTTCCCATTCATCGACTTCCCATTGATAAATGTTATCGTAATGAGGATATGAGTTCCAACCACCGATATGATATTGAAGAATTAAAAAAGATTTTCCACCCAATATTAAATAAGGAGAAACCGTTGGTTGTTGGGTAGTTACTTCACTCAGGACCCCAATGGATACTCTCATAGGAGGTTGAGGTGATGTTTTCGAATTATCCGTTGTAATGATGTATTCCCTACCATCCCAGCTTCGATATGGATTCCAATATGGAGTGTATCCCCAAATGGCGGGATTGTAATAATAAGGTCTATAAACTTGTGGAGGTCGATTGTATGGACGGTTATTGTTAGTGTTGTTATTGGGATTCCATTGTGGTTGGGATTTGGCTCGTTGCTCAATCACTTTTGCCTGCTTTTGAGTTCTTTCCGAACTCTGTCCGTAGATGGGTGAGGTAAGAAGTAGTAGAAGAATAAAGTATGGAAACCAACCCATTTCAACTGCTTTGTAGATGTTTTCACCTACTTCCAATATGAACTTCTTTATTCTATCCATCCTTTTAAATAATTTAATCGATTGTGGTAGAGTTGTTCACATTTATGAGGACAACATCTCTTATTCCGTTTCCATTCCAAAAAAATGCGAAGTTGATAATCCTCCGAAATAAGTTCCCTTTCCCATTTCGGTTTAATTCCTACTTTATGTTGAATCTCATAGATTATGTGTTCTATCTTCATATATTCGAATAACCCCAATTTAATGAGTTAATGTTAACATAGCTTGTTACTAATGTTATTAGTTTTTTAAGGCCTGGATTATTATAAGTATAAATATAACGAAACTATCAAAAAAATTAGGTCAACGACTCCCACCCCACCAAAAGGAGGGTAAGGGGTTAAGAACCATAATCTTCGTAATCATCGTAATATTTTAAATCTTCTTTTGGTGGATGATATGTATCTACACCATCTATAAAATCTTCATCCCCGCCATCTCCATTGGTGGGGTGCTCGTTCCACTCTTCGTTAAAGAATACAAAGATATCTTTTTTGTTATTCATTTAATAAATTATTATCAATTAAAACCTTTCTACCCCTATCCATCAAAATACCACGCCTAATACCATCCACATACCACCTATAATCCAAAATGTAAACTGAATGTGGACTTTTATTTCTCCTAATAGTTCCGTTTATTTCATTCTGCCAAGGGGTTTCATTTGGAAGTATTAAGTTTTTAAACGTATTTTTATCCCATAAACCAAATTGATGATTTAAAGTGTATTGAGATGTTTGGTCCAATTGATGTAAATTATCTTGTATGTGTATAAACTTACCAAAATCAAACTCCGCATGTTTAATGTGAAGTGTTTCCATTTTTAATGAGTAAAATACATGTAACAAATCATTAGATAATACCAAATCGTTTGATGCAAAGAAATCTTCTTGAGTATAAAAAAACAATTCAGAATCAATTTTATCCAATCCTTTGAGTAAGCGTTCACCCCATTCACCCTTACCACTTTTGATATGAATTACTTCATCTACAAAATCAGGTGCTTTTTCTTCTGATAAGAAATAAATTGGTCCGTGATTAGATACATATTTTTTAAATAAAGTGTACCAATAGTTCCAACACCAACTGTATGAATCCATAGTGTGAATTAATATTGGAACTTGATTAATGTTGTTAATCATTAAAAAATATTTACTATGATTTTTGCTATACCATTTTGAGTTACAATAGGAACAATCATATCACCATTAACTGGATTTAATAAAGACCTACCCTCATCCAATATTTTCTTTTGGCGCTGAGTTAATGATTCTAATATCTTTTTAGTTGATATAGGGTCTTTAATTAAATCGGTATCGGTGATGTAATGATACATTAATATTTAAGGGATACTGTTAAGATACATTCTGATAACCCTTCATGATGAGTTTCAATTGGTTTAATTTTTTCGATTTTCCATTTTGATTTTTGGAATAAAATTTCCCCACCAACAGACAAAACAGGTCCACCTTCGAAATCAAACATTGTTACTTCACCTGCATCGTTTTGAGCTACTCTTTGGAATTGAGATTCGCCCATAACTCTTAATCGATTAGAATCAACTTTTTCAATTGTTCTATCTAATCCATATCTACTTTGAATAATTTCCATAACTTTCTAATTAGTTATTGTTCATACATTTTTAATCGTTCTTCATAAAGAGAATAAAGTTGAAAATACTCTAGCTTCTCCTTACTATACATATTACCAAAATTATTTATTAGATTCAATACACTACCATTTTTTAAGTGTTGGTATTCCGCACTCTGAATTGTTCTCAGAACTTTCATATACGCTTGTATCATGGTTGTAATCCTTTTGTTGTTTTTCTACCTAATGCGATTGCCATCTCTGATGGTGTTTGTCCCATTCCTACTTGCTTCTTATACCACCAATACAAATCTTCGGTAGTACCTCTACCACCAATATTAGCTTCCATAGCTTGTTCCCACAAATCCTGTCCGAATTCTGCGGTGAGTTCTTTTTTGAGTTGGTTCAATCTAACCTCTTCTTCTTCATGTGCTTTCTCATCTAATTTAAGAGCTCTTACATTTTTCATCTTTGCTCTTTGATGAGCTTCTGCTCGTTTTTCATGTATATCCGAAATTAAATCGGTTTGCATATAATCATCAAAGATTCTTTGATATTCTTTACGAGCATCTTCTGCTTCTTTGAAGAATGGAGATGATTCAAAATCCCCATTACGAATCTTCAATAGAAGTGGTGAAGATTGTGGAAGTGGTCTTTTTCGATATTTGCCGGAAGTGTACCAGCGGAATGGATTATATCCCATATCTTAGTTTTCAGATTGAATTAATAACATCATTGAATTGATATCTCCTCTATTCTGCCATCCCAAAACATCATCATTGTGATTAGGAAAGAATTGTTGTGTAGCCCAATCACCATTAGGAGCAAATACTGCTACCTCAAATGCTTCAAAATCATCAGATGATGTTAAATCCTTACGAGGAGTACTGTACATACCAGAACCAGCTTGAACACTAATGGTAAACCCATTATCAAATTTGTGATGGGCTCCAATACCACCAAATCCTCTGTCTTTAAATACTAAATCGTTGAATGTTTTCATAGTATCTCTCTTATTAGATTACTAATATACAAAATAAATTTCAAATATACAACTAATCTTTACTAAGAATTTTCTTTAGTTGTGATTCATTTAAAACCTTCTTTGGTTCTGATTTTTTCTTTTGTTCTTCTTCTGTTGGAATCCGATAGTTTTCAACCAATCGTTCCATCCAATCTTTAGTTTGTTTACTCATTATTTAAATATTAGTTTCAATGCCCAAAATTTGAATTCATCCCACTTCGATAGTTTAGAATTCCATAGAACCCTATCATCCAAATCCAATAGTTCATGCATTAGAATGGTTCGTAGAAATAGGATATCACCTGTAAAGGTTAGTTTTCTTTCAGCCCCATTTGGTAAATTCCAAACAATTTTAAGAAAAGAACCTTCCCATAGATTGTGCTGAATTTTAAGAATTTCAAATCCCCAACCATCCCATTTACTATTAATGTGGATATTCAAAGGAGATATTTCAATATGTGTTTTTCTAAATTTCCAGTTTATCTTTTTTAACATAGCTAATCAGTTTTAAATTAAAAGAGATTAGGGGGAGTTGAGAGCTCCCCCCTTTCTCAGCGTAATTGATTAACCCTAAAACATCGGAATCTCATCTTCCGAATTCGTTTCGGTGTCTTGCTCATTAAAGAGCGCCTCACCATTATCTTTTACATACTTCTGAACCAACTGCTTTACATAAGTTCGTTCTGAATCTACACCACCATCGTTAGAGAAGAATGGGAAGATTGAAATCTCAGCTGCCTCAAAGAGGTCAAACCCATCGTAAATCAATCCAGCCATCTCAACACTAGCACGAGTGGAAACCATCGCTGTAACTTTACCAGCATCACTCATCGATTGAGTTCGAGTGTGGTGAGCGATTTCAGCCACAGCTTTCAAATCTTCTTCGTTCACCTCAGGGAACATAAACTTCAACAATCCGAACTCTTGCTCATCGTTGAGAACATCCATCTCAATGGTTACGAATCGGTCAAGGATAGCTCGGTCAATAACACGAGTTGAAGTGTATTCATTACCGATGTTAGCCGTAGCGATGAAGGTAACTCCTTCAGCCACTTTCACAATTGGAGAACCTTCTGCTTCATCCAATCGGATGTATCGTTGTCCACCATCTAAAACGGTCATCAAAATGTTCCAAGCATCAGGGTGAGCTCTACTCAACTCATCCAATAGGATAACTGCGTTTGGAGTTTTGATTGCTTTGATGAATGATGATTCTGAGAAGTAAGTACCATTCTTAGAATCGAATTGTGTGTTACCAATTAGGGTAGCTCGCGGGTCTTGCGTTGCTCCTAAGTTGAAGTAAAAATCAGGACGGTCAAGTGCTTTAACCAATGCTTTAGCGGCCATAGTTTTACCACAACCAGCAGGTCCTGTCATCATAATATTCTTAGCTCTCACCGCACTTCTGATGAGATACTTCCACTTTAGTTCAGTCATCACCAACTCAGTTGGTTTAAGGTTTACTGAACCTTTGTGGATAAAATCTTTAATAGCCGTATGGTCCGATTTATCTTCGAATTGAACACCACCATTTTCGGTAGCCATCGGAGCAACTAAGTTGTTGTAAACATCCATACCAACTTTTCGGTAAACTTTCTTACCATTCTTTTGAACATAAGCTTGGAGAGCTTCTCCATTCTCATAGGCGCTCTTACGAGTACCAGTTCCGATACCCAAAGTACCAACTTTCGTACCTTTAGTATCAATCAGTTTAAATGAGTTACCAAAGGCCTCCACCTTATAAACTTCATTCTTTACAAAACCAATTTTAAAATCTGTCATAACTTTTATTATTTTAGGGTTTTAAACTTTGGGAGTTTCTCTCCCACTCAATTACTATACTAATATAAGAAAAAGATTTGAAACATGCAAGCCTTTTCTCATTTATTTTTCATTTATTTTGTTAAAAATAGTTGATTCATTGTTTTGGTAATCTGAGCAACATTGGTTACATCAATCAGTTTTGCTGCCTTACCATACATCTTCTTAAATCCATCGGATGGTTCACCACCTTCTTTTACCCAAGTCTCTACAAAGTAAGAAAGAGTTTTGATTCCCATTCCCTCAATCTGCTTCACCATTTTTCTAGTGTGATTGAAAGCGATATCACCAGAGTAGTACATTCCAGTAGTACCAAAGTAAGGTTCACCATCTGAAATATTAAGGAAGTATGAATCCATATCATTGTTAGAACTCAAAAAGTTTTTCATAATTGCTTCATAACATAACCCCTCAGGAGTAGTTCCACCAGGATTAAGTGTTGGAAACATCTTTTTTACTTTAGAGAACTTATCTACTTTAGAATCATAAGCCATCACAATGTAAGGAGTATTTTGTGAAGTAGTTCTAAATGAAACCTGAATTGAAAGATTCTGAATCATATCAACTGCCTTACAAAGTGCAACCACATTAGTCATAGTCTTATTCCACTTATCACCATTCATCGAACCACTAGCATCGATTGAGATGTGAAGATTAGCTTTTTTGTAAGAATCAGTTTCAATGTAAGAGAAAACATTCTCATTACCAAATCCTAAAGAAGAAATCATTCTCTTATCAATCTTACCATGCTTCTGGCGATTAAAGATTGTGTTTCTATCTTCACCTCTTACTTGAAGTTTCTTACCTAAGATAGTACCAAGTTTGATACCTTCGATTACTTCTTTTTCGTTATATCGTTTGATTACACCCTCTTCAGAAGTATTCCAATAGTTATTGTAAGTCATTGGGAACATTTCTGATTCCAATAGTGATTGAGTTAATTTCTTAACCACAATACATTGAACACCTTTGGAAACACTTCCCCAACCTTGCTCAATATTCTGTCCAACAGTTACTGCTTCAGAACCACTCTCATCAATTGCTTGAAGGTTATCATTATCTTTTTTAGAGATGGTTTTCTTACGAATATCACCATCCATAAACTTCTTTTGTTTTTCAATCTTCTTTTGAAGAAGGTCTTTTTGTCTATCTGATAGTTTTACCTTTTCAACTTCTTTACCACCCTTAGATGATGAATTAGATGGGTTACCACCCATCTCATCGGGCATATTATCAACATTCATTCCACTACCACCAGTTGGAGTATCATCACCACCACCAGAAGGAGCTGAACCATTCATTCCATTTGAAAAATCTTCGAACTCTTCATCAGTCATCTCTCTTGGCTCATCAGAACTATTACCACCATTACCTTCAGAATTCTGAGGTTGAAGTTCTTCGTTCTGGTCACCATTACCAGAACCCTCACCTTCACCATTTTCAGCCGATGGTAAGTTACTCATAATGATTTGGAATACCTTTAGAGCCACTTCAAAGGAATCTGAGGTGTTTTTTAATCTATCTATACTACCTAACCCAATTACCTTATAAATCTCTCTAAGCCCCTTTAAAGCGTTAAGGTCAGTATTTTTGTTGTGAAGGTTGATAATTCGGAACATATAAGAATCAACACTCTCTTCAGTATATTCATCTGAAAGTAATCCTTTATCAATCAACTTATCGTTGAAGTACTTATCGTACATTGCTCGGTAGTAATCTCTATAACCTGGAGCCGAATCAAATACGAATCTATCAATTCTTCGGTCCTCAATCACATTCCAAATATCTTTGATTACTGAGGTTACATTGTAAATACCTTTTTTGATTGCCCCATCCTTTACATAATCGGGAATCAAATTGTAAATATCTCTTAGAACATTAAAATCTGAAAGTTTGATGTGTGAACCTTCGTGCAGTGCCAAACCAACAGCGATATCGAAATCTTTAGGTTCTACAATATTAGAACCAATTACTACTGATTTACCATCGGTGTAGGAATCACCTCTAGTGTTGAATTTTACTGGAATGGAATCATTGGTAACGATATTAACGAAGTTTGAGATAGCTCGTTTACCAGCTGATAATTTGTAGAGGTCATGTGATTTCTTCTCTACATCGGTCATCGTATCAACTACAATATCATCATCTTCCCAATCTTGCAACCAGTAAGAAGAATTTCCGTATTTACTCATATTATTTGTTTTAGGTTTTAACTTATCTCTCAATTACAGTACTAATATATGTATAATTTTTGACATATACAAGCCTTTTGTGAATTATTTTTAATAAAATTCTTTACAAAGTTTGTAATCTTCTGGGGAAAGAGCTTCCCACCATTCAGAATTTACCTCATCATCGATAAGGGAAATTTCACAATTCCAATCAGGAGTTCCATCCTCATTCATAGGATAAACAGAACCAACATCTGAATCCAATAAACATCCAACTGATTCCAATTTATGAAATCCGTTGATAATCATTTGGTTTACAGCGTTGGTAAGTAGTGTATTATTATTCATATCTCAATCAATTACAGTACTAATATACAAATAATTATTGAAACATGCAAGCTTTTTGTGAATTATTTTTTAATAATCTTCATCGAAGTTGGATGGAAAATCGGACTCTAACTCATCTAATAAGAAGAGTAATTCTTTTCTTACATCTTCAACTCTACTCCAATCCTCATAAGAAATAGCTTCTTCTAAATTTTCTAATATATCTCTAACTTTATCTTCCATAGTTAATCTAATATTGTTTGGATTAAATATAGAGTTTTTAAAAAATCAAAAAGAATCAGATATTGGTTTTGTAAATTTATTTGAACTTGGTAATTCAAATCGCATATTAGAAGTATGTATTCGCTCTTCTTGAAGATTTTTTACGAAGTTATTATAAATTTCATCTTCTCGGCCCAGTGATGTTCTTGTTATTGTAATATAATTGGGAATAAATCTAACAATAGTATCTATTCTACTTAAATGAACTCTTAAAAAGTGTTCTGGTGGAAATGGGTAATATCCCATATTAAGATATTCCATCATGTGAATAAATGTAGATGAGTAGTAATCCATAAGTTTCGGAGAACCATATGCAAATATATCATTAATACCTTCGGAATTAGGCCAAACTTTAATATGATTTCTACCAATAGGTACATTTATCATATCGGTTTTATCAATTGAAATATCTCCAATAAAAAAAGAATCGGTTCTAGCTCTAACCACAATATCGTAATCTATATCAAACGTTTTGGTCAGCATATTAGCTTTCCAAATCTTATACCACATTGGTAATTGTCCAAATCTTTTGGTAGCTTCTTGCAACTGAGGTGCTAATTCTTTTGGTGGATTTAAGGTTGGTTGTACTAATACCTGAGTTGATTTGTGAAAATTTAAATAGTTATCCACTTCAATTATCTTTGTATTATACAATTTTTTAAAGTTATTTAAGGTATCACCCAATTTTTCATTTTCAATATCCCAAAAGGATGCATATACATCCATATCATACTTCCGAATCATCTCATTCCAATAATCTTTTGTTCTTTCCAAATCTCTAAGGTGTCCAGAAAAACAAATAGCTATCTTTGGTTTTTTTATTTCTATTTTAGATACTGTTTGGGTTAATCCATTAAAAGAATATCCAAAGTATTCTAAATCAGCTTTCCATAGTTTAGATAATTGATGAATCTGGTCTTTTCTATATTTTTGTTTCCAATCAAAATTTGTTTTAGGAAAATTATAATCTGTAACATCTACTTTTATATGTTTTCCAAACTTTTCAAAATCCAATTTTAAGGTTTCCCATCTTAATACTATTGATGTATCATCGATTAACCAATTGCCATCAATATCCTTTAATTGAGAAAATAAACTTTTTGAAAATGCAGGTGCATGAAATTCCTCATTTAAGTAAGAATCAACAAAGTGTTCAAACGTTTCTGATTTAGTGTGAACTTTACATCTAGCCCAATTATAATTGTAATATTCAAATAATATTTCAAATGGATTTCTAATTGTTGTAACCAATATATCATCTTTAGGAACTGAAAATACTGCTACATCCCTCATTACATTCTGAGGTTGGTTGGGAAAATCCCAATCTTGCCATCCTTTAATCTGAGTTTTGTAGTTCCAAGAATGACCAACACTCACTATTTTATATGGATGGGAGTTTATAGTTCCCCATCTTGAATCAAAGTTTTTTTCAAAATGAAATCCACCGGTTAATGGTATGTTTATAAATCTTAAATTCACTTAACTAAATATTTATCATCAGTTAAACAAGGAAACTTAATTACAGTTGTTATAGTATCTTCCAATACTCTAAAATCAGTTGCTTCTCCTGGCTCTATTGTAATAATATCACCTTCTTCGTAAAGTTCATTATTCATCAAAACTCTACCCTTTGAAATGATGGTGATTTCAGTTGCTACTTTGTGGTAATGTTTTTGTTCGTAATCACCCTTTTTATAGGTTTTTACTGCAACCTCAACATCATCAGTTTTCCAAAGTGATGGTTCAAAGTTTCCAACTATCCATCCTCTGAACATATCGTTTAGTTTATTTACTTTCATCTTTATACTTTTCTATTACATCTGAACAAATTCCTATCGTACCTTTAAATGGTTCTTTATTAAATACCTCAGGTAGAACCAAAATACCCCTATCATATAAATTGGTTGACCAAATATAGCTATGTGAAGTCAAAACTCCCATATCTACATCATGTGAAAAGTAATTGAATTGAATTGATTTCTTCCATTCATATTCATTGAAGTAAGATAATGCATCCATGTTCTTACAATGAATCCAAAGTTTATTAGAACGATTTTCTAACCAATTGATATCAACTAAATAATCAGGAGTATCATGTCCTAAAAATAACCTACCCTCCAAATACCAAATATCTATCTCAACATCATAACCAGCTTCAATAGCTTCATCGATATATGATGGATGATTTTCTTTTTCGATATTTTTACGATTAATGTTGCCTCGGTGTGATATTAGTATCATATGCTTGTTCTTTGTTTAAGTATAATCGTCTTACATCAGATATACTAAAATTTCTTTCTGGGATGAATCCATCTGTCCATTGTGCTTTGAATATATTTGCTACAATCTTATATGGATGTAATTTTTTTATATTCAATATTTCAAAATTATCTACCATTAATTTTCTACCATCTACATTACCCCATCTTTCAGGTTCTTTAGCCATTAAATAAGAACGAGTAAAATTAATTTCAGGTTCCCAATAAGATTGCCTTTTACCATCTTTTTCATACCATATAAGTAAGTTATCAACATTTAATTTAGTTTTTTCAAACATAAGTTGAAGGTTATCTTTAGTTGATGCAATTAGATGGTCTGAAAAATGAAATGGTATGAAACTCCAATGTCTAAAAAATATCGGAGAACAATGTATTTTTTTTGGATTCATAGCAACTTCATTAGCTACATATTCCATATTTGAAAAATATTCATCTCCCCTTATTTTTATTACATAATCAGTATCTACTAACTTCAAACCAGTAAGCGTAGATATAAGTTGATAGTTTATGTTTTGGAAACCGGAATTTGGTGGTAATTTACTAAGTACCACTTTGTAAGTTTCAGGTAAATTTGAAAAATTCAATTCTGAACCTATCCAAGTAGAAATAACCACATTTGCGGTTGGATAGTTCTCAACATAGAAATCTATTGTAGGTTGCAAGATTTTACCCTGCAAAAGAATTGTAACATTTTTCATTAAAATTAAAGTTATCGTTTAAATTTTATGTTTATGTAGTTTATTAAACCCATAATCGTTGGTGCCCACATTCCGATGAACAATCCCAACATTTTTTCTTCTAATATTAAAAACAAGAAAAGTGAGAACCCAATAGAGAACGCTACACACATTAGTAATATAAGTTCTGATAAAGGTATTCTACTCATCTCCCAAAATCCTTTTAGTAGATTGAATATCATCAATTTTCCCATCTACCATTTTATTCAAAGATTTTATAAGTTTATCTAACTTTTCAATATCTTTTGAATATTGCGATTGTGAAGAAGATTGATTGGAGAACCTATTAATCTTGTCCTCCAATCTATCTAAATCTTTTTGGCAGTTTATTTTACCAAGTTTGAGTTCGTACTTCAAATCAGAAAGTGAACTCATTAATCTGATTATAACAAATGTTAGTGATGCTATTACTACTAATATACAACCAAATATGATAAAATACTCCATTTCCATCTTTACCTATAAAATTACTTGTTATATAACGCGTAAACTTTATTGATAAGATTTGTTTTGGTAAGTGAAGAATCTAATTCTACATCGAATTCTGATTTTGCAATAGAAACTAACTCTGTTTTTGTTTTTCCTCTTAACGAAGATTTTGTTACTTTGTTAGATTTTCTACCTTTCCTACCCCCACCTTTAGCTGCTTCAACAACATCTTTTGATTGTTCTACAACTTCTTTAACAGCTTCCACTACATCTTTTGCTTCTTCTGCTACTCTTTTAGCTCTTTTCTTAACTGTTTTTACAGTTTGTTTAACATCTTCTACTGCATCTTCAACTTCATCAGGAATAAAATCCCCATCTCTGTCATTGATTTTGCCTTGTTTGTAGAATCCGAAATAATAAACTGCAGCAGCTACTACTACGAGTCCTAAAATAATTAAAATAGTGTCCATAAAATTGATTTTTATTTATTAATAAATATTAAAAGGTTAGATAAACATATGGTAATCTTGGTCACTATCATCATCATTTTTACCCAAGTTTTGTAACTCTGGGTTGTTATGAACAGACATTGATGCCAAAATCATGCTTGCTAATCCAATTAATGCGTTTCGGAAATACCGTTTAATACTCTCCATATAATGAATACGTTTTTTGTGGTTCGGGCTCTATAACTTTTTCTTCTTGTTGAATCACATAAGTGAAGCCCTCTCTCGCATCCATATAGAATTGGGTATTTCCATTTTTTTGATAAATGTACTCTAATACATCTGTCAATGAATCTAAAACAACAGAAGTATTGTCCAAAGGAGACCACCTATCACCAGGTGGAACTCTTTTAGCAACTTTTACTTTTACTTCTTCGGTAATAACTTCTGGTTCTTTACTCATTACTCAATAACTCTTATAATTCTGCTCTCCTTTGCTCCACTTACTTTGTAGTCAATGTTCACTCCAGCATCGGTAAAGTCTGATACAACTCTTGCCTCTGCTTCGGTTACTGATTGAGCATCAACCAAGTAGATTTCTTTTCTTAGTTTTGGGTTGCCATTTTTAAGTGTTGCAACTTCCACTTCTACTGTAACTTCAAAATATTTCATAAGTTTATATTTTTATATATTGTTAATTTTAACAAAGATACGAAAAAAATTCAAAAAAACCAAATTTAATATTAAATTAATATTCGTACTCTTTTTTTGGACCTGTAAGGTTGCCATTTATAAGGAATGAACAATTAAAACATAACATCCTAAGATTCTCATGTTTATGATTACATCTATCCCCATCTAAGAAATCTAACACCAATGGAACTCTGAAATCAGTTACCCTTCTTTCTTCGAATCCACAGTTGTTACACTTCTCTAACATATACCCATTATTGAGTAATCTCTTTTTAAGTTTCCAAACTGGATAATCTGGATACTTTCCTTCTAAAATATCATCTAAAGAATGTGCTAATGTACCAGGATTAGTTCCCTTACGAATACCAATACCATGTGGATTTTTCAAATCCTCAAAGATACCATATTCTTTAGCGTATTTTTTATATGTGTTATAGGATACACCCAACATTCTTGCAGCTTCTGCCGCAGAACGAGCCTTTTGTTGTATCTCTTTGATTTCAGATTCTAAAAGTGGTCTGGCTCCTAAACCTCGTTTGGTTCTTTGTTTAGGTGCTTGTGATAAATCTTTGGTTGGGTCATATTGGGGAAATAATGATTCCCCATTTGTAACATCTTCCATTTTTATATACTATTTATGTTTTTGTTTCTATGTATATAAATATAGATTAATCCTTTTTTTCTACACCAAACTTAGAAAATCTATACCAAGCTCTTTCGTGAAGGAAATAAAGTATCATTTTTGTGAATACTTCTACACCTCCGATAGCTAATCCCATTTCCCAACTTCCAGTGATTACAGCTGATAGTATCATTGTATCTAATGTACCAATAATCCTCCAACTTATAGTTTTAGCAATGTGTCTCTTATAACTTACCATCTTTTTTCATTTGTTCTCTAATAGAAGTTGCAGAGATTTCACCTATTTCTTGTGGTGGTACGTGTTCAATTACATCGTATCCTACCCCTCTTCCATAATTGATTGATTCAATATCAGGAACAATTGATAAAAAGATTTTACCTTCTTCAATGAGGTCTTTTAATTCCTCTGAAAGGTTCATCATTATTTCATGTGCTGTCCAAGGGTTTTTCTCATCAGGTTTTACATCTCTGATTGCTACCCACACATTTTTTCCTTCTTTCAACCTTTCATTAATTAGCCAATAGTGACCTTTGTGAAATGGTTGCCATCTCCCGAAAAATACTGAATATTTCTTTTCCGTAGAGGAACTCTCTTTGTCTGCTTTTGCTTGAAAATTTGCCATTATAACTTATTTGTTTCTCTTAAATGATTTACGATTTTTGTGAATGATTGATTCGGATTGTCTTTTGTAGTATCAACATCAAAAAAATTCTTTTGAGGTGCTACATAATCCTTTGCATGGAAGTGGTCTCTTTCTCTTGGAGTAGCGCAATGTACATAGAACTCTTGAAAATTATCTAAACCGATTCTTTCTTTAAATTCTTCTCTTAACCATTCATAAGGTGCTACTAATGATACGACCACATCACATTCGTTATTACAAAGATACTCAGCAATCATCTGAGCTCTACGAATGTTATCAATTCTACCTTGTTCTGAATAATCTTTATTTACAGTGAGGGCTCTTAGGTCATCACCATCTACATGGAATACATCTTTTCTCCAATTTCTTTTCTCGGTTTGGAGGAGTTCGACTAACTTCTTACCGAGTACAGTTTTTCCGTGAGCCGGTTGGCCTGTAAACCAGTATATGTTACCTTTTGCCATAACTTTATTTTAATTGTTCAAATATACGAAATTAATTTGGATTTTCCAAATTACTTTTTCTTTCTCCAACCACCACCAAGTTCTTTATATTTCTTGGAAGCCCATGCATTTGCATATGCCGATGGATATACATCAAATTTCTCTTTTGCTTGAGAAACTGCATATGACCATTTGTCTGGTTTAGTTGGTACGTTTTCTTCTACGAATAGATTGATTCTTTCTTCGATTGATTCACTCATTGGATTACCTCCCAATTTGATGATATCGTTATCAATCTTATTTAATAAGTTACCATATCTATCAGCGATTGGTCCACCTTCTGCTTCAGCTTCTTGTTCCATATCTCTCATTACCTCTGCTCTCTTCTTTTTGAGTGCTTTGATTTTGAGTTCTGCTTGTTGGAGTTTTTTAGCAGCCATTTGGTTTTTCTTCATTTGGGCTGCTCTTATTTTTGCTAATTTTTCTTTTTCAGCTTTTTCAATCGCTGATGCTCT
>Ga0255763_1002164_pt1 | contig 19222 bp, 19 predicted proteins | sample 041ome_2_FD_179963 | JGI IMG/M metagenome (GOLD analysis project Ga0255763, IMG submission 179963) | Coastal salt marsh microbial communities from the Groves Creek Marsh, Skidaway Island, Georgia - 041406US metaG (version 2) | ecosystem: Environmental > Aquatic > Marine > Intertidal zone > Salt...
AATTGTCGCCTTTTTTGAATTAAGCCTGGATCAATTAGGGGCCTGAGCCCCGATCCACTTAATGCTGATCCCCCTATGTCTACGATGTTCTCTGCCCAGCCCGAACTGGGACGGTTCCATTTCAAAGTTGAGAAACCACGGTTCGTTTGTGCCACAACGCCCTGCCGAACCACCAAGGTCACGGATTGAAAACACGTTAGGTGGACATGTCTCTCACACACAAACTGCCGTTTATGACCTCTTTGAATTCCTTTTGAAAAACAGCCCAGTTTCAGGGATCCAGCTCCGCCAACAAAAATTGACACGCATTATGGTTAGATTTCGCAGATTTCTCATCTCGAGAGCCGTCGCGGATCAACCCCAAGGTGTACCACCTAGCTCAAGGACTGCACGAAAACATCAGCTTTCCGGCAATATTTAATCTCTCGGGAAAGTCGGCGCGCAAGATGCTGCCACTGTCACTTTCGGTAATGAACAAGGTTCGCCCGTCGGGTCCGCCGAAGGCGCAGTTGGTCGTTCCAAGGCCGCGTGGTGATCGCACCACCGCGATTGGGCGCCCCAAGACGTCATGCACCCAGACCAGCCCCATACCAGTCTGGCAAACGACAACACCACCATCGGAGGTTAGTGCCAGACCGTCTGGTCCCGCGCGCCCTCCTGAAAACTGGATAAACAGACCAGCCTTGTTGACCCGACCACTGGGCGACATGGGCAGACGCCAGACTGCATTGGCCCGCGTCACGGCAAGGAATAAAACGTGTTCAGAAAGATCCAGTACCAGCCCATTCGGACTGGGCACCTTGTCAATCAGGCAGCTGAGTGCGCCCGTTTCAGGCACCCATTTCCAGACGCGGCCCGACGGATCCTGCAAGCCTGTCTGACCCTGGTCGGTGAAATAGAGCGCACCGTCGCGACCAAAATGCAGGTCGTTGCAGCCCTTAAAGCTTTCGGTGTCCGCATCGCCCAGCGCCTTTGTCACAGCGCCCGTATTAGGGTCCAAATGCATGATCCCGTTCTGGAAGTCCGCTAAAAAGATCCGTCCGTCGCGATGGATCTTCAGCCCGTTGGGTTGGCCGTCATATTCCGCGACCTGCGTAATATTTCCCGCGGGATCCGCGCGAAACACCCGGCCGAAAGGGATATCTACAAAATAGAGATTTCCCTGCACGTCAAATGACGGGCCTTCTAGGAAACTGTCCGCAGGAGCACCGCGTCGGTTCTTTTCCGCCCAATAGGACGGCTGGCCGGTGCGACGCAGCGCGGCCGGCAGTTCGGTGAAGACCTCGGCATCGATGATCACTGGATCAGGAAAGGGATAAGTGTAGGTCATCAATAGGTGTACTCTGGCAGGAATAATGCGATTTGCGGCGCCGCGATAAGCAGCAGCATGAACGATACGATAATGATGAAGAAAGGCAAGGTGCCCATGATCACGTCCTCGACCTTCACTTCGTCCGAGGACGAGGCGACAACGAACAGGATGACGCCCAAAGGCGGCGTCAGCTGGCCCAGCTCGACAAGGATCACCACAAAGACGCCGAACCAGATCGGGTCAACATCCATCGCAATTAGCGCAGGAAAGATCACCGGCACAATAATCGCAATCATACCAAGTCCTTCCATAAAGCAGCCAAGAATCGCGAAGACCACCATAATGATCAGCAGAAAGGTCAGGCGCGAGACATTCGCGTTTTCCAACAGACCTACAAGATCCTCGCCGATGCCCGACAGCGCTGTGGCGTAGGCAAAGATCATCGAAGTGAATACGATGAACAAGATGTTGCCGGACATTGAGGCGGTGCGGGACAGTGCGTCCTTCAACAGTTGTAGGTTGAGTTTACGGTACACGGCGGCGATTAGGATGGCGCCAACTGTGCCCACCGCGCCAGCCTCGGTGGGTGTGGCAAAGCCGCCGTAGATGCTGCCAAGAACTATCACGATCAGCATGAGGAACGGCACGATGTCCAAAAGCGCGCGGCCCAGAGTGCCAGCACTGGCCTTCGTATCAGACCTAGGCGCGAGATTGGGGTTCAACTGAACCCGAATGATGATGAAACCCATGTAGCACAATGCAAGCATGATCCCCGGCACAAGACCAGCAGCAAAGAGGCGCGCGATCGAGGTTTCCGTAAACGTGGCATAGATGATCATGGTGATTGAGGGCGGGATCAAGATGCCCAGCGTGCCGCCGGCGGCCAACGACCCAGCAACGAGGCGCTTGTTATAGCCGCGCGCGGACAGCTCTGGCAGCGCCACAGTTGACATGGCCGCAGCCGTGGGAGCAGAGCCGCCTGAAATCGCCGCAAAGATGCCACTGCCCGCAATATTGGTGTGCAACAGGCCGCCTGGCAGACGCCGCATGAAGGGAGCGACGCCATTGTACAACCGCGATGAAAGGCCCGAGGACAGAAGGATCTCAGCCATCAGTACAAAGAGCGGAATCGCGGCGAGCGTGAAGCTATTGGCCGCGCCCCAACTAACGAGGCCAAGGGCCTTCCAGCCTCCAAACCCCTTGAGCAGCCAGATATAAGTCAGGCCCGCCCCCGCGACGGCGAATTGGACCCACATGCCGCCAAGGATCAGGCCAATCAGCATGCCGAAGGCAAGGATTGCTTCCATTTACTTTTCCTCAGGATTGCGGAAGGTCAACAGCAGTTGCTCAACCAAGAAAAACGCTAGCACGGAGAAGCCGAGCGGCAAGATGATCTGCGGAACCCACAGGGGCGTCCGCAAGACGGTCGGGGCGAACTTGCCGCGCGAAAAGGACGACAACGTCAAATCCTTGGTCTTCCACGCGAGGATGACACAGATCACCAGCGCAATCAGTGCAAAGGCACGGATCAGCCATCGGCGCGTGCTCTGTGGCCATTTGTCCAACAGGAAATGCACTTGGAACATGGCATGGCCGCGCAGTGCCAGCGCTGCGCCGAAAAACGTAATGAAGACGACGCCGTAGCCCGTTAGCTCCTCGGCGAAACCCAATGAATAATTGAAGCCCCCGCGCAATGACGCCTCTAGGCATACCAGCGTTACGAGAACGACGAGGACCACACTGGTTGCCGCACTGGTGATCCGAGCCACTGCGTCAAAGAGGGGGCCGGCGGATACCGGCCCCGTATTTTTGCCCGTTTGCATTTTATTTGCCGATGGCTGCGCGCACAGTGGCCAGAGCTTCGACATAGGCCGGGCCGTTTTCCTTTGCCCAGGATTCCCAGTACGGTGACAGTTTTTCACCCGCCATAGTCGCATCACCCTCTGCCATCGAAACAAGTGTCATTCCTGCATCGGACTGCGCTTTCTTTTGAACTTCCTCATCTTCGAGGAAAGCCGCCGTGGTTTTAGGCCCTTCTTCGGCGACGATGGCGCGCAATTTGGCTTGGGTGTCACCGGACAGTGCGGCAAAGCTGTCGGCATTGGCAATGATCATCGAGTTGCCGTAGTTCACCGCGAAGCGGTAGTTGTAAGGCAGGAATTCATGCCAGTTCTTGGCCCCGCCTGCCGAGGCCGTCAGCACGCCCTCGATCACGCCACGCTCAAGCGAGGTCGGCACTTCGGAACCGGCCAAGGTGATCGCCGCACCGCCAAACTCCTCGACGAACTTTCCCTGCTCGGGAGATGTCACGCGGATTTTACGTCCTTCAAGATCGGCAAGGCTGTTGATCTCGAAGGTGGTGAAGATCGTCTGTTCGGGATAACGGTAGCCCCCAAGCAGCACAACACCCTGCTCGGCGAAGGCTTCGACCAGCGTTGGTTCCATCGCGGTATAGGCTTTGGCCCATTCCTCATCATTCTCGATCAGCATCGGCAGGTTCAGCACACGCGCCAACGGGACGGAGCCGGAAAAGAAGAAATCCGCCGCCATGTCGATGATGCCATCACCCACGGCCTGCGTGATATCGGCGGACGCAATTTGCAGCGTCTTGCCAAGATGCAGGTCGATGTTCAGGTCGGTGTCCGCTGCGGCGCGCTCCACGATGCGGTTCATGCCTTTGACGGCGGACGTCGTGGACACGGACGAATAGGTGTAGGCAGTCCAGTCGTCGGCATGAGCCAGGGTCGTGGATGCGGCGATCAGCGCGGCAGCACCGAGAGTTTTCATGTTCATGGTTTTCCTCCATTAGTTTTTTGGTTTGGCAGGGCTTTTGGCCCTGTCGTTCGGGTTATTTCCAAGGGGTATTGGCCCAGATCTCGGCGGCAATGCCATCTTGCTTGGCGGCGGTGGCGGCGAAATCGTCACCGACCATGAAGGCAATCGGGTTGCCTTGCTCGGCCATCATTGCCTGAAACTCAGGGTTTTCGTTGACGGCGGTCAGTGCGGCGCGCAGTTGGTCGGCCATCGCTTTATCCATGCCTGCAGGGGCGACGATGCCGCGCAGAGAAGACATCTGCACGTCAAATCCCAGTTCCTTAGCGGTGGGTACATCCGGACGGAAAGGTGAGCGTTCGCCCGCCAGCACCGCCAGCACGCGCAGTTCATCAGGGAAGTTGGTGGTTTGGCCCAGCGTCATCGTGCCCCCAGACACATGACCGCCCATGATCGCAGTACGGGCATTCGACGCGCCCTTGAACGGTACCAGCGTGAATTCAGCGCCAGAGGCTGCCGCAATCATGTTTGCGCCGAAATGGTCGTTGCCGCCGAGGCTCGACAGCCCCAAGGTGATTGCACCAGGATCGGCCTTGGCGGCGTCAAGCAGTTCGCCCAGCGTCTGGAACGGGGACGACGCCGCGACGGTGATCGTATTCGGATCTTCGACAAAATTCGCGAGGTAGGTGTAGCTGTTCACATCGTAGTCAGCGTCGCGGTCGTGTGTCAGCGCCAAGGCGGCGGGCAGGTTGAACGTGCCCAGAGTATAGCCATCGGGCGCGGCCTTTGCGACCTCGGTAAAGCCGATCTGGCCACCGGCACCGGGCATGTTCTTGACCACAACAGAGCCGTTCAGCTCTTTTTCAAGGAATTGCGCCACCGTTCGTGCCATCACGTCAGTGCCGCCGCCGGCGGAATAGCCGACAATCACCTCGACGGGCTTTTCGGGATATTCGGCGAGCGCGGCAGTGGCCGACAGGGCGAGCGCAAGCGCGGTAAGTGTTCTTTTCATGACGGTTTCCTCCCAATGTCATATGCGAAAATCTGTTCATCGATGCCGTAGCTGCGCGCGGCGGTGCGCCAGAACAGGGCATCGCGTTCGTCCTGGCTCAGTGGCGCGGCAATGAGTTTAAAGGCGTTCCACAGCGTCCGGTAACCGAATTGCCCCTTGTCCACGGGAAAATTGCTTTCGAACATCGCGCGGTCGGGGCCAAACAAATCGATGCAGGTCTCTATCCAAGGGCGCCAGTCCTTTGCCAGCGTTTCAGAATGCGGCGGCAGCTCCGCGTTAGCGTATCGCCAACCAAAAACCCCAAGACCGAACCCGCCGATTTTGATCCGCGTGTTGGGCAGGACGGCAACCGCAGACAGCGCGTCACGCCACGCTTGGAAATTCTCAGGATCATGGCGATCATGCGGGCCGACGCCCAGCGGGCCGCCGCAATGATCGACGATCACGGTCAGATCCGGCACGGCTTCAGCCAGCGCACAGACCTCTTGCAATTGGGTCTGGTAGGCCCAGATATCGAGGCTTAGACCATAGGCGGCCACCGCCTGCGCGCCTGCGCGAAAAGCTTCCGTCCGCAAAAGGCCATCGGGTGGCGGATTGGGATTGGACCGCACCGCCGGATCGGCGTGCCATGCGGTCGTGTTGCGGATGCCCTTGAGCCGGCCTTGTCCCGCCTTGGTCAAAGCATCCAGTACCGGGCGAACATTGTTGCCCAATTGCAGGTCAGCCATGGCGACGATGCCTGCCGGAAAGAGATCCTGCCCGCACGTCCAATCAAGTACAGTTTCGACCTCCCCCACGGGAAGCAGCGTCTCAGGGCCGTCGACCCGATACCCAGTCCGGCACTGGACATAGACGCTGGCCCGCACGTCATGCCCTGCGCCCACATCTGCCGTCAATTCCGCCGCCCGATACCGACCTTCGGGTCTGTCCCACAAGTGGTGGTGGCAGTCGAAGATGGGTTGCCTCGACGCGAGAACCTCTTCTTGCGTCAGGGCAAGCCAATCCTCACGAACGGAATGATGCGGATTGATCATCACGCGGTCTTGCGGCTATTGATGAACCGCTTTTTCAGCGTTGGGCCGATGATCACGGCGAGTGTTAGCGCCACGAGGATCAGGCTTGTCGCATTCTGGAACAGGATCATCGGGTCACCACGTCCGATCCGTAGGGCAAGGCGCAGGTTCTCTTCGGCAAAGCCGCCCAGGATCAGGCCCAATACGACCGGAGGAAGCGGGAACTTAAGCCGGTCCATCACCCAACCGATCGCGCCAAAGCCAAGCATCAGGTAGACGTCAAACATACGGCCATGGATCGAATAAACACCAATCAGCATCAGTACGATAATGACAGATCCTAAAAGCGGGCGCGGCAGGTTCAACAGGTGGGCAAATGAGTTGGTCGCCAGCGAGCCGCCCAAAAGCACCAGCAAGATCGCACCGAACAAGAACTGCCACATAAAGCCAAAAACGATGTCAGGGTTTTCGCGAAACAGCATCGGGCCGGGCTGCAATCCATGGACCAGCAGCCCACCTAACATGACCGCCGCAACAGCAGTACCTGGGATGCCCAGCGTCAGAGCTGGGATCAGCGCTGACGCGGTGTCGGCATTGTTCGCAACTTCGGCGGCGGCAACGCCCTCCGGCTCACCCTCGCCCCAGGCATCGGGGTTCGTCGAGCTGCGGCGCGCCTCATTATATGACATGAACGCCGCCATCGACCCACCTGCACCGGGCAAAATACCGATCCAGATGCCAATGGCCGACCCGCGCAACCAGGTCTTCCAATACCCTTTCATACGCGGCAGCGCCTTCCAGATCGACTCAGTACCAAGTTTGGAATTGTCCACGCCGGTCTTTAGCGGGGTTTCCAACAGGTCAATTACGGGCGGCAGCGCATAAAGGCCGACCAGCAGGATCACGATGTGAATGCCATCGAGGATCTCAAGTTGGCCAAAGGTAAAGCGATCGTTGCCATAAATAGGGTCAGACCCGATGACCGAAACGAAAACGCCGAAAAAGGCCGAAATCAGGCCTTTGACAGGATTGCCGCCCAGCAAGAAAATAATTGAGGCAAGCCCAAAGACCGCAACCCAGAACACTTCGGAAGGACCAAAGAGTAGCGTCACCTTGGACAAAGGAGGCGCCAACAGCATCAGTGCAAAGGCAGAAGCGATGCCACCGATAGCGGAAGAAATGACCGCAACTTGCAGCGCGAAACCACCTTCGCCCTTTTGTGCCATCGGGTAGCCGTCAAAAGTGGTTGCGACGGCAGCAGGTGTGCCAGGGATGCGCAACAGTACGGCTGGGATCGCGCCACCATACATTGCACCGTTATAAATGCCCGCCATAAGGCCGAGCGCGACAAGCGGCTCAAGTCCAAAGGTAAACGGCACAAGAACAGAAATCGCCATGGTGGCAGACAGACCCGGCATGGCACCCACAATGATGCCCGCGATCACACCGATAACGACGGCGGCAAAGTTCGTCCATTCCAAGACATTCGGTAATGCGTGTAGAAGATCGGAATACATGGATCAGCGCCCCCAAAGACGGCCAGTGGGAAAATCTTGTGACATCCCAAAATCAAAGATCATCCAAATTGTGCCCACAACGATGACCGTCGCAACCGCAAGGCCCAGCGGGTTGCGATAGCCGAAAGCAAAAGCCACAAGCGGGATGGTAATTGCGGTACTGACATAGAAACCAATGAAATCGGTTGCCAATGCGTAGCCAAGGATCAGCAAGAACGCGCCAGCGACACGTTTGGGTGCTTTGGTCATCGCGGCTGCGGCTTCGCCCCTAGATGCTTTGTGCTGATCAATCGCCACCAAGATCACGCCCAGAACAATCAGACCGATCAGCATTGCGGCAGGCAATAACGCCGAGATCGAGCGTAGCTTGGACGTTGGAAACAGGAACCCGATGGCAACGACGCTAATGACAAGCGCTGTCAGCGTTTCGGGCCTAAGCAGGCGGTTCTTTGGATGATCGGTCATAGTGATGGATCCGTTGGGTCAAAGTGGGATGCGCGGAGAGATAAAAGTTCCCCCCGCGCTTGTTTCGCTTAGTTCCAGGGGGTCGTTTCCCAAGTTTCCTTGGCCAAGTCATAAAGACCGTCGGTCAGCTCGCGGAACTCTTCGCCGGTAACCATAGACACTGGGTTGGCGGTATCGGCCATGGCCTTAAGGAAATCGGGATCTTGCGCTGCTTTTTCAAAGGCCGCACGCAAAGCATCCGCCACATCGTCAGGCAGGCCAGCGGGGGCAACAACACCGCGCATTGAGCCATTGATCAGATCAAGACCCTGCTCGCGGAACGTTGGAACTTCGGGCGCAAACTCGGAACGTGCGGGCTGTGCAACGCCAAGCACGTTCAGCTCACCCTGGAATTGGGCAACTTCAGACACGTTGAAAATTCCCACGGCGACATGGCCGCCCATTACCGCAGTCCGCGCGGGGGCAGAGCCCTTAAACGGCACGATGGTGAATTCGGTTTCTGTCAGTTTCTGCAATTTGATCAACAAAAAGTGATCATCGCCACCAAGCGACGACATACCAACAGTCAGCGCCAGAGGCGCTTCTTTGGCTGCCGCGATCAGATCATCCATCGAATTGATGCCGCTGCCCTTGGCCGAAACGATTACGTTGGGGTCGTTCACGACGTTTGCCAGATAGGTAAAGCTGTCACGGTCATATGCCGACTCGCGGTCCAGCGTACGTGCCATCATGCCCGGCAGGTTGAATGTGCCAAGGGTGTAGCCATCCGGTTCAGAGCCGGCCACTTCAGTGATGCCAATCTGGCCCGAAGCACCGGGCATATTCTTGACCACGACAGAACCCTTGAGCTCTTTTTCAAGGAATTGTGCCACCGTACGTGCCATTACGTCGGTGCCGCCGCCTGCGGAATATCCGACGATCACCTCGATGGGCTTTTCAGGATATTCAGCGAGCGCCGTCCCCGCGGCTAAGATCATTGCACCAGCAATGGCGGTTTTTTTGAAAATATTAAGCATGTCGTTCCTCCTGTTCATGCGTTTTTTTGTATTTCAGTCTTTGGGCAGGACACAGCCAAGCTTGCTCAGCGTTGCATCCACCCATGTCCGGTCGTTCTTGCCTTCCGCGATGGCTTGCATCTGTGCGGTTTCTGCCACCAGCTTTGCCTGCGCTTTTTTTAGGATGTCCTCGGCTGCATCCAGCGGTACACAAAGCACGCCATCCCCGTCGCCGATGATGATGTCACCGGGATGAACAACCATGCCGTCGATTGCGACAGGCACATTGATTTCACCCGGTCCGTCCTTATAGGGGCCGCGATGCGTCACACCGACGGCAAAAACAGGATGATTGACCTCTTTCATTGCATCAGAATCTCGGATCGCACCATTGAGCACCAACCCCGCCACGCCGCGCTTGATCGCATAAGCCAGCATCATTTCGCCAAACAGAGCATTGGTTGTATCGCCCCCGGCATCCATGACAATCACATCACCGGGCTGTGCCATGTCGATGGCTTTATGTAGCATCAGATTGTCGCCGGGCCGCGCCTTGACCGTCAGTGCTGCACCTGCCATTCCACCGGACGTGTGCATCGGACGCAGTGATGATCCAGCCGCAGTCATGCGCGACATGCTGTCAGATACGTTGGCGACGGGAAGCTTTGCAAATTCAGCAACAAGTTCAGCTGAGGCAACGCGATCACGTTTTAGGATACGAAAACCAATGGTCATAGCGATTTCTCCATGCTGGATAGTTCTGCCTGCGCGGCGACTAAAAGTTTGCGGTTGATGATGCGTTCGGGTGCCACGGGCAGACCGTTGAGGACCTGAAAAATACCGCGTACCGCATCGACACCGACGCGCGCGCCTGCTTGGCGGGTCACGCCACCGATATGAGGGGTCAGCACGATTTCCTGCATCTTGAAAAACGGGTGATCTGCAGCAGGCGGTTCGACCGCAAAAGTATCAAGCCCAGCGCCGGCAATATGCCCAGATTGGATTGCGGCTATTAATGCCGCCTCGTCGATCAATCCGCCGCGTGCGGTGTTTATGACGTAGCCACCTGCTGGCATACGGGCCAGCGCATCAGCGTTCAGGATGGACCGCGTCTGGTCGGTCAGCGGACAATGCAGGGACAATATGTTGGCCCTGTCCAGCAAGTCCTCAAAACACGCACAGCGGGTCACGCCAAGCGCTTCAAATGCGCTGTCTGGAGCGTAAGGGTCAAAGCCTACAAGGCTGAGCCCAAGTCCCTTGGCCATGACACCCGTGGCCTGCGCGATCGCACCCATCCCCATTAGCCCCATCGTTGATCCGGCAATCTCGTTCCCAGAATAACCTGGCTTTTCCCAGCGTCCGGCACGCAGACCAGCATCGAGAGGCAGCACGCGCTTGACCGTGGCAAGCAGCAGCGCAATCACGTGCTCGGCCACGGAAACGGCGTTTGCGCCAGTTGCGACCAGAACCGGAATGCCCCGATCAGCAGCAGCCTGAATGTCGATATTGTCGACACCGACCCCATGTTTTGAAATCACCTTAAGCTGGGGTGCGGCATCCATAACGGCTGCATCCAGTCGGCCCATCCGGGACACGATCCCTTCCGCACCAGTCTCTCTAAGATATGCGGATATGACTGCGCTGTCGGCATAGGGTGGGGTATGTACAGTTTGATATCCATGCTCCGTGACAAGGCGTGCCGCCGTTGGGTCGAGGTCGGGTCCCGTAACGAGGATTGTCTTACTCATCGTGTGTGTTTTCATAGCGTCCGGACGCCTTTCCTTCAATTTGTCTATCGAATATCTCACAACGGTCTCCCAAACCGGACTGCGCGTGTCCTATTCGTTGAAAACCGTAATGCGAAATAAGTCTTCACAAAAGTGCCAAATTCTGGTTATTAGATTTAGAAAAACTGGATTTAATCATGGATACCCGGCAACTAAAGACACTTTTGGCGATTCAATCCCACGGCACGTTTGCACAGGCAGCAGAGGTCGTGCACCTGACGCCTTCGGCGGTCAGCCAACAGGTTCACGCATTAGAAGATGAACTGCAGGTCACGCTCTTTGACCGCGGCACACGTCCCCCTAGCATTACTCCAGATGGCCTTCAGGTCATCGAAATGGCCCGAGATATTCTACGGCGGGAAGAGGACACCAAAGCCAGTTTACGCGGCGACCAGATCGCCGGTACGCTACTGCTGGGATCTGTACGCTCCAGTGCGCTGAACCTACTTCCAAGCGCGATGGTGCAGATGCGCCAACGTTATCCAGACCTGAAACCCAGCCTGCGTGTTTCGTTGTCCTCGACACTCATTTCAGATGTAGCCGCAGGACGACTAGACGCCGCAATCGTCGCCGAGCACTTGGGATTTCCAAGTGCCCTACGGTGGAGTCCTTTCCTGCGAGAGCCACTTTGGCTGATCATGCCACACGGAATAGAATCGAGCGATCCTATCGAATTGTTAAACACACGCCCCTACATTCGCTTTCGCAGCGCTGTACCCCTCGCCAATCTCATCGACACTGAATTGTCCCGTCTCGGGGTCGTGACAAACGATGTGGCCGAGATCGACACCATCGGTTCGATCGTCACCTGCGTCCGCCAAGGTCTGGGCATATCAGTTGTCCCCCATGTGGCCCTCCAAGAACCCGAAGATATGAATATCGCCCGCCTACCCTTCGGAACCCCTCAGGTAATTCGCCAGATTGGCATCGTAGAAAGAAACGTTTCGCCGCGCACAGAAATCATCGCGCGGCTTCACGCCGTTCTCTCTGAACTCTGCGGTGATTACGGTGTGGATCGCACCCCGAGCACCTGACTGAATTTGCCTGATCGATCATCACGGTCATGCACCATTCCGCGCTTGCAGCACAGGGATACGTGCGCAACCCTTTCATAAGGTTTTCCGTCAAACATAGCTTTCTTATCCTTATAGATTTAGAAAAACTTCATTTATTGATCAAAATTATGCGTCAAGACCATTCAAAATTGATCTTGTGACACTTTTCGAATGTCATATAGTGCTGATGCAAACGTGCGAAACAAACCGTGTGGAGGAAGGTTTGGCGGTCGCGTGACAGGCTTGGGCTCGCCCCGGGGTTATTCAATGACCACTGCAAATTTCTGTACTTGCCGCAAATCTGACATCAAACAACTCCTCATATTTCCGCGTGTGAGCGGCAAGAACCAAGGCTGCAAAAGCCCGTTCTGAACAGACCTATGAAAGGATGCCCAGCCAAATGGCGGAAGTGATCGAAAAGAAGAGGTTAACCCCTGAAGAATTGCTGGCACAGGGATGCGAGCGGCCTTGGGAAGTTGCAATTGACCCGTTTCGCGTGGCGCCGAATGTCTATTACGTCGGCAACAGCTGGGTGGGAGGGTATCTTATCCGCACCGACGAAGGCCTGATCCTGATTGACACAACAATGCACAATCAGGTCTATCTCATTTTTGAAAGCATTCGGAAGCTCGGCTTTGACCCCAACGACATCAAGCTGATACTTTGTACTCATGGGCATTATGATCATATCGGTGCAGTTCGTCCTATCGCGGAATACAGTGGGGCCAAGGTCTACATGCCCAAGGAAGATGAACTCTTCTTGACCGAGCGGCGAGACTTGATCCACAATATGGATTACACTCTAGCCGATTTCGAGATCGACGAATACTACGCGGATAACCAGCCCATCACGCTAGGCAATGTGACCGTCCATACTGCTCACTCCCCCGGACACACTCCGGGTACGACCTCGATGTTCATCGAGGACCGGGATGAGAACGGCAAGGTCTATGTCTGCGGGCTGCATGGCGGTGTGGGATTGGGCACTGTCATGGATCGCTACCTTGAGGAAACCAACCAACCAAAATCGCATCAGGAAGATTACCTAAATAGCCTGCTGAAACTTCGGAACAGAAAAGTCGATATTGCAATCGCCCTACATCCGGCCCACATGCGAATGTTGGAAAAGATCGGTGAGGATCGCCTTGATTTCACGCCCTTTTTTGATCCTAGCGCATGGGAATCTTTCATCAACGAAAGGATCCGGTTGTTCGAGGAGATGAAGGCGGCGACGTGACAACGCTCGTCAAATAAGTGCGTTGTCAGAACGTCATAAAAACAAAAATAATTGCTTCGAACGACCCCGAAGCGACAAAAAAGTACCTAGGGAGGAAACTTAAAATGAAAGACAATTATCTTAACGTACTCAAGGCGATCATTGCTTCGACAGCCCTGTCGGCGGGTGCGGCCACTGCGGCGACTTTGGACGTTGCGTATGACAACCAGCCGGGCACGCTGGATGTGCAGCGGTCGACAAACCTGTTTACCCGTTCAATGAGCAGGCCGTTCTACGAAACGCTTGTGACCATGAATGGTGATTATCAGCCGGTTCCGTATCTGGCCGAGATAATAGACGTCAGCGACGATCGCACCGTTTACACCTTCACATTGCGTAAAGGTGTAAAATTCCACAACGGCAAGGAAATGACCTCAGAGGACGTACTTGCGTCGATGAACCGATGGGTCCAAGTGAATTCGCGTGCAAAACGCTACTTTGCTGACAGCAAATTCGAAGCACCGGATGATTACACATTCGTGCTGACGATGAACAAAGCACTTGTGGACGTGCTGCACGTTCTGGCTTCGTGGAACACCGCAGTAATCATGCCGAAAGAAGTTGCCGAGAGCGCTGGCGAAAAAGGCCTTGAAGAGTTTGTCGGCACCGGACCATTCAAGTTCGATGAATGGAAGCAGGATCAATATATCCACTTGGTAAAAAACGACGATTACCAACCATTGACGGAACCCACTTCAGGTTTTGCCGGTCGCAAGGAAGCCCTAGTGGATGATATCTATTTTCATTTTGTAAGCGACACCGCAACCCGTGGCGCCGGTTTGCAAAGTGGTCAGTATGATATCGCGCTTCGTATGGCGACGGACGACTTCGAACGTTTCGAAAGCGATCCCGCTATCGGCATCGAAAAAGACTATCTTGGATACCTGCAAATGAACTTCAACACCAAGGAAGGTGTCCTTGCTGACGTGAACATGCGTCAGGCGGTAAATGCTGCGGTCAATCCCACAGAAATCCTTCTCGGTGCGTATTCGAGCCCAGAATTTTTCGCTCTGAATTCCTGCTACAACCTGCCGGAGCAGACAGACTGGTACACCGATGCAGGTTCAGAATACTACAACCAAAATGATGCCGAAAAAGCCAAGAGCTTGATGGCGGAAGCGGGCTACAATGGCGAAGAAATCACGCTTCTCACAATCTCGGACCCTGCCCTTGAATCTGCGGCCATCATTATTGAAGCCGAGCTGGAAGCGGCCGGCATGAATGTCACTGTTGAGATCTATGACTTCGCGACCTATGCCCAGAAGAGGAATGATCCGGCAAACTGGCAGATTGCGCTTCAGCCGTTCTCGCTGAACCCGATCCCGACACAGTGGATCTTCTTTAACCCGGGAAGTTTCGGCTGGACCGATGACGCGGAATTGCTGGGACTTGTCGACCAAATGCAGAACGCAACGATCGAAGAAGCAAAAGCACTTTGGCCAGCAGCACATTTGCGGTCATGGGAATATCTGCCCATCAGCAAGATTGGCGATACCTATGGCTACTCAATCTTCAATTCCGAAAAGGTTCAAGGTTTCTCTACGTTTGACCAAGGCATCTTTTGGAACGTTAGCGTTTCTGAATAAGAGGCGGGACTAGTCTTGCTCATATTGCCGCGCGCTGGCGAACCTCCTGCGCGCGGTCCTTTGGCCAAAGCATGATTTGGTTGCCTCGTCTTCCAGACTGACCCGCAACCAGATCAGGAAAAAGACATGAAAACCTATCTTCTCAAACGACTGCTCTCGGCGATTCCGGTTCTCTTCATCGTTTCGACGATAGTATTTCTAATCCTGCAAATGACGCCAGGTGATCCGGCGCTTGTGATCCTCGGGCAGGAAGCAACCCTTGAAGAAGTCGAAGATCTTCGCCAGCAGTTGAAGCTAGATCGTCCGATTTATGAGCAGTATTTCAACTGGCTTTTTAATGCCCTTCGAGGCGACCTCGGCGAATCTTACTTCATGAATGATAGCGTCTTGGAGGCCATACTTTCGCACCTCGGACCCACCATCTCGCTCGGCATTCTGGCTGAAATCATCGCCATCGCGCTTGCAATTCCGCTTGGTATTCTTGCGGCGCGGCGCAAGGGTACTTTGACGGACCAATCCGTTATGACCTTCTCGCTTCTGGGAATGTCCATTCCGAATTTTCTGCTCAGCCTGTTTCTGATCCTTGTGTTCTCGGTCTTTTGGCGTTTGCTGCCTGTGGCTGGGTACAAACCCCTCGGCGCTGGATTGTGGGAGCATCTGAAATACCTCCTATTGCCCGCTTTCGCCCTTGGCACGGCCCACGCGGCCCTGATTGCGCGAATGACGAGATCAGCGATGCTCGAAGTTCTCAATGCCAACTACATCAAAACCGCACGCGCGAAAGGGGTCAAAGAAAAATGGGTCATTTACAAACACGCACTTAGAAACGCGTTTCTGCCGATCCTCACCGTGATTGGCCAAAGCTTCCTAGGCCTTATGGGCGGAACAGCGATTGTCGAAACTATTTTCGCCATACCTGGGATTGGTCAACTGATCGTCAACGGCGTCATGCGCAGAGATTATGCAATCGTGCAAGGCGCCGTTCTTTACGTCACATTTGCATTCGTTTTCATAAACTTGGCCGTCGACATGCTTTATGGCATCGTCAATCCGCAGGTCAGGCTTGATAACAAGAAATAGAGAGACCGACACATGACTATTTCTTCAGAAAGCATCGACCTTCATGCGGTCAAATCTGCTCTCAAAAAAGAGCAGAACAAAATACTTTGGCGTCAAATCATGACGAACGGGTCTTTGTTTGTTGGGTTCGTCATCATCGCATTTCTGATACTGGTCGCACTGTTCGGGCCACTTTTGATGAAACACGATCCAAACACAATGGATGTCCTTAAGCGTTTCGCGGCACCAAGTGCGGACCACTGGTTCGGAACTGATAATCTGGGTCGAGACGTGCTAGCCAGGGTGATTTACGGCACCCGCATTTCAATGGGTATCGGGGTTGCGGTTGCCATCATTGCGAGTATGTCAGGTCTGATTGTTGGCATCTATTCCAGCTACTATAAATGGCTCGATCATCTTCTGATGCGCCTTTCGGACGGCATCATGGCATTTCCGGGATTACTCCTTGCGCTGGCCTTGATGGCAGCTTTGGGTGGACAGGCGTCTAACGTTGTGATTGCAGTCAGCATTGTGGCAACACCCTATATAGCCCGCGTTGTGCGGTCAGAAGCCTTGGCGCTCAAGGAACAGACATTTGTCGAGGCCACTCGCGCACTTGGGGCGTCCGACAGCCGGATCATTTGGCAGCACATTGCGCCAAACACACTGTCGTCACTGATCGTGCAGGCGACATTCATATTTGCCGAAGCGATCATCGTTGAAGCCGCGCTCAGTTTCCTTGGAGCCGGTATCCCACCCCCTGCCCCAAGCTGGGGAAATATTTTGTCTGATGGAAAAACATACATCTACAAAGCTTGGTGGATGACTTTCTTCCCCGGCATGACCATCACCTTGGCGATCATTGGTCTGAACCTCTTCGGCGACGGTTTGCGCGATTTGCTGGACCCGCATGTTAGTAAGGCCAAAAAATAATGAATGGTGCGACAATGGATAACGAGCCGATACTCAAAGTCGACAAATTAAAGACAAGCTTTAAGACTGAAAGAGGTAAAGTGACCGCAGTAGACGGCGTTTCATTTGACCTGCTCAAAGGCGAAATCTTGGGCATTGTGGGGGAATCGGGCTGCGGCAAAAGTGCCACTGCACAATCCATTTTGCGCCTTTATGATGAAAAGCAGGCCATCCACGAAGGCGAAATCTGGTTTGAAGGGAAAGAGTTGCTGAGCCTTCGACCGCCGGAAATGGACAAGGTGCGCGGCAACGATATCTCGATGATCTTTCAGGATCCGCTTAGTTCTCTGAACCCGGTGTTCACAATCGGAAATCAGATCGCCGAGGCAATCCTAATTCACAAAAGTATCTCAAAACGAGAGGCATATGCCCGCGTTTTGGAGCTGTTGCGACTGACCGGCATTCCCGCCCCCGAGAAACGGATAAATGAATATCCGCACGAACTGTCTGGCGGTATGCGGCAACGTGTAATGATCGCCATGGCTCTGGCCTGCGAGTCAAAAATCATGATCGCCGATGAACCCACAACCGCGCTGGATGTGACGATTCAGGCGCAGATCATGAGCATGATCGTTGAACTGAACCAAAAGCTCGACATGGGCGTGATCCTGATCACACATGATCTGGGTGTCGTGGCCGAAGTCTGCACGCGCGTCGTCGTAATGTATCTTGGTCAGGTTGTTGAGGAAGCGGATGTAGAAAATCTCTTCACCCGCCCGCTTCATCCCTATACGCAAGGGTTGATGAAATCGATCCCGCAACTTGATTGCGACCGATCCAAACCGTTGCTCGTGATCGAGGGAACGGTCCCGTCGCTGCATCAGATCCCAGAGGGTTGCCGGTTCGCAACAAGATGTCCGTTTGCGGACGATCTCTGCCGATCAAAAATGCCACCGCTGGAGCAATATGCCCCCGGACAAAGGGCGCGGTGTTGGCACGCAGAAACAATATCCAAGAAAGGTGAGGCGATCCGTGCCTGGACATGAAACCGCAACGCACACTTTGCTGGAAGTCAAAGGCGTCAAAAAATATTTTCCCGTCAGAGGGGCGCTTGGTACCACAGTTCAAGAAGTGAAAGCCGTGAATGACGTTTCTTTTCAACTGAAACGTGGCGAAACCTTTGGAATCGTTGGAGAATCCGGCTGTGGCAAGAGCACGCTGGGACGAACCATTTTGCGCCTGACAGAACCCACAGCGGGACAGGCCATTTTTGAGGGAACCGACGTATTTTCCATGGACCCGACAGCGCTGCAAACGCTGCGGCAAGACATGCAGATGGTGTTTCAGGACCCTTATTCGTCGCTCAATCCAAGAAAACGCATTGGGGCGATCCTCGAAGAACCGTTGAACATTCACAATATTGGCACACCTCGAGAACGAACCGAAAAAGTTCTCAAAATCCTGAATACGGTCGGCCTTCAGACCGATCACTATTACCGATACCCACACGAATTTTCGGGTGGGCAGCGTCAAAGGATCGGGATTGCCCGCGCTTTGATGATGGATCCCAAACTGATCGTCTGTGACGAACCCGTCTCTGCCCTTGATGTTTCAATCCAATCGCAAATCATCAACCTGCTAAAGAAACTCCAGCGGGAACTTCGGTTGACCTATCTGTTTATTGCACATGACATCAGTGTTGTGCGTTATATCTCGGACCGAGTGGGCGTGATGTATTTGGGTCAAATGGTTGAGCAGGCTCCAACGGACGCAATGTTTGCGAACCCAAGGCATCCATATACACACGCGCTGTTGTCTTCGGTGCCAGAGCCAAAACTACACGCCAAAAGAGAAAGGATTGTTCTTCGAGGAGAGCTACCTTCACCGTTGAATCCACCATCAGGATGTGTGTTCCACACAAGATGTCCGATGGCAAAACCCGAATGCAAAAAAATGGTGCCAGTGAACAAAGAACTTTCGGCTGGGCACTTTGTGTCATGCCACTTGTATTGACGTTGGAGCTGTCACGAAACTATGCCGCCCCGAGTGATCGTTTAAGCCACTTTTCGTTCGAAGTTCCGGCCCCATGCAGCGTGTGATCAACGCGGATTGTGGAAGCCACCTGCATTGCGTTCGGTGTGAAACGGTAACGTGTGAATCACAGCATCCTGATCCGGAATACCGTTATCATCATCCTCTTCATTCAAACCAAAACTTCCGTTTGTGACCCCTTTGAGTTCCTCTTTGACCCAAATTGAGTTCCCTTTCCCAACGGATATACCAATGCTTCCATTGTATGAATGTAAATCTAGTGGAAAAGTGGTGCCCTCGGCCGGAGTTCTATTCCCTACAAAGGCATCGTATCTGAGCTAACACTCTGATTTTATTACAACCACGTATGTTTAGTTCATGTCAATACGGCACTAAATGGTCAGTAATATGGTCAGTACTCTTATGTTAT
>Ga0255763_1002172_pt1 | contig 19189 bp, 16 predicted proteins | sample 041ome_2_FD_179963 | JGI IMG/M metagenome (GOLD analysis project Ga0255763, IMG submission 179963) | Coastal salt marsh microbial communities from the Groves Creek Marsh, Skidaway Island, Georgia - 041406US metaG (version 2) | ecosystem: Environmental > Aquatic > Marine > Intertidal zone > Salt...
CAATAAAAAAATAAAAAAAAAAATAAATAAATTATTAGTTTTAAAAAAAATTAAAATTAACTAATTTATTGTCGATGAAATTATTAGAGATTTTAATCAATAAAAAAATTATTATTTTTTTATTATATTTTGATTTTTTTAAATTAATCTTTAAAAAACTAAAACTTTACTATCTAGTTAAATCTAAAATGTTTGGAAAGTTTTACATTTATCTACCTAGACATTTAAATTTTTTATTCAAACAACAATATGAAAGAGAAACAATCAAATTTGTTGTTAGTAAATTAAAAAAATATGACAAAAATAAATATTTTATTGATGTAGGAGCAAACATTGGAATCTATAGTTTATTTTTTAAAAAAAAATTTGATTCTAAAATAGAATTGTTTGAGCCTGACAAAAATAATATTGCATTATTAAATAAAACAAAATCTCTTAATAAATTTAAATTTTTTAAAATACATAAATTTTGTCTATCTAACACGAATGGAAAGAAAAATTTTTTAATAGACGACATAAGAGGTATGACGGGAACACTCGCGGATACAAGAAATTATATTCAAGAATATCAAAAACTAAAAAATACCACTGTGGTTACCACAAAAAGATTTGATGATTTTCATACAATTAATAAACAAATTTTTTTAATCAAAGTCGATGTAGAGGATCATGAAATTGAAGTTATAGAGGGAATGTGTAAAGCTATAAGATTTCATAAACCAATGTTAATTATAGAGTCAAATTCATCAAATATTAAGATAATTAAAAATAAAATAAATAATTTAGGTTATAAATGTAAATTTATTGCTAAAGATTTAAATTATGTATTTTATCAATAATATAAAATTTAAGATTAGAAATAGTTTTTATTTTCAATGCTTAATTAATAAATTTGATTACACATTTCACGAAAAATATTATGAAATTGATTTTTCAATTCTTAAAAAATTAAATCTAAAAACTTATGTGGATATAGGAACAAATAAAGGAGAATATGTAAATTTTTTGAAAAATAAGTCCAAAAAAATCTACTGTTTTGAACCGATTAAAAAAAGTTATCAAATTCTTAAAAAAATTTTTAGAATAAAAAAAATTTATATTTACAATTTTGCTTTAAGTAATCAAAACAAATTTTCTAAAATTAATATTCCTATATACAGAAATCATTTAAAACAGATTGTATCTTATGCATATAATCAGAGTTCTATAGATAATTATTTTAAAGACTCAATTAGTGAAAATATTAAAATTAGAAAAGGTGATAATTTTTTAAAATATCAAAAAAATATTGAATTAATAAAAATAGATGTTGAAGGGCATGAGCTTAGAGTTTTAAAGGGAATCAAAAAAACCATTTTGAAAAATAAACCGATTTTATTAATAGAAATTGAAAAACGACACTGTTCTAAATTTATTAATACATTTAACTTTCTTAAAGATTTGGATTATGAAATTTATTATGTGCATAAACTCGGGTGTTTAAAAAAAATTTGTTATAATCGTATAAATACTTTTTTAAGCAATCACCAAAAATTAGAAGATTTAAAAAATGAAAGTATGATTAATGATTATAAAAATTATAATCAGTCTAAAAAATATGTATGTAATTTTTGGTTCATAAAAAAAAATAATAAATTGATAAATATATGAAAAAAAAAGTAACAATTTTTTATCCCTACATAAATTCTTTTGGAGGTATTGAAAAACTAATTTGTCTATTAGCAAATAATATTGATTTAACTCTTGTTTGTTATTACGATAAAATAAATATAAAAAAATTTAATCTAAAAATAAATTTAATTAATCTTCGTCCAAAAAACTATTTTCAAAAGATTTTAAAACTCAAGGAATATTTTAATAATAATGAAATTAAAGGGTTGCCCTTGATGTGGGGTTATAAAAGTGCATTTTTTGCATACCTTGCTAATGTAAAATATTACGCTGTATTTATAGCTGATCCCCCATCATTATTGTCCTCATCAAACAACAAATCTTCAGATAGTTTTTTTATCAAACTAAGAAAAGTAATTTCTCATTATATAGATAAAAAATCAATCAATGCAGCACAAGTAAGAATAACAATAACAAAAAGAAATTCCCTAGAATTAAAAAGAATATTTAGTTGTAATTTCATTTATTTTTATCCAGGATTTGAAAATGGGAAAATTAAGAAATTTTCTAAATCTAGTAAGAATATTAAACTTCTATCAATTTCAAGACTGGAAAAATCAAAAAACATTGATTGGGCAATAAAAGCAATTGATAATATCAAACACAAATACCCTAAAATTTATAACAAAATACAGTTTTCAATAGTTGGGACAGGATCTTATCAATTACAATTAAAAAGATTAGTTACTCAAAGATCCCTAGAAAATAATATTTTTTTTCATGGATTTATTAGTGATAAGATTAAATATAATCTTTTAAAAAAAAGTCATATTTTTTTGATGCCAGCTATTCAGGGTTATGGAATACCAGCTTTAGAAGCATTAGCTTATTCTAATAGGCTATTAATTAATAGGGAATCTAGAATTAGTGAAATTTTAAAAAATAGTAGCACTATATGTTTGACAGATAACAATTTTAAAAGCTTTAATATTAAATTCGAAAAATTTATAACAAAAAAAAATCATTTAGTTAAAAACAAATTTAACAATCTAGATTTTCCAACAGAGTCAGAATGGATTAATTCAATCTTTAAAGTATGCAATTGGATATAAATGAAAAATAAAAGTTTTATAATTGAAAATTTAAAGAAAATTAAATTTATTTTTTTTCTATTATTAATAATCTCTACATTTATCCAATTTTTTATAATTACAGATTATAAAAATGTTTTAAGTGTATTCTACTTATTTATTTCAAACTTGATGCTTGCAATTTATTGTTTTAACCTAAATAATTTAATAAAATATCCAATATCTACATTTTCTCTATTATTTACAAACTTATATAGTAATTGTAGCGCTATATTTCTAAAGTCTATTTTTTTTGAGTCTGTTGATTTAAATTTATACAATCCTAATTTTACTTTTTTATATTTATTGTTATCTAACTTTTTATTAATATTTCTACATATTGTTTATAAAAATTCCTTATTTCTCGAAAGTATTAAAAAATATATTCAGAAAATTTTTTTATGGTTAAATATTGAAAAATTTAATAATAAAAAATTTGTTTTTTTTTTAGGTTTAGGTTCTCTTTTATTAGCTGCAATATCAGTCACATTTTTTGGAAAAATAATCTATAATCCAAATAATTCAGGACCAAACATTTTGGGTGATATACTAAATGGAACAAATATATTTTTTATTTGTCCTTTTATAATATTTTATACGTCTCAACTATACGGTTATAAATTAATAAAAAAAGATAAATTTTATTTAATAATTTCTTTTATATTAGTAATTTATATTTCTTTAGGACTGAATGCTCGATCTGCTTTTTTTGATATTATCTTTGTAGGTATGTTGATTTATTTTTTTTTAATATTAATTGGTGAAATTGAAATAAAAATTCTTAGATTTAATAAATTGATATTCATTTTATTAATTTTAATTACCCTAGGTAATTTTATAGATAGATTTTCTAATACTTATTTAGAAGTTAGAGCCTCAAGGGATATAACCAATCCAATTGAAAATATAAAAAGTCATTTAAAAAATCTTGGGGCAGAAAAAATAAGAAGTAGTAATTTTGATAATAGCACAAAAATATTCGGTGAAGATTACTATAAACTAGATATCCTTAATAGAATGAATATCGTAAAGGCTACAGATAATATACTGTTTGCCAATAGATACTTAAATACGATCCAAGTAGATAGAATTTTAAATTATGAATTGAATCAAATAATAGCTCTTTTACCTAATCCAATAATTAAAATTTTTAGTAATAAATTTAATAAAAATGAATATTTAGAGTTTACAATTACTTCTAAAATTTACAAAGAGGTGGATAAATTTTTTGAGGGTGGCAAAAGTAATGGAATTTCGTTTGGAATTTTATTGATTTATGAAAATTTTTTTATTTCATTAATTTTCCTTTTAACAGTCTTGTTGTCTTTTGCACTTCTGGATGCTTTTAAAATTAATGATAAATATTTGACTATTTTTTTTATATTAATTTATTCAACATCTGGAAGTTTAATTAATTTAATATCTTCAGGAAGTGTTTCAGATATGCTTGGTACACTGTTTAGAATTATTCCACAGGGTATATTGTTTTATTATATAATAGGTTTGCTTTATAATAAGTTTAATAAATCAAATTAATTTTTACTAATAATTCTTTTAATATTTTCTTCATAAGATAATAATTTGATATTTTTTAAAATCACTTCTCTTCCATTTTTAGCAATTACTTTTCGCAAATTATTATTCTTCAAAAAAAAATTGATTTTTTTAAGGCAGTCATTAAATGAGGTGAAAAAAACTGCATCTTTATTGTTTTTAAAATATTCTTCATGAGTTTTTGTTTTTTTTGCAAGCAGTAGAGTGCCAATGTAGGGTATTTCCAAAGACCTATTCGTAATATCATCATCATTTTCATATGAAGGTAGACATATTGCTATTTTGGCGCTTTGGATTAGCTTAACATAAAGTTTGTCGTCAGATATTTTAGAGCCAAAATATTTATAATATCTTTTATATACATACGAATTTTGCCATCTGTCACCGTAGATTTTTATATTAACATCATTTTCAATTAATTTTAAAACTAACCTTTCTCTTTCTGGAAAACATGTAGCAATTAGTATGACATCAGATGAATATTTTTTTTTAGTTTTTAAATCTATCTGTAACCTTTTTTGTTCTTTAATTTTAAATGTAGGCGGTATCCATAATATTTTTGTTAAACCTATTTTTTTGGCATATTTTAATCTATTTTTTTGCATAAAAATAATTAAATCAAACAAATAAAAGTTTTCTTTTAATAAATTCCATCTTTTATTGTCTCTATTAACAAAAGGATTATCAGGACAATAATAAAAGATTTTTTTACATTTTTTTTTTAAATATTTAATAGATTTTTCACCAATTAAATTTTCGTTATGTATATAGATAAAACTATAATTTTTTTTGACGCTGCTTTTAAGTGCCATGTAGATTATAAAATCAAAAAATTTAAAATTATATTTCCAACTTAAAATATTTAAATATTTAATTATAAAATTTAAATTTTTTAATTCTAAAATATCAACTGATTTATAAATTTTTTTTAGTATTTTGAATTGGTAATAAGAGTAACCACTTTTTTCCTTATTTCCTATGAATAATATTTTCATTTAATATCATGTAAAATTTTATTTATATTTTTTAAACAAATATCAAAGCTAAAATTATTAACAATTTGTTTCCCAATTGTTTTATGTGCATTAATTAATGAATTATTTTCTAAATAGCTTATTATACAATTTGATAATTGTTCTTTACTTCTTGACTTAAAAACAAATCCATTTTTTTTGTGAATTACCAGATCTCCAGAGGCACCCACTTTATCAGAGCAAATTATTGCATTACCTGCATTTAGAGCTTCATTAATAACTAGCCCCCAAGGTTCCGTGTGCGAAGGTAGTATTAGTATGTCTGATTTTTTATATATAGATCTGAGCTTATTTTGGGATTGGAAATTTAGAATTTTTATAAAAATTAACTGCTTTTCTTTAATATATTTTTTTATTTTGTTAAATAACAAGCCATTTCCAACTATTTTAAAACTGATTTTTTTTTTATATTTTTTATTAATGCTAATATCATTCATCACATCCAGCAAAAGATTAATTCCCTTAGATGTATTTAACTTTCCAACAAATAAAAAGTTTATTATTTTATAGTCTTTTTTAATAAATTTTTCTTGAGAAAAATAATTATTATCTACAGCATAGGGCACATATTTAATTTTTTTTTTATTTATATTATTTAAAATATAATATTTGTAATTTTTTTTTCCAATCGAAAGATAGTAGTCTATAAAAAAATTTAATATGAAATAGAAAATTTTATTAAAAAAAATATTAAAAATATCTCTATTTTTACTCTCAAGATTGTTTTCCTCTCGTAAAAAAACTTTTTTTTTTAGTAATTTAGAAAATATTATTATTAAAATGTTTGATATTTTTTTTGATCCATGCACCCAAACAACTTTAATTTTTCTGTCTAACAATATGGTTGTTAAAATTTTCTGTGAAAAAAAGGAAAAAAAATTTCTTTTTGAAAAATCTTTATTAAAAAAAAAATTATGTCCTTTTAAAATATATTTTCCCCATTTAATTTTTTTATTAAAACCTTTGTCATAAAAAACTTTACTAGATATATTGCTTTGGTAGCCCACCAATATATCTAAACCATTTTTATAAAGATAATTAATAAAAGGAGTTTGATATTGTATGGGGTGGGGGAGAATATATAGAATTTTCATAATATTTCTTTTAACCAATTACTAAATGAATGATTTTTTTTTAAATTAAAATTATTATTAAAACATTTAATTGAGTTAGATGATTGAAGATCTCTTTTTTTTTGATTTATATTCACTACTTTTTCTATAGCAAGCTTGATTGAATTAATGTTGTCAGAAATAATTATTCCAGCATTATTTTGCCTAATTATATCAGAGATACCTACTTTATTAGAGCAAATTACTGGTGTTCCTGCAAACAAACTCTCTACAATTGAAACCCCAAAATTATCTCCATGAGAGGGTAAAATTGTATATTTTGCTTTTCGAATTGCACCCCATTTTATTTCATCTTTTAAAAAATTTAAAAAATAAACTTTATCATGTAATTTTTTTTTAATAATAAAATTTTTTATTTCTTTTGCATATAAATTATTAGTATCTCCAGCAATTAATAATTTAAAATTATTAATATTTTTAATTTTAGCAAAAGCTTTAACCATTAAAAAACATCCTTTTTTTGGATGGATCCTGCCAATAAATAGAATAAATCTCTTTCTATTTATAAAATTAAATTTTTTACTAAATTTTTTTTCACATTTATTGAAGTCTATTTTTCTTGGAAAAAGTCCGTAATTAACTAATTTATATTTTATACCTTTCGTGTTTACAAAAGTCTTATTTAATTGTGTTAGCTCTTTTGCAGAATTTAACAAAACATATTTGGCCATTAATAAATTTTTTCTTTCAAATAAATTCCAATAAATTTTTTTCTTGATGGTTTTAAAATTTTCTTTTCCAAAATAAGGATCAAGCATTCCATGTGTAAATACTAGATATTTGTTAGGGATAATCATTCTTGAAATTAATGTGATAAACTGCCAAATACCGTGAATAATAAATAAATTGTAACTATTTTTATGATTTAAGAGCCATAAAATTAATTTAATACTAAATCCATATTTAAATTTACTATCCTCAAGCGAGATAATTTTAATTTCTTTATTTATAGATATTTTTTCTTTATCTCCGATATACAAAATATCATGCTGTATATCATTTGCTTTATTTGCTAAAGCCATATCAATTAAGCTATGAGATGGACCACCATCTCTTAAACTTAAACTATCAATAATACTTAATATTTTTATTTTATTCACTTAGTAATATTTAACATTATTTATTTTTTTATACTTAAAAATATTAATATCAACCAGCATCCTAAACCATAGCGTTTGCCAAAAACAATATTTTAAACCTACATACCCATCTAAAAAACTTAATTTTAAAAAATAATTATAAAGGAATAATAATACTGGTCTTATAAAGATTGGAAACCGATAATAAATTTCAAATTTTTTAAAATAACTTTTATTTGCTATTTTATCTTTTGAATTTTTTTTATAATTAATATTTTTAAAATAATTTTTTGATTCATAGTAAGCATATTTAATATGTTTTTTTTTCCATTTTAAAAATGAGTCTTTATTGTGATCAAAAATATCTATATTAATATATACTTGTTTAGGTTTTGTTATAATTTTTTCATCCATTAAATTATTATTACATTTTCCCTTATTCCTTCTCCAAATCCTTAAACTTTTATGGGGGAATGTTCCCCCAAACCTAATTTCTTTACCAAAAAAAATATATCTTCTATTTATATAAATTCCATTAATGTCTAAGCTAATTTTATTTATTTTTTTTTTTAAATTTATAAAAAATTTTTTTTCAACATACTCATCTGCATCCAGTCTCATCAACCAAGTTGTTTTAGCCTTTGATAATTTGATAGCGGAATTAAATTGATTTGAATAATTTTTAAATTTTTTAATTTCAAATCTTATCTTATTTTTTTGAAGAATTTTTTTGGTACCGTCTGTAGAATTACTATCAAGTACAAAAATATCCTTAACGAATCCTCGAATTGAACCAATACATCTCTCTAGGTTTTTTTCTTCATTGTGAGTTATAATAATTACAGTTATATCTATTTTTTCTTTGATAGGTGTCATTTTTTACATAATCGACTAATAATACTAATAATCAATCACATTAATACTTAATTGCAATGGCATCAAAATCAAATAAATATAATTAGATCAGTATTTATGGAAAAAAATTTTTTTAGTACGATAACTAAAATAGCAGAAAATTTAGAGTTAAAATATTATTGGGTTGTCTTTTTAAAATATATAAAACCAATATTTTTTATTTCTATTTTGCTCACATTATTAGTGCTTTTAATTTCTTTGAATATTGAAAAAAAATATAAAAGTGTTGCCACAATAGTAATTGAGGCAGATGAGAGTAAGAAAATTGTTAATATTGAAGAAGTTTATTCTTTAGACGATCAAGCAAGTAGAATAAATAATCAAATAGCAATATTGAATAGTGATGATGTGCTCGATTATATTGTTAATGATAAAGAGCAATTTTTACAATTTAGAGAGTTATTCAGAGGCCTTAAGCCAAATTTTTTTAGGAAATTGTTTATTAAAAAAAATGACATAGATAAAGAAACGCTAAAAAATTATTTAAAATCTAATTTTAGTGTAAGAAATATACCTCGTAGTGATGTTTTGGAGTTTTCTTTTATATCATCTAGCCCCAAAATAGCTCAACTGGCACTCAAGAATATTATAAATTCTTACCAAAGATATGAGATTGATTCAAAAATCATAATTACATCATATGCTAATGAAAAAATTTCTGAAAGACTTGAGGAATTAACAAAACAAATGGAAATTGCTGAAAACAATTTAGCAAATTACAAAGAGGAAAATAACTTAGTAGATACAGGTAATGTTAAGCAATTAAAAATTAATCAGATTGAGTCTATATCCCAAAATATTTTAAATTTACAAGAACAAGTCAGTAAATATCAATCTGATCTTTTAGCTATTAAGCTTGCAAAAGGAGATGTTAATCAATTGACATCTATAAAAGATCTAATGACTAGGCCAGAAATAAAAAATATCTATGAAAGTCTTCTTGCGTCACGAAATAACTTGGAATCGTTAAGATTGCTTTATACTAATGAACACCCAAAAGTTTTAAAAGCTTTAGAAACAATTTCATCATACGAAGCACAATTAGTAAATATAATTACACAAAATATTGAAAAAAAAACATTTGAATTAACTAACGTAAAAAATTCAATTGATATTAATCAAAATGCTTTGGAAACTGCAACAAAAGAGCTTAGAGAATTGGAAGAAAAAGAGTCTGGTATGCTAAAGTTTTCTAGAGAGGTAAATAGCAGTAGAAAATTATATGAAACATTCTTACAAAGAGTGAAAGAAACTAATGAAGCACAAAATTTACAAGTTTCAAATGTAAAAATAATTGAAGAACCAATCGCTTCAAATAATCCAGTTTCACCCAATATTAAAAAAAATTGTTTACTAGCTTTTTTATTTTCATCAATTGTAGTTTATTTTTATTTATTTTATAGAGATTTAAATAGTTCAACTGTAAAAGATCCAACTTCTTTAGAAATGTTTGATACTTTAATTTTAACCAACTTACCAAAAGTAAATATTTCACGAAAAGGTTTTCATATGATGCAAATGTATATTGAAGATACAGAATCTGCATTTGCAGAATCGATAAGAAATGCCAGAACAGTGATGGAGTCGAAGTTTGATCTTAACAAAACATACTTAATTACCTCAAGCAGTCCTTCAGAAGGCAAGACTACTGTTGCTTTTAATTTAGCATTGTCATTACAAAAAAATTATAAAGTTTTATTAATTGAAGCCGATATAAGAAGACCATCAGTTGCAAGTGGTTATTATGAATTTGATGAAAAAAAGAAAGGCTTAAGTGAAATTTTAACCAATGAAAGTAATTTTTCAGAAACAATACAGATAGTCCCTGGTACAAAATTAGAGTTTATTGGATCAGGAAAAAAAAGAACAGATCTTTCAGATATAGTCAATGTTCCAAAATTAAAGAAATTTTTTCAGCTATTGAACAAAAAATATGATTATGTGATAATTGACAGTCCCCCAGTTCTTCCTGTTTCGGATACATTAGTTATAGCGCAAGCTGTTGATTATGTATTTTATGTTACAAGAGCAAATGTAACAGGTATCCTTTCACTAATGTCTGGAATTAGAAAATTAAAGAATATTAATAAGAAAATTGATAGTTTTATATTAAATGATCTAGATACCTCAAAACATAGCTATTATGGCTATTATTATCAGCAAAATTATTATTACTCAGGTGAAGACAAAACATACTAAGTAATTTTTATGATAAATTTAGAAAAGTTATTTCAAAGAGACGATGAAATATTTGTAACAATTAACTATTTTATACAATCTTTTGTAATTTTTACTTCACTATATATTTCATCTATTTTAGATGAAAATATAATTTATGATTTATTGACTATTAAGTTATTTGTAGAGTCTAGATACTTTTATTTTGTTATCGTAATTTTTTTTTTACATGTTTTTTCTTTTATTTTTATTAAAAAAAATAAAAATTATATAAAAACTTTCTACTATTTTATTTTTTATGAATTAAAAATTTTTTTATTAAGTTTTCTTATTTGTTTTATTATTTTTATATATTTTTCAGACAATAGAATAGATTATTTGTGGTTTTTTAATGCATTAGCATTCTCAATAATTTGTCTTTTTTTGCTTAAAATTTTTACTAATCAACTTTATAGATATTTGATTATTAATAATATTATTCAAAGAAATATAATATTAATTGCTAAATATAAAACTATTAAAGATTTTATTGAGATTTATAAAAATAAGCAAAAAAAATCCCTGATAAAATGTTGTATTATTACAGATGTAAATCCAGATAACTATTTTAATGAATTAAAAATTCCAGTCTTTAAATATGATCAAAATTTTTTTGATATATTAAATTATCATCACATTGGCCAAATTTGGTTTGAAGTAGAAAAAACTCACAATGAAGACAATCAAATTAAAATAGAAGATCTTTTAAAATATCCTTTTGATATTAAATTATTTTTAAAAGATAGTGATTTGAATATAATTGATTTTTTAACAAATAAATTTAATATTGCATCAGCAAGTGAAAGAAGAAAAAACCATTTATTTTTTTCATTAAATAATTCAAGATTTACAGGTGTGCCACTTTTAATGAAATTTTTAATAGATAAAATATTTTCATTATTAATTTTTGTTTTAACTTTGCCGCTTTTGTCAATTTGTATATTTCTAATTATTGTTGAAGATGGATTTCCATTCATATTTTCCCAAACTAGATCAGGATGGGATGGAAGAAAATTTAAAATTTATAAATTGAGAACTTTAAAAAAAATTAATTTTGATAAATCTCAACAAGTAATTAAAAATGATCCTAGATTACTTTTTTTTGGAAAATTTATTAGAAGATTAAGTATTGATGAACTGCCACAAATATTTAATGTTATTAAAGGCGATATGTCAATCGTTGGCCCAAGACCACATATGATAGAACATAGTAAGCAATACTCAAATATCATTCAAAATTTTTTAACAAGACATAAATGTAATCCTGGCATTACTGGTTGGGCTCAAGTGCACGGATTTAGAGGCGCCACTCCTAACGATGAGTTAATGAAAAAAAGACTTGAGTACGATATTTGGTATTTAAAAAATTGGTCTATAGCTTTGGACTTTATAATTATGTTTAAAACTATCTATGCAATTCTTAAATATCGAGCAGATTAATAATGTCAATTTGACAACTACAGATTGAAGTTATATTTTTTGATTAATGATTCGAAATCTAAAAAAAGCTTTTATCAGTCAATTTATTATTCCAATCAAAAAGACTGTTACCAATAAAGATGCTCTAATCAAAAATCTAAATAAAATTAAAATAAAAATTAAGTCAGGATTTAGCCGCAATGAAACAAATTTCAATTTAAAAAATGACAATAATCAGTTTTTGGAAAGAATTGTTATCCAGGATAAAATTTTACCCACTCAGGAAATAGAAACTAACTTTAATTTACCTAAAGAAAAAATATTAAAGAATATTAAAACTGTAAAGTCCTCACCTGAGGACAGTAAGTTTTTGAGAAAAAAGCTTAATAGAAAATTAACTAGAATTAAGAGAAAAATTAAAAGATATAAAGTATCTCAAGTCAACAAATATGATATAAACAAAGTTAACAAAGAAAGTACTATGATAAATCATAATGATAACAGACTAGACGAATTAAATAAAAAAATTAAAGATTTACAATCTGAGCTAGGTAATCTTCAAGAAAATTCGTCTTCAGATAAAACTTCGCTAGATGCAATCAAGATACAAAAAAGATACAAGAAAAAAATTAAAAAATTAAGAAGTAAAATTAATAAACTTAACAAAGAAAATGAAATTAAAAATAATGTAGTAAATTTAAGAAAAGATCCGGTAGTTGAATTAAAAGATCAACAAATAACAAATACTAATTCACAAGATAAAATTAGAATAAAAGAATTAGAAGAATTGCTAGAAAACTATAAAAGAGAAAATAAAGATTTACTTAATAAAAGTGAAAACCATAACAATTTTCAAAAAACAGCTTCAGAATATGAATATAAAATACAATCTTTAGAAGATAAAATAAAACACTATCAAGAAGAAAATGTAAGATTGGCAAATAAAATATCGAGCCAAGAAAAAAGAATTGAAATAATGAATAATCAAATACAGAATTTTGATAATTTAAAAAATAAACTTTACGAACAAGTTAATTTGCTTGGAGACACGCTTTTAGAAAACGATAATGTTGAAAAAATCTTTGACGATAGAAATCCTGTAGTTGAAAATAATTTGCAAAATGACAAAATTTTAAAAATTTCTAACTCTGATGATTTAATTATCGCTAATGAAAACCAAAAAAATCATTCAGTAAAAAATATAGATAAAAAAGACTTGAATAGTAGTTTTTTAGATCAAGAAATAAGTAAAATTTTTTCAGAATAAATAAATTTATATCCTTTAGATTTTACAAAAGATATTAATTTAAAAATAATTGTATGAAATATTTATACTTAAAATTTAAAAAAGTATTTTTTTTAATTTTTTTTTTAAGTCTATTTTTAAATCAAAAAGTTATAGCTATCGAAAGTGAAGATTTACGATTATTGATAGAGGTATTAAATAAAAATAAGCAAGAATATGAAATTACTAGAGCATCAAATAAAATTTCCGAAAATGATAATTTGATTGATAAATTTGTATCAACATTAGAGGATATTGAGCCTTCAGCTAAAATTGAGTTATTTCAGGGTGAATTAGCAAATATAACGACAATTTCTGCGAGCAATTTATTAAATATAATTAGCAAAGATCTTGAAACTAATGAAACTTTTAAGAAAATTAATCAAAATGACTTACAGAATATAAATTCGATATTTAGCAGTTTAGTACCCGCAATATATAATGATGATAGAGTGTGGGATGATAATGCTTATCATTTAGCTTCTATTATAAATAACTCTTCATTGGAGATTGCAAATTCTTTAGTAAATATAGTTATAAAAAATGCACAAATTAACAACAATACTAAACCGCTAATCTCTAATATTTTATTAAATATTGATCAATTTGAAAAATCAATTTTGCCCAATATAAATAAAGATAGTTTAAATTTACTCATTAACCAATCCATAAGTGAATTAGTAAATGAAGTTTCTAAAAATAAAGTAAATATTGATAAAGCAAAGATTATAAAAAGAAGTTCTATTTCTTCACAAGTTGCAATAAGTGAATCAATTTTATTATCATCAGATTTATTATCAGATAAAATTTTACAAGAGATAAAAAATATAAATGGAAATATAATATCCGAAATTACATTGCAGTTAATAAATCAAATTCTTGATTCTGTTAATTGGAGAAATAATGATAATCAAAAAATTTTAAATAATAAAATTAAATTTGCACAAACAATATATCCTATTGGATTTAGTAAAATGGATTATAAAAAAATCTTAGTTGCTGAAAAAGTTATTAAGTTATCAGATCCTAAAATTTCAGAGATAATGTTAGAGTCAATAATTAATAGACATTTAGTAGAAAATAACAATTTTTTTGTTTTAGATGACGATGTTATTAATAGTTTAAATGATATGTTTCTAATTAATGGATTGAATAATGGTGATTTGATTTCTTCAAAAGAAGAGGCTGAAGCATTATTGAAGAGTCTTTATATAACAAAGAATATATCAACAATTTTATTAACTAAACAACAGTTTCTACCTATATTTCAAAATCTACCTAAAGAGAGATTTGTCGATTTTCAAAATGTTTCACCAAATTAATTATACAAAATTTTCAATTAACAAATTCAATCAAATAATATTTGTGTTAATTATACTTATAGGAAGTATTTTTAATGGATCAAATTCAATTTTATTAATTAAATTAAACTTTTTAGTTTGTATAACTTTTTTAATTTTTTTATTGTTTAAAAAAAACAATTTAAAATATTTTAAATACAAAATTAAAAAAAATAAATATTTACTTTCTTTTTTTTTATTATTTATTTTATTTTTAACGCTTCAAATTATACCAATTCCTAATAAAATATTAAAAATAATTTCAATTCATTCTTACGAATTTTATTCTGCAATTAGTCTTTCTGAATACAATCGAATTAGTTTAAATATTAATTTATCAATAAGTGAAATTTTAAACTATTTAAATATTTTTTTAATTATTGTTCTAACGGACCTGCTTTTTTTTAAAAAAAAACACATTAATCGATATCTATTATATTTTTCAATTATTGGCTTTTTTCATGCCTTTTTTGGTGTTTTAATATTTCTCTTAGGTAATCCAGATTTTTTTTTAGAAAAAGTTGTTTATTATAAAGACTCTGCTTCAGGTTTTTTTGTTAATCGTACTAATTTCGCATTATTTTTAATTTTAACTTTTTTAATAAGTATTAATTATATTTTAGCAAATAATTCTAAACAGATATTGTCTTCAACAAATTTTAAAAAAAATTATGTAAGAATTTTTATAATATTTATAACAATCGGCATCATTTGTTCATTTTCAAGACTTGGAAACTTTTATCTTGTAATGATAATTTTATATTTAATTTTTTATTCATTTATTAAATCAAAAAAAAAAATAAATTCTTTAACATTATTTTTTTTAATAATTTTTTTATTTGACATATTAATAATGGGTTTTTTTTTCGGCGGGGATAAGCTTCTTGATCGCTTCAATTTTTTTAATGAAAGTTTACCAAAAATTTCATCAAATTTTGTAAATGAAAATTTAGATTCTAGCACTCAAAATCAATTATCTAGATATAGTTTAATTATATTAGGTATTGAATATTTTAAAAATTTTATATTTTTCGGTTATGGCGCTGGATCATTTGAGACTGTTTTTTTATTTTTTTATAAAGAATTAAATGGTTTTTACGCAAATCATTCTCATGCAGATATTATCGAATTGATTGGTGAACTAGGAATTATTGGATTCTTAATTGTATTATTAATTTTTTATAAAATATTTCAGAATTGCTTAATTTCGATTAGCTCACAATCGAATAGTTCAATGATTTTATTAATTCCATTAATTTTTATATTTATTATCAATGGATTTTTTGATTTTTCTTTAAACATACCTTCTAATCAATATTTGTTTGCCAGTCTTATGACTTTTTCAATTAAAAAATATCTTTGATTATTGGATATTAATACTATTTGCATCTAAACCATTTTGAACAATTGGATTATAAGATTTAAATAGATTTGTTTGTGGGATTAGTAAACTGATAACTCTATTCCATTTAACTAGTTCTGAAGCTGGTATAAATACTATATCTCTAGGTTGTAGCTTGAAATTTCTAGCTAGTACTAAATTTACAGGATTTTTTAAATTCATTTTATAGACATCGATTTTTAATTCTTCTTCCATATTTTCTCTTAAAACATAAACATTTTTGGCACCAGCTGTAAGCTGATTAATACCACTATCAGATACCAATTGTGTTAAAGAATAACCCGCATAAGGAAAATATGAGCCTGGATTTGTAACCTCACCAAAAACTATTATTGAATTAGGATTTCTATCAATAAATATTACATCATCTTTTTTAAGATAAAAATTTTCTTTTTCATCAGCACCTCTAATAGCGTTAATTAAATCTATTTCATAAACTTGACCATCTCTTCTAATAATTCCGGAAGTACTAGATAAATTGTCATTTCCAGTTGTGTTTACGTTTGCCCTTATGATTGCATCTAGAACCCTTATAGGTTTGTCATTCAAATCAAGAACTAGTTGATTTCTAACTGTGCCTGTCACGTATACTTTGCTACTATTAAATGAAATAATATCTAATTGAAGATCTGGATTTTTATAAAACCTTTTTAATATATTCATTATAATAATTTGTGCTTCTGCAGAAGTTAAATCCATTAAATTTATTTTTCCAACATAAGGCAAGTCAATCATCCCAAAAGGATCAATTAAGTAGTTTCCGTCTATGTCATCGGTGTCAGTAAGATTGATTGTGATTTCATCACCTGCACCAAGCTGATATTCATATACATAATTATAAAGCCCATAGTATTGCTTTATAACGTCATTATTTTGCTTGCTTTGAGTTTCTGCGCCTACTAATTTAATATCATCTAAAGTTAAATCGTTAACATCTATAATTTCTACATTAATGTTAGGAGTAGAAATATTTGGAGTGTTCTGACTTTGTGTCGGATTTTCACTTATGCCAGGGTTTAGCATACAAGAAGTTAAAAATGATAGTAAAAAAATTAAAATTAAAAACTTAAGGTAAGATATTGTTTTATATATTTTCATTTTATTAATTAATATATTTATAATTTATTTTTTAAATAAAATTCTCTTTTTTTTAATTTTGGCTGGATTTCCAGCATAAATATAATTTTTTCTTGTATCATTTATTAAATTACTACAGGCTAATAAAATAGAATTTTCTTTCATCGTCACTCCTGGAGCAACAAAACAATTGGCAGCTACCCACACATTTTTTTCAATTACGATTCTATTGGTAATAAGTTCAAATTTTGTTGAATTATAATTATGACTTGCGGTACATAAGAAAGTATCTTGGCTGATTATAGAATTTGCTTTGATGATCACATCATCGTAATTGTAGCAATTAACTTTAGGTCCAAGACAACTGTATCTGCCCATAGATAATCTCCAGGGTTTAAATATTTTCACAGATGGATAAATTTTTGATGACCAGTGGATTTTTGCGCCAAAACATTTTAATAAAAAAATTCTCCAAAAATTTAAAAAAAAAGGAGGTGTAAATCGAAATAAAAAAAACCAAATAAAAAACCACACTATTCTTAAAATCTTAGAAATGTAAGTGTCGTTGTATACTTTCAAAATATATAAACAAATCTGTTTTTTTGTTAAAAATAAGTGTTAGTTAACAATATAAGATTATAATAAAAAAATATATGAATTTATTAGAAATAGTTGATTTCTTTAAATACAATTCAAGACTAAAACAAAATATTTCATATCAGTCATTAGGATTTATCGTAAAAATCATAACTCAATTATTTTTTCCGGTGTTAATGATTATAACTTGGGGTGCTGACACTTTTGGAGTTTGGATAATTATTTCAACTATAGTAGCAACGATATACGGGATTAATTTTAATTGTACTGAAGTAGTACGGCTTGAGATGACAACGGCATTTACTAATAAAAAAAATGAAATGCTTAAAAAACTATATTCAAGCACTTATTATTTGCAAAGCATCAATATAATAATTTTTACAATATTAATTCTTATAATAACTATTTTTTTTCTAGATCTTACGAAATTTAAAAATGATAGTTTAAATCTAAGCAGCCTGCAATATTCGTATATATTTATAGTAATCGCATATTACTTAGAATTAATTACTTACTATTTTTATCCAAGTTTAAATTATAAAGGCTATACAAAAATCTGGGTTAATCAAAATTCACTTTATCAAGTTTATTCAAAAATACTTATTTTGACAGCATTTTTTTTAAAAGATTTCTTATACTTAGGATTATTATTTCTATTATCTAACCTAATAAGATTGGTTTTGATATATTATTTTCACAATAAATCTAAGCAAAATTTAATTTTTAGTAAGAAATATTTTGATAAAATTTTAGTAAAAGAATTATTATTAAAATCTTTAAGTTACTCTTTAGAAAAATTAAATTACCTTATACGGCAAAATGGTTTAATTTTAATAATAGGGAAATTTTTTTCACCAACTGTAGTTACTTTGGTTAATACTGCACGAACCTTGTTTTATTTTTTACCAATTAATTTTTTTGATATATTGATACATGCAAGTATTATTGAATTTAGTAAATTAAAAAGAAAAAATTTAGATAAAAATATATTAATTTTACTTAATAAATTCTTATACATCATAACAATAATGGCGCTTATTTATTTAGTTATAAGTAATTTATTTGGAAAATTTATTTATGAATTATGGATCTATGATGTATCCATTAATATAAATCATTTTTTAATTTTATTTATAAGTGTTGATGCAGTAATTATAAGTTTTTTAAATTTACTTACTTCTCCATTTAAATCATTTAATAATTTTTTATTTTTGTCTAAAATAGATTTTATTTTTACAGTCTGTTCATTATTTATTGCTTTAGTATTGGGATATTATCAATCAAATATAAATGAAATTTTATTTTTAATTTTAGTAATTCATTCTTTATTATTTATATTTATTAAAATTAAACTAAAAAGTTTTTTAAATAAGATATGATTAAAAAAAATTTTTTA
>Ga0255763_1002175_pt1 | contig 19167 bp, 16 predicted proteins | sample 041ome_2_FD_179963 | JGI IMG/M metagenome (GOLD analysis project Ga0255763, IMG submission 179963) | Coastal salt marsh microbial communities from the Groves Creek Marsh, Skidaway Island, Georgia - 041406US metaG (version 2) | ecosystem: Environmental > Aquatic > Marine > Intertidal zone > Salt...
GTCGGCCGCTTTACGGTAGTTCAACTCCACGTCCAACATGCGCTCAGCTTTCATGGCATTCGCATCATAGGCATATTGCAAATCCGATCGGTTTGGCTCGCGGTGGCCGACCCCCGCATAGGCACCCAAGATTTGGTCTTTGCCAAGGTCATAGGTCAACCCAACCTTTGGATTGAAAAAGTTGAACGTGCAGTCAAAGTTTGCCGGTCCCGTCGCTGAGCCACCCGTCGAGCTGTGGTTGACATAGCGGTATTGCGCATCTACATAGACCAAAAGGTTGTTACTAGTCAAAGCGTATTTCGCGTAGATATTCGCATCGTCCTTACGGGCATCGCCGTCGTAATAGTTGCCATCAAGGGTACTTACGTTTGGGTTATTCGCCCAAATGACACGGCCAAAGTGTGCGCCATCGTAACGGTGCACCCCGCCGCCAAGCTGAATGCGGTGGTTATTGCGATCATAGGTCCAAGAAGAAATTGCACCATAGAAGTCATTGTCCAACCACTTGCGAGTGACCACATCTCCATAGGCCACGGTATCACCTGAAGCAGTGTAATACGGCATAAGGCCAAAATCCATGAAGCTCAATCCTAGGACGGCGCCTTGGTTGTATTCTTCGTAATATCCGGCGCCCGCGGTGTGGTGTAAGGCCGCTGCGAAGGTGCCTCCGAAGAGGTTAGCGTAACGGTAGTGCAACTGGGTATGCTCCTGACCGTAATTGTCTACTTGGTCGTCGTAAGTACCTACGACGTTCCACATATCGTCATAAATAGCCCCCGCGAAGTTCGAACGTGGTGCCGCATCCCAAGCGCCGCCATACATGGTCGTGGAATCAATGCCGTACCATGCTTGATAGGTACGTTCGCCCCCACCGAATCGAATGGCCTCAACGTAATGACCGCCTCCCGCAAAACCAGCACTTACATAGTACGATTGCAGGTCGGAGGATGCGCGCTCCACATATCCGTCTGAGGTGATTGAAGAAATACGGGTGTTCATCCAAAAGCCGTCTTTGGTGCGGCCGGTACTCGCTTGGAAGGTCGCGCGTTGTGTGCCGTATGAACCTGCACCTAAGGTTAGGCGTGCGCTCTTATCACCAGCGCCTAGCGTGCTCATTCCAAGGGTGGCTCCGAAGGCGCCAGATCCGTTTGTCGAGGTTCCTACTCCCTTTTGTAATTGGACCGCATTGGTGGAAGACATTAGGTCTGGTGTATTCACCCAAAACACGCCATGGCTCTCCGCATCGTTCATAGGAATACCGTTAAGCGTTACGTTGATACGGGTGATGTCTGAACCGCGCACGCGCATGTTCGTGTATCCCACGCCGTTTCCGGCATCAGAGAAACTAACGACGCCAGCGACATCTTGCAGTACATAAGGAAGATCACGCCCCGTGTTGAGGGCATCGACATCCTTTTTAGTCAAGTTGATTTGAGCAATGGGATCCTCTTTCTGGGCCCAAGTACCCAATACATTCACCTCGCTAAGTTCAAGGCGAGGCAGCGGAATGATATCGACCATGATCGTATCGGTCGATTCTTGTGCAGTGGCAAATAGCGACAGTGCTACAGCGGCTGCGGAGTACATGATTTTTTTCATGAAAATTGGTCTTTTAAAACCACGTCAAGGGGCAATAACGTGTAGTTACACAAATATTGCTTTCGTTCCTTGGCAGCATTACCTGCCCAGGTTCTATGGGTATGTTCTCAGCCCGTAGGTCCGAAGACTTTCTGGGCACCCCTTTGAGACAATGCAAAGATATAACACGCTGAACCTATATTTGGGTTCATGAAAAAGTTTATACGAGTTACCGGGATTTTAGGCGCAGGGGCTTTGGTCATGAGTTCAATTTTTAAAATCAATCACCTCATGGGCGCGCCCGAACTGCTTTTGATGGGTACCGTGAGTACGGGACTATTCATCATTGGCTATGTAGTTCAGAAGCTGTCGAAGAAATAATTGGCCCCGGCTACTGGCCTTTGAACCGCTCAATCAAGCTTACGGGACGGAGTCTGATCTCATCACCCACCATGGGTTGGTAACCGACATTGAACTTGTTGAACTTATAAAGCTTGTAAAGCTTGACCTGCTCACGTTGGCTTACATCGTGCATGGTTTCTCCCTGACGTACAGTGGTGGTTTTCTCCGCACCGCGTCCTTTCTTCTCATCAATATAGATGCGGTCCCCCTCTTCAAGGTCCGATTCCCAACTCAAATCATTAAACTGAAGTAGTGCTGTTAATGGTAATCTCAAAGAATCTGCCAAATATTCAATACGCTCGTTTTGCTGCAAGACAACGTACGGTACACGGGAAGAGACCCTTTGCATTCTCCGAATAATGAATCGCTCGCGCTTATTTTTAACTGGCTTTCCCCTCGTATTTAAAACTGGACCATTTTGCTTTACACTGGTAATCATACCAGGAATCTGACCTTGATCGTAAGCAAAGAGCATCTCATCTTCAATGATCTTGATTAAGCGATCCGCATAATCAGGGGAAGTTGCATAACCCGCTTTTTTCAACCCTATAGCCCAGCCTTTGTAATCATTTGGGTCAAGATCGAAAAGAAAATCATATCTACTACCACGAACTAAAAAGTCCGTATGATCTTCGAAACTATGACGAACATCTTCATACTTTCTAAAACACTCCCCTTTTTCATCATCGTCATGGTAGACGCGTTCGCCGGTCCAAGAGCTGTGACATTTAATTCCGAAATGATTATTTGATTTTCTCGCTAATTCACTTTGGCCCACCCCACTTTCAAGTATTCCTTGTGCTAAGGTTATTGATGCGGGTACTCCAGAGCGATTCATTTCGTCAATCGCAATTTCAGAATATGCTTTAATATATTCGGCTCTTGAGCCTGATTGACCAATCAATAATTGTGAATTAAAGGCAATCAAAAGGGTTATTCCAATTCGAAATAGTTTCATTTAAGCAAGGAAATTGGTTCTGTCGTGCTTCCTAGAATGCACATTACAATTTACATATTCTTAAGTTATCAAAAATAGAACCCCTAACTCCCACAAAATCAAAAAAAGAAATTGTTAATAACGGAGAAAATCTTTTTGTGGAATCAACTTTTGGATTGTCTAGTTTTAAGATAAGTCTAAAACAAAACACTATATACCATGAGCGCAAATGATTTCCAGATGGACGATTCTTTCGCAAGCTTCGTTCAAGAACTAGAGCAAGCAGATCAACCAAAAGCATGCAGCATCGACAACCCAGAATGCGAAGCTTGCGGTAGCTAATTGCTAGTAAAATCTTTAAAGAAGGCCCGTGAACACTGCGTTTACGGGCTTTTTTTTATTCTGTTATCCAGGCAGTGGACCGGCGGCCGAAAGGGCAAGCCAAAGCGTTACCGCAGTGCAGACGATGGCTACCACAGGAAACTTAATTGCCTTTGGCCAATCCCAATACCAATACTGAAAAGTAAAGGATGCCAGCGCGGTACTCGGAAACCACATAAAGAGAAACATTCGAAAATAATCGGCGCCTTCAGGAATAGATACTCCTAATTGTGGTAACAACAGGTGTACGCTAATTAATGTAAACAGGAACATGATTCCTGCCATGGGCAAGTACAATTGGCGGATTAAAATCTTAGAAAACATAAGAGCGATTATTTCTTTAAGATACTCAATCTTGGTAAATGCTCGGATGCATGTTGAAGTACAGCCCAAGAAGGATCAACCAACTACACACAAACCCAAAGAACACCGAAAGGCCTACTTTCCAGGGCGAGCGCCGGCCCTTTCCAAAGACGAGCCAGTAAAATCCAGCACTGATGAAAAAGATACAGGTGGTGTAGAGAAAGTAAATGAGCCAATTCCAACCGTCCGACATCCAGCGAAAATCGTAGTACCCCTCGTCAATCCACATCAAGAATTGGCACACCAAATGCACCCACAGTAGCATGTAGCCCGCGGTAGCGTTGTGCAAGGTCCTAGACATGTTATAATAAGTATGTGAAGCCTACTCCGAGATAGTTACTCCAACCGTTGAGCTCGTATTTGATTGCGATGGCATTAATACTTCCATCAAAACCGTACCATTGAATATTCATCTCAATAGGGATGGTGAAGGTGCTTACAGGGTTTTCCGGGTCCAAGTGAACCAAGTCGATGAGACCTGAAGTATTCGAGTAATCGGCTCCAGCGAAATAGCCAAAGCCACTGGCAAGTAGAAAATCAAAGGTGTTCCCCTCCCATAGTTTTCCAAACTTCAATTTGGCGGTAGAGAACTTACCAATAGCGTAAAAGGGCAAGTTGTAGTTTGTTCCAAATGCACCATTACGGACATACGACGTGGTCACCGCAACAAGGGCGCCATTCGATGTTTCGTGCATGTAAGCACCCAACTCGTATTCCTCGCCAAGCACAAAATTATTTGGGTCGGTCAACAGCGTATGGTAACCTGCAATCAACCCCATATCTACTTCCTTAATGGTCAACGTAGCTTGCGCAAAAAGTGCAGTCAACGGAGCGAAGAGCAGTATAAGAGTAAGTTTTTTCATGGAGTCTTTAAGCACACCTAAAAGGTCTAAAAAACTATGCCAACGGCAAAAAAGTAGGGCCTAAAATGAATGAGCCGCGTCTTCGACGCGGCTCATATCAGAAAATTTGAATCTTAGTAGCGGTAATGCTCAGGCTTAAATGGCCCTTCTACCGTCACACCGATGTAATCCGCTTGGTCTTTGCGGAGTGTTTCAAGCTCAACACCAATCTTCTCCAAGTGCAGACGAGCTACTTTCTCATCCAAGTGCTTAGGAAGCGTGTACACCTTATTCTCGTACTTGTCGCTGTGCAACCAAAGTTCGATCTGAGCCAAAGTTTGGTTCGTGAAGCTGTTCGACATTACAAACGATGGGTGACCTGTGGCACAACCAAGATTTACCAATCGGCCCTCAGCCAATACGATGATCTCGTTGCCGTCTACATTGTATAGATCCACCTGTGGCTTGATCACCACCTTAGTATCGCCATATGCACCGTTCAACCATGCCATATCGATCTCGTTATCAAAGTGGCCGATATTACACACGATGGTCTTATCGTTCATCAACTTGAAGTGCTCTTCAGTGATGATGTCTTTATTTCCTGTTGCTGTTACTACGATCTGTGCACGTGGAATGGCATTCTCCATACGCTTCACTTCGAAGCCGTCCATCGCTGCTTGCAATGCACAAATAGGATCGATCTCAGTAACGATCACACGAGCACCCGCACCGCGCAATGAAGCCGCAGTACCCTTACCTACATCACCGTAACCGGCAACTACAGCAACTTTACCTGCAATCATAATATCCGTTGCACGACGAATCGCATCTACCGCTGATTCTTGACAACCGTATTTGTTATCGAACTTCGACTTCGTTACCGAATCGTTCACGTTAATTGCAGGAAGAACTAGCGTTCCGTTAATCTCACGCTCGTACAAGCGGTGAACACCTGTAGTAGTTTCTTCTGACAGACCTTTGATGCCGGCTACCAACTCTGGGTATTCGTCGAATACCATGTTCGTCAAATCACCACCATCGTCCAAAATCATGTTCAATGGCTGACGGTCTTCACCGAAGAATAATGTCTGCTCAATACACCAGTTGAACTCTTCCTCGTTCATGCCTTTCCAAGCATATACAGGAATTCCTGCCGCTGCAATGGCTGCTGCTGCATGATCCTGAGTTGAGAAGATGTTACAAGAGGACCAGGTTACATCAGCACCTAGCTCGACCAAGGTCTCGATTAATACGGCAGTCTGAATGGTCATGTGCAAACAACCTGCGATGCGCGCACCCTGCAAAGGCTTGCTCTCACCGTATTCTTCACGGAGTGCCATGAGACCTGGCATCTCTGCCTCGGCTAATTTGATTTCTTGTCGGCCCCATTCGGCCAATGACATATCTTTAACTTTGTACGGAATGTATTGCGTTACTTCGCTCATTATATATTGTCAATTAAGTTCGGCAAAGGTACATAACAAGACCGTAGCGTAAAAGTTTGTAATTAGATGAACCACAGCATTGTATTTTCTGAACTTCAGGAGGAACTCAACATTTGTTTTGAGGCCATACAATCCGTGGGCAATCCAACATCGCTCTGGTGCGAAGAAGATCGTAAAAAGTGGCAACGAATTGCCTCGGAAGCTAAGCGAAATGAGATGGCGGCAAGCCGCCTTGCCCTTCTTCGAGCTGGGAACTTGGACGCTTTAGATGCAATGTATTTCGAAGGGAAGCGCCCCGCTTATCCCGATGCGCATATAAGCATCTCACATTGCAAGGATGGTGCAGTGGCTGTGTATTCTAAGACGCTCCGTGTCGGGATTGATATTGAATTGGAGCGTACACAATTGGCTAAAATCAGTCATAAGTTCATTCGCGCGGACGAAGAGAAATTCCTCGAAACCCTCGGCAGACAACATGCCATGCAATTGCTGTGGGGCATCAAAGAAAGCCTTTTCAAACTCCATGGTCTTGGGGGACTGGATTTCAAATCGCATTTACATGTGGTGCAGTTAGTTCGTAATTCTTCTGATACCGGATGGGAAGGTGTCGCATGGATCGAGAAGGGTGACATTCGAATGCAAACGCTTGTCCAAGCACTACAACACGAAGGCATGTACGTTTGTGTGGCGACGCATAGACCCGAAATAGCGCCGTTAGAAAGTGAACGTTTAGTCCTTCGTGAGTGGCAAAAAGAAGATGCGCCTTGGCTCTTTAATCTCAATAGCGACCCGGATGTTATTGAATTTACTGGCGATGCGGGATTTGAGAGCATCGAGGCTGCAGAAGGGCTTATTACACAGTACCCGAACTACCAACGCGACGGTTACGGCCGTTGGATGGTCACCTTAAAAGACGGCACCCCCATTGGCTGGTGTGGGCTCAAGAGAAATCTATGGGGCATCGACCTCGGTTTCCGATTCTTTCAAGCGCAATGGAACAAGGGATACGCAACCGAAGCTGCCCAAGCCACTATCCATTGGGCAAAAACGCATGGATTGAGCAGGTTGGTGGGACGTGCATTAACAGGAAATCCTGCGAGTATTCGGGTGTTGGAAAAATTGGGATTCACACCTTTGGACGCGCAACCCATCGAGGAATTTGCCACAGGACAATACATGCGCGAAGAGGACTTGCAACGTTGGAGCGGTCAACTGATGTTAATGATGAAATTGGACCTTTGATGCAACTCATATTTACAGGAACCGAAAGCACCTTCAAGACCGCCCTCAGCATGGCCGTAGCCACCGCATTAGATTGGCCCCTGAGTTCGGAATTTGCCCGCGAATACATCGCTAAACTTCTCTTGGAACAGCCCCATCTGGATATGCACCATTTCACCAAGAAAGACTTTCTTGCTTGTGCCAAAGGACAAATCGAACGCCAAGAGCAGATGGGCTACTACAGCGATGACAATGGTGTATTCGATACCGACGGGGTTACCCTATCGATTTGGGGAGCGGACAAATTCGACGGCGCCGAAAATCAATGGCTCACTCCCCCGAAAAATGGTCTCTACCTTTTGTGTGCGCCTACAAACGCCGCCAGTGAAGATCCACAACGCATAGATATCGATCGCAGGGAATACCTGCACGGACAATACATTAAATGGCTGGAAAAACTGGGCCGTGATTATGTTTTATTGACTTCAGAATCATTTGAAGGCAGACTCAAAGAGGCCGTGCACCACTTAGCGGAGCGAAGAATTAGATAATTCGATTCAAAGAATCATTCACACGCTGACGGAGTTGGTTCCACTTGTCAAATTCAGTCATGTAATAGTCGATATCGACATTCTCCTCACTGAAAGTGTCCTTAAGCGCCTTTAGTTTTCTTTCCACCCAAACAGACTTTAAACGCAAGACCGTTTCTGGAACTAATTCCTTCACGGTGTTCTTATCGGAAGGCAAATAAATCTCCTTACGCTCCCAATTGCTCAATATGTATTTCTCAGTTAGCGCATCCGTCGCTACTTGGACAATAGCGGGATCCTCCTGCATGGTCCAAAACTGCGCATCAGGAACATAATCCTGATCCAATTCCGCTTTAACCATTTCAAATATCGCGGCAAAAATGGGTGTTTCAAAGGTGATCCCATCTTGTTCAATAGATCGTACAATCCATTCCGTAATACTAATGGGGAAGGAATCCTCTAAATCTACCCCTTCCTCAAGCATATCCTCTGTGCCCCGAGCAATGATCAAATTAATGACCTGCTCCTCCTGGTATTGACCAAAAGGCTGCTTCGGCATTTCCGGCGTGGCAATGACCTCCATCGGAGGAGCTTCGGCCTGTTTTCTTCTGGCTTGTCGATTCTGCACATTGGCTAGACGGGCCAATTCCTCGTACAGCGCACTCGGATCAATTTCAAGAATTCTTGACGCCTCTTTAATGAAAACCTCCTGACCAATGGCATCCGGAACTTTGGCTATACTTCCAACCACATCACGAATCATTTCCGCCCGCTTCAACGGATCTCCCGCCACATCTTCGAGCAGTATACTGGTCTTGTAGGAAATGAAATCTTTCCGATTATTCTTTAAGAAGGACTCTAGCTCCTCAGTGCTGTGCTTCTGTGCAAAACTATCTGGATCTTCCCCATCCGGGAAAGGAACTACACGCACATTAATGCCCGCTTCAAGCATCATATCAAGTCCTCGGAAACTTGCGCGAATCCCAGCGGCATCACCATCGTAAAGTAGCGTAATGTTGGATGAGTACCGCTTCAACATTACGATTTGTCCCTCAGTCAAAGCCGTACCGGACGAACTCACAACATTCTGAACGCCGTTTTGGTGGAAGCTGATCACATCCGTATACCCCTCAACCAAATAAGCTTCATCTCTCTTGACGATCTCCTGCTTCGCCTGGTACAAACCATAAAGCACCTTGCTTTTGTGGTAGATCGGGTTTTCGGGCGAATTCAGGTATTTCGCAGCCTTGACATTATTCTTTAATATCCTTCCACCAAATCCAAGGACACGTCCCGAAACACTGTGAATAGGGAACATAACACGGCCTCTGAATCTATCGTACCAGCCGCGTTCACCATTCATAGAAATCCCACTATCCTCCAGTGCCTTTTCATTGTATTTGCTCGAGATGGCATACTTCGCAAAGGCATCGGATGCCTCAGGGCTATAGCCCAATTGGAATTTTTTAATGGTCTCCTCGGTAAAACCGCGCTCTCTGAAATAACTCAATCCAACTGCACGACCTTCTTCCGTTTCGTGGAGTTGTTCCTGGAACCATTTGTTGGCCACATCCGAAATTAGGAATACAGCCTCTCGGTGATTACCCGCAGCCAACTCCTCCGGGGTTTGCTCGCGCTCTTCCGGAACCTCAATGTTGTATTTCTTCGCAATCCATCGCAACGCTTCTGGATACGACATTTGTTCCAGTTCCATTAAAAACGTCACCACAGACCCTCCTTTTCCAGAGCTAAAATCTTTGAAAATCTGTTTGGCCGGACTAACCATGAAGCTGGGCGACTTCTCTTGGTTGAAAGGACTGAGGCCTTTTAGATTGCTCCCACTTTTCTTCAATTGCACGTATTCGCCAATGACCTCCTCTATACGGGCGGTGGCAAAGATCTGTTCAATGGTTTCTTGTGGTATTCTGGCCATAGCATTGCAAGATACATTCTCTAAACAAAAAAGCCACCCTTTTGGGGTGGCCAAGCAAGCTGATTAAAAGGTTACTTATTTCTGTAAATGTACATTTAATTGTGGGAACGGAATACTGATGCCGCGCTCGGTGAAAATCTTGTACACCGCTGTATTCATATCGTAATAGACTGGCCAATAATTTTCGCTAGCCACCCATGCACGTACTATAATATTTACGCTCGAATCGGCCAATGCTGCCAGCTCCACTAATGGCTCTGGCTCACCGTGCACTCGATCATCTTTATCAAGCAAATCACGAATGATTTGTTTTGCGTCATCCAAATTTGATCCGTAATCAATCCCAAAAGTCCATTCAAGTCTTCTTTTGGGCTGGGCGCTATAGTTGATCAAGCTGCCATTACTTAAACCACCGTTAGGAATGACTACTTGTTTATTGTCCGGAGTGGTCAAGGTGGTTACAAAGATTTGAATGCTTTGGACCGTTCCTGCGTATCCTTGAGCTTCGATAAAGTCTCCTACTTTGAATGGCTTGAACATTAAAAGCATTGCCCCACCTGCAAAATTCTGCAAGGTTCCACTCAAGGCCATACCAATAGCTAAACCAGCCGAAGCCAAAACAGCTACAATTGAAGTAGTAGCTACACCCAATTGGTTAATAGCGGCAATTACCACTATTGCCTGCAAGCCCATCTTTAGTAGGCTTTGAAGAAACGTAGTTAGTGAAGCATCGATTTCTCGTAATTGAAGTGCCTTATTAAAAGCACGCATCATCACTTTGACAATTCGCATACCCACCCAAAGAATCAGTAAGGCAAGAACGACGTGTTTCGCCCAATTCAAAAGGTTGTTTTGGATGGTTTCAAATGGAATTCCAAGAATCTCTTCCATAGCTATTTCTTTCTTTTAGCGGTATAGTCGAGCACTACTTCAAGTGCATCGCGTTCAGGGGATTGAGGAAAGGTAAAAAGAATCTCCTTTGCATCTTTGATGTGCTCCTCCATTTTAGAACGCGCATATTCAAGTCCACCCGAATTTCTTACAAAGTCAACAACTTCCCTTACCTTTTTTGGGCGGTCGTGGTGTTTCTTGATTGTTTTAATGATGTACTTTCTATTTGCCGCATCAGTTTCTTGGAGCGCCTTTATCAAAGGCAATGTCATTTTTTGCTCCTTAATATCTATGCCCGCTGGCTTGCCTGTAAGGTTAACTTTTTCAAAATCGAAGAGATCATCTTTAATTTGAAAAGCTAAGCCCAAGGATCGCCCGAGTTGTCTAAATTTTTCTAGTGTAGTTGTATCCGCATTCGCGCTAGCGGCGCCGACTACGCAGCATGTCTCCAATAGAGAAGCCGTCTTTTGCTGAATGATTTCGTAATACACCTCCTCAGTAATATCAAGGCGACGTGCTTTCTCAATTTGTAATAATTCTCCCTCGCTCATCGCCTTCACTGCGCCACTCACATGCTCAAGCAATTCGTATTCCCTCGTTTCAACAGCCAGTAACAAGACCTTGGAAAGCAGATAATCTCCTATGAGAACCGCTACCTTATTTTTCCATAGGGCATTTATTGAGAAAAATCCTCTGCGCTGATCTGCGTCATCAACAACATCATCGTGAACTAAGGTCGCTGTATGCATAAGTTCAACCAAAGAGGCACCGATATATGTCCGCTCTGATACATCACCAGTGAGTTTTGCCGACAAAAAAACCAAGATGGGTCGAAGCTGTTTTCCTTTGCGCTTTACCATATAGCGCATCACTCGATCCACTAAAGGCACCTTTGAGCTTAGGTAACCCTTGAATTTTTCATCAAAGGTTTTCATCTCAAAAGCGATAGGCTTTTTGATTTTATCTAGGGTAGACATTACTTCCAGCCTTTTTGATTACAAATTTGCTCGTAAGCCTTCTGTACGTTTAAGAAACTTTCTTTTGCAGCTGCTTGCGCCTCTGGACCTGCATCTGTTAAGCGATCCGGATGAAACTTCATTGCCATTTTGCGATACGCCTTTTTAACCTCAGCCTCGGTAGCATTTTCAGTCACCTCCAAAACCTTGAAAGCCCACCCAGAATTTTGCTCTTTGTTAAACATGGCTTCAATAGAAGCAAAATCATAAGGGTTAATGCGTAGATTTCTTGAAATACGTCGAATCTCTTCAAGTTCCTCCGCATGTAAATGACCGTCTGCTAAACCCAGTTTGAACAGGAAATGCACCAACTGCAAGCGGGTAGCATGTGTTGTAAAACTATTGATTTGGTTACAAACCTTGGTTAAGGGTATAGGTTGATCTACAATTTGGCGAAATACCTTGAAACTTTCATTCGCACGATCCTTTCCAAACATGCCCACAAATTGTTGGCGGACAAAGTCCAGCTCACTTTGCTCCACTTTGCCGTCGGCTTTTATAACGCGCGCAGCAAGCACCAGTAGGGCAATATGGAAATCACTAGGAGAACCTACTGTAGAATTGGGACGATTTGATTGACGGCCTGCAACGGGAACGTCCTGCTCTCCATGGACCAGGTCATGCATCATATTACCGAAGGCCACCCCCATTAGGGCGCCGATGGGGCCGCCAAGGCTCCATCCTAATCCACCTCCGAAAATTTGAAATAGGCGTTTCATACGTAGTCCAAAGATAAACTACGCTAGACATTCACAGCCCGATTGCGCCTAAAACTTAGACGAATAAGACGGCTACAGTAACGATTGCAGAAATGATTACAATTACGAGCGCAATCTGCCCATACAATTGTGTTTTTGTCATTTTGGGCTCTCCCCTATTGGGGCTTCGCCCTACCCGATGCGCACGCGCTGGGTTCGCGGTAGAGTTTGATGGCATAACGAAAATGGTTTTGTTCATTACCAATTTAAAAAAAATCGAACTCAATTCAAAGTGCTTTTGATTTTAACTAACACGTAATGAACAACTTAACCGAAAGCCAACTTTTAGGTCTGGCACAAAAAAAACCCGGGCATGGCCCGGGTTTTTGTGATTATCTTTTCTTCAATTAAGATCCGCAAGCCTCACACTCGTCTGGATTATCAATTGAACATGCGATCTTTTCTGCTTCGGTTACTGTATCCTTTATCGATGCCATCGCCTGCTTTTGTGCATTGACTCTAGCCTCAATATCGGCTTCAGTAGGAGTTGCTTCATTCGGAGCATCTACCTTATCTGCGGTAGCTCCTTCGCTAACTCCTGGAGTAACATTGGTCTGAGCATTTTTCTTCACAGTGAACTTGATTGCTGATGAAGCGGGCTTAGAACGCAAATAGTACATACCTGTCTTCAAACCTTTCTTCCATGCATAGAAGTGCATCGAGGTCAGTTTGCCCATATTTGGGGCTTCCATGAAGAGGTTCAAGCTCTGGCTTTGATCAATGAACAATCCACGGTCTGCAGCCATATCAAGGATATCGCGCATTGAAATTTCCCAAACCGTCTTGTAAATGGCCTTTAGGTTTTCAGGCACACCATCGATGTGTTGAACAGACCCGTTAGAAGCCATCAATGCATTCTTCATATCCTCATTCCACAATCCTAATTCAATCAAGTCGTGCAACAAGTGCTTATTTACGACAATGAATTCACCTGAAAGTACACGACGTGTATAAACATTAGAGGTATATGGCTCAAAACACTCGTTGTTACCTAGAATCTGCGAAGTAGATGCTGTAGGCATAGGTGCCATCAATAGGGAATTGCGAACACCATGTTTTTCAACTTCCTCACGCAGGCTTTGCCAGTCCCAACGACCGCTTAGCTCGCTATCTTCAACACCCCAAAGGTTGTGTTGAAATTTACCCTCCGAAATAGGTGACCCTTTGTAAGTTTCGTATGGTCCATCAGCGATTGCCTGATCTTTAGAAGAGGTAACTGCTGCGTAGTACATCGTTTCAAAGATCTCCTTGTTCAATGCTTTTGCTTCCTCAGAGTCGAATGCCAGACGTAATTTAATGAACGCATCTGCAAGACCTTGTACACCCAATCCTACTGGGCGGTGACGCATATTTGAATTACGTGCTTCTACTACTGGGTAATAGTTGCGATCAATCACTTTGTTCAAGTTCTTGGTCACCTTATAGGTCACATCAAATAGTTTCTGATGATCGAATTCACCTTGTTCGGTAACAAACATCGGAAGCGCGATTGACGCTAGGTTACAAACCGCAATCTCATCTGGCGATGTGTACTCAAGAATTTCAGTACATAGGTTGGATGAGCGAATCGTACCCAAGTTTTGCTGGTTAGATTTCAAGTTCGCAGCATCCTTGTATAGCATGTACGGCGTACCGGTTTCAATCTGGCTTTCCATGATTTTAGACCACACCTCACGTGCTTTCACTGTGCGACGACCACGACCTTCTTTTTCGTATTTCGTGTAGAGTTTAACAAACTCCTCACCGTGACAATCAAATAGACCTGGACACTCGTTTGGACACATTAAGGTCCAATCTTCGTTCTTCTCTACACGCTCCATAAACAAATCAGGAATCCACATTGCGTAGAACAAGTCACGAGCGCGCATCTCTTCTTTACCATGGTTCTTTTTCAGATCGAGGAACTCATAAATATCTGCGTGCCATGGCTCAACGTAGATTGCAAAAGAACCTTTACGTTTACCACCACCTTGATCAACGTAGCGGGCCGTATCGTTGTAGACGCGCAGCATAGGTACGATTCCATTTGAGGTACCATTCGTACCGCCAATATAGGATCCAGTTGCGCGGATGTTGTGAATACTTAGACCAATACCTCCGGCACTTTGCGAGATTTTAGCTGTTTGCTTTAATGTATCGTAAATCCCGTCGATGCTATCCTCTTTCATCGTCAGCAGGAAACAAGAAGACATTTGTGGCTTCGGTGTTCCAGCATTGAACAAGGTTGGCGTGGCATGCGTCATGTACTTCTTACTCATGAGCTCATACGTCTCAATGGCGCTTTCTAGGTCATCTTTATGAATACCTATACTCACACGCATGAGCATGTGCTGTGGTCGCTCAACAATCTTACCGTGCATGCGCAGCAAGTAAGAGCGCTCTAAGGTCTTGAATCCAAAATAATCGTAACTGAAATCGCGATCATAAATGAGCTGTGAATCCAAAAACTCTGCATTCTTTTCAATGATCTCGTAGACATCATCAGCAATCAACGGAGCAGGCTTACCCGTCTCTGGATTAACGTAGTTAAAGAGGTCAGTTACTGTTTCCGAAAAACTCTTCTTGGTACTCTTGTGAAGGTTACTTACCGCGATTCGCGCAGCCAAGTTTGCATAATCCGGGTGCTTAATGGTCATTGAAGCCGCCGTCTCCGCAGCCAAGTTGTCCAACTCAGCAGTGGTTACACCGTCGTATACCCCATCGATTACACGTTTCGCCACAGCGACCGGATCTACATACTCGCTGAGTCCGTAGCATAGCTTTTCAATTCTGGCTGTGATTTTATCAAACTTTACCGCTTCTTTGCGGCCATCTCTTTTTAATACGCGCATCATGGTCTTTTCGGAGGTATTCTAGTAGTTGTATATGAGGTAAGTAAGTCGAGTTTCTTAGAAATTCAGATCAGCAAATGCATCATCGATGTTATGGCTGCTCTGCTCTTCGCCAACACCTGCTTTTTTGTATTCCGACACTCGTTTCTCGAAGAAATTCGTCTTTCCTTCCAAAGAAATCATATCCATAAAATCAAATGGATTTGGAGTATTGTAGACCGGTGGGCAATTCAAAGTTTCAAGCAGGTGATCCGTTACGAACTCTAGGTATTCAGACATCAACTTCGCATTCATGCCGATGAGGTTTACCGGTAAAGATTCGGTAATGAACTCACGCTCGATTTCCAGTGCTTCACTAATGATCTGAGTAATTCGCTCGGTACTTACTTTGTTGACAAGGTGATTATTGTGGAGGTGACAGGCGAAGTCACGGTGCAAGCCCTCATCTCTAGAAATGAATTCGTTCGAAGTAGCAAGTCCTGGGAGCAAACCACGTTTTTTCATCCAGAATATAGAACAGAATGCCCCTGAGAAGAATATCCCTTCTACGGCTGCAAAAGCGATCAAACGCTCAGCAAATGATTCACTTTCGATCCAGCGCAAAGCCCAATCTGCCTTCTTTTTAATGGCAGGAAATCGCTCAATTGCATTGAACAGCTCATCCTTTTCCGCATCGTTGTCTACCAACGTATCGATGAGTAGTGAGTACATCTCGCTGTGGATGTTCTCCATCATGATTTGGAAACCATAGAAAAACTTCGCTTCAGAGTATTGTACTTCGTTTACAAAGTTTTCCGCGAGGTTCTCGTTCACAATGCCATCTGAGGCTGCAAAAAATGCCAAGATGTGCTTCAAGAAGTAACGCTCGTCGTCATTTAGTTTGGTTTTCCAATCCGTTACGTCTTGGTGCAAATCAATCTCTTCAGCGGTCCAAAATGACGCTTCTTGCTTCTTGTACCATTGCCAGATATCATCGTGCTGGATTGGAAAAATAACAAAGCGATTTTTGTTGTTCTGAAGTATTGGTTCCTGCTGCATTGCGCAATTTTTTTAAAAAAGTTAAGTCCGCTTAAATAAAATCTAAGCATCTGTAAATCAGTGCATTATAAATTTGGCTATGGGCGGCTTATGTCGATGGTGCCAACAGTAGTGGCGAACGACCTATACAAACATGGCCATCATTTTAAGGAATATCAAGTTGCCCTCTTTGGGTTTTTCCCACAGTTATTAACAACCGGATTTTGTTCCAAAATTGAGAATCAACAGTCTAGGTAGTTGTTGGAGCCTTGAAGCCTCTAAAGTGAAGGTAGCAACTCGAAATTGACCGGCTATAATTCAGCGGCAATTGCTTCCAATTCGTTATAAAAATCGACACCGTATTTGCGAATGAGTGGTTCTTTCAGAAATCGGAAAACTGGAACTTTCAACTCTTCTCCTAACGCACACGCATCACTGCAAATAGACCATCGATCATAGTTCAATGCTTCGAAAGAACTGTATTTTGCGATTCGGATAGGATATAGGTGACAAGAAATGGGTTTCTTCCATTCTATTTTTCCATCCAAATAGGCTTTTTCAATACCGCAAGAGGCAGTTCCGTCTGTTTCGAAAACGGTGTAGGCACATTCTTTGCCGTTGATTAATGGGGTTTCAAGCTCCCCCAATCCTTGAACGCTTTTACCTTGCTCCGCCACGGCCGCTTTGCCTTCCTCAGATAGATACGATTCGAATTTTGGATACAATTGTTCTAACAACACAGCCTCCTCCTCTTCAAGGGGAGCACCGGCATTTCCCTCCACACAACAAGCACCCTTACAAGCGCCGAGATTACAAACGAATTCCTTTTTGAATACGTCTGTTGACAATAGCTTTCCGTCCAATTCAATCATATTACAAAGCTAATGCCTTAGAAAGCGTGTAAAGCTCAACCAAAGAAGTTAATTTTGCACCATTATTTTATAAAAATGGGATTCAACTATAACGACGCACTAAGCGCTTTCTTGATATTATTCGCAGTCATTGACATACTTGGAAGCATTCCGATTATCGTAAGCTTGCGCAAAAAAGTTGGCCATGTGCAAAGCGAAAAAGCTACGATCGTTGCGGGCGCTATCATGATTGTCTTCTTGTTCGTTGGAGAAAGCATATTAAAATTGCTTGGAGTCAATGTTCAAAGTTTCGCTATTGCCGGTAGTCTTGTTATTTTCTTCCTAGCCCTAGAAATGATACTTGGCATCACACTCTATAAAGAAGAAACCCCGAATACTGCCAGCATTGTGCCCATTGCCTTCCCTCTTATTGCCGGTGCGGGAACGATGACTTCACTGGTATCTATTCGAGCTGAATTTGCCATTATAAATATTCTCATCGCCATTGTTGCAAATATGATTGTCGTTTACGCTGTTCTAAAAAACACAGAGCGGCTGGAGCGCATTCTGGGCAGTGGCGGCTTAAGTATTTTACGGAAAGTTTTCGGTGTTATATTGCTTGCAATAGCGGTTAAACTATTCTTTACCAATCTAATCCCTCTCCTTAACGCCCAATAAAGCACACAATATGTCTGACGATCAATTCAAAAATGTCATTTCACATGCCAAGGAATACGGCTATATTTTCCAAAGTAGCGAAATCTATGATGGACTAAGTGCCGTGTACGATTATGGCCAAAACGGGGCTTTGTTAAAGAATAACATTAAAGCCTATTGGTGGAGCGCAATGGTCCAAATGCACGAAAATATTGTCGGTATTGACTCGGCAATTTTCATGCACCCAACAACATGGAAAGCTTCGGGACATGTTGATGCATTCAATGATCCATTGATCGATAACAAAGACAGTAAAAAGCGTTACCGCGCAGATGTTCTAATCGAAGACCATGTCGAGAAAATTCGACAAAAAATCGAGAAGGAGGTTAGCAAAGCAGCGAAACGTTTCGGAGAGACCTTCGATAGAGCGCAATTTGTAAGCACCAATGGCCGAGTTGTTGGTTACCAAGAAAAAATTGACGCCATCATGGGCCGCTTCGTAAAAGCAATGGAGGCGGACGATTTAGCAGATGTGAAGCAACTGATCGAAGACGAAGAAATCAAGTGTCCAGTGAGCGGATCAATGAATTGGACCGATGTTCGCCAATTCAATTTAATGTTCGGCACTCAAATGGGCTCCGTTGCTGAAGGAGCATCAACGCTTTACTTACGTCCGGAAACCGCTCAGGGCATTTTCTTGAATTACCTGAATGTGCAAAAAACCGGTCGAATGAAAATTCCTTTTGGAATTGCACAAATAGGTAAGGCATTCCGCAATGAGATCGTTGCGCGTCAATTCATTTTCCGAATGCGAGAATTTGAGCAAATGGAGATGCAATTCTTCGTACGCCCTGGCACAGAGATGGAATGGTACGAAACGTGGAAAGAGCGTCGATTGAATTGGCACAAGAGCCTAGGTTTTGATACTTCGAAATACAGATTTCACGATCACGAAAAACTCGCACATTACGCGAATGCAGCTGCAGATATCGAGTTTCAATTCCCCTTCGGTTTCAAAGAGCTAGAGGGCATTCATAGTAGAACAGATTTCGACCTGAGCCAACATGAAAAATTCAGTGGTAAAAAGTTGCAGTACTTCGATCCTGAATTAGGCGAAAATTATGTGCCCTATGTTGTCGAAACCTCTATAGGTTTGGACCGTATGTTCTTGGCCGTTTTGAGCTCTAGCTTAATCGATGAAACATTAGAAGATGGCTCACAACGAACTGTACTCAACCTACCTGCTTTCCTAGCGCCATACAAAGTCGCTGTTTTGCCTTTGCTTAAAAAGGATGGCTTGCCGGAAAAAGCCAGAGAAGTGGTGAATTTGTTGAAATTCGACCATATGGTTCAATATGACGAGAAGGACGCTATTGGTAAACGTTACCGCCGTCAAGATGCGGCTGGTACGCCATTGTGCGTGACCGTTGACCACCAAAGTCTTGAGGACCACACCATTACTGTACGATTCAGAGATACTATGGAGCAAATACGTATTCCAATCAGTGAAT
>Ga0255763_1002190_pt1 | contig 19067 bp, 9 predicted proteins | sample 041ome_2_FD_179963 | JGI IMG/M metagenome (GOLD analysis project Ga0255763, IMG submission 179963) | Coastal salt marsh microbial communities from the Groves Creek Marsh, Skidaway Island, Georgia - 041406US metaG (version 2) | ecosystem: Environmental > Aquatic > Marine > Intertidal zone > Salt...
ATCTGGTACATTTAGAGATTATGGACAAGATAAAAAACTAAGAGATGTTCTTAGAAGAGAAAATAAACGAAACCCAATATTCCCATTTGATTTAAAAGTTTACAACCAAAATACATCTAACAATGGTAAGGTAGTTGCATCACTCTCAGACGGATTAAGAAATGTTGAAGTAACTTCATCAACACAAATAAACGATGTATCAGAACACCACATATGTTTTAACAAAACAGGCTCTCTTTTAGAACTATGGGTAGATGGTGTAAAGGAAGTATCATCATCAATAGGATTAAAATCTCAAATAGCAAATGATTATGATATGTTATTTGGTGCAAGACACCTTTCAGATGGATTTACTGATTTCTCAACAGAAGGGAATGGTGTATTGAGTGGTTCTTTAGATGAAGTTAGATTTTATAGACGAGGGTTATCACAATCTGAAATTGAAGGATTATCAAATAATGATTATGTAACAGGCTCAGCATACCAAACCAATGTTGTGGGTGAGGTATTTTATAAACATGGGATTATGGTAGTATCTGACCCAAGACCACTTTATAAAAACGTATTGGTGGGTGCAAGTGGAAGTTGGGATTATGGTACTCAGGACGAGTTTGAAAATGTAAATCGAAAAGAGTTTGGGTGGAAGGTAAAATATAAATCCACAAAACAATTGCATGAAGTTTCTGTAATGTGTGAGATTGGAGCAGATGAATTCAATGTATCACAAAACCCATCCCTAAAAGTAAACAATAACCCTAATAGTGAATTCTTACAAGATTTTGTAACAGGTTCTGATTTTAGAAACTATTTTACAACAATCGGATTATACAATCCAAATGGAGATTTGATAGCAGTTGGAAAATTGGCATCGGCAATTCAAAATAGGAGTGATGTTGATATTACAGTAAAAGTAAGATTTGATTTAGATGGTCCGTTTGGAACTCCAACAACTGGTTCATTAGAACCTGTTGGTAGACCAGCAACCATCACAAAAACAAAAGATGGACGGTTTATTTGGAATAAATTTGATAGACCTAATATCGGTGTAAACGAATAAAGTTATGGCAAAAGGAAATTGGTCTCACATCCAAAAGATGAAAGGACATAAAAGTGGGTTGGAAACTCGTATAGATGAACAACTCAAATCACAAGGTATTGATGGTGAATACGAACAGCATGAAGTATCATACACCATCCCAGCATCAACACATACATACAAACCAGATTTCAAATTACCAAACGGAATCTATATAGAATCCAAAGGATGGTTCTTACCAGAAGATAGAAAAAAACATCTACTGATTAAAGAACAAAATCCTGATATGGATTTAAGGTTTGTTCTACAATCACCAAATGGAAAAATATACAAAGGTTCAAAAACAACATATGCGGGGTGGTGCGAGAAGCACGGATTCAAATGGGCTAAGAAGGAAATACCCCAAGAGTGGATAGATGAAAAAGAAAAAGTAAATTTCTTTGGATAATTAAAATATATTTCGTATATTAGTAGTTATATGGAAGATAGACTTCTCTCTTTATTGGAATCCGTCTTAGGTAAATCTAAGAAAACATCAGGTGATAACTATGCGTTTTACTCTCCGTTTGTAGAACACTATAAACCAAAGCTAGAGATAAACATATCATTAAATTCTAATGGTGATAATCCCTGGCATTGTTGGGTATCCGATGAGAAGGGTAAATCAATACGTTCTCTCTTCAGAAAAATCAAAGTATCCAAAGATGTTTGGGATGAACATAATTCGATTTTCAGTAGAAAATATAGATACTCAAATTTACCAAATTCTGAAAATAATGGTAAAACTGAGTTGGTTCAACTTCCAAAAGAATACATACCACTTTGGAAATCATCAAATTCAGTTATTAGAAAACATGCATTACGATATCTAAATGGTAGGGGTGTAACTCCATCTGAGATTATTAAGTATGAAATTGGATATTGTGAAGATGGTGTTTACAAACACAAAGTAATTGTACCATCATACAATAGGGATGGGAGATTAAACTATTTTGTAGGTAGAAGTTTTTATGATTCTAACTTTAAACATAAGAACCCAGATGTATCTAAAGATGTAGTAGGATTTGAGATGATGGTAAATTGGGATTTACCAATTGTAATATGTGAGGGTGTATTTGATGCTATGGCAATTCGTATGAATGCAATTCCAATATTCGGTAAATCACCACAATCAGAATTACAAAAAGAAATAATTCGTAGAGGTGTAAAAAAAGTATATATAGCATTAGATTCAGATGCGTTTGAAAATGCACTGAGATTTGCAGAAACCCTTATGAATGAGGGTATAGAAGTTTATGTAGTAGAATTAAATGATTCAGACCCATCCGAAATGGGATTTGATGAAATTAATAAAAAAATAAAAAATACTGAACCATTAACATTACGAAGGTTAATGGAGTATAAGTTAGTTGGTGTATGAGAAAATCAAAAAAGATTAACTATGATGGTAATATCAAAAAGATTTACCACATAGCTGATGTACACATCAGAAATCTAAAAAGACACAAAGAGTATAGAGAAGTATTTGAACGATTGTACGAATACATTTCAGATACTAAAACGGATGATTCCATAATAGTTTTGGTGGGTGATATTGTTCATGCTAAAACAGATATGACTCCAGAGGTGATTGAGATGACCCAAACATTTCTAAAAAGGTTATCAGATATGTTACCAACAATTCTGATACCAGGCAATCACGATGCAAACCTAAATAATCATTCGAGATTAGATGCGTTATCACCTATTGTAAACGCATTAGGACATCCAAATCTACATTATCTGAAAGATGATGGAGTTTGGAAAATGGGAGGCATTTCCTTTTCACACTCATCTATTTTTTCTGAATCAAAGGCAATTATCCCATCATCTGAGGTTCATGGTAATTATAAGATTGCATTATATCATGCGCCTGTTGATAAAGTAAAAACTGAATATGGTTTTGAGATTGAAAATAAAAATGTAAATGTAGAATCATTTGATGGATATGATTTGGTTTTGTTAGGTGATATTCACGTTCCCAATCAATCCTTAAATTCAGAAGGTACAATTAAGTATTGTGGTTCTACAATCATGCAAAATCATTCGGAAGCAAAATATCCAGAACATGGTATTTTAGTATGGGATGTTGATTCTAAGAAATCTGAGTTTGTTCCAATTCATAACGATTATGGGTACGTTACAATTGATGTAGAGGGTGGAAAGATAGTTGGTAACCCAACCATACCAAATAAACCTCGTATGCGGGTTAGAGTAAAGGATACACCTCAATCTGAATTAAAGAAAGTTCTTGCAAAAATAAGAGTTGGTAGAAAAGTACAAGAGGTATCAATCCAAAAAGTAATTACTGATAAAAAAGATTATAGTGGTGGTTCAAATATTATACTTCAAAATGTAAGAGATGTTGGATTCCAAAATAAACTTATTGAAGATTTCCTATCAGAGAGATATGTTGTTGGTGAGGAACATTTGGATGTTATCAGAGGTATCAATAATGATATTAATACTAAATTAGGTACATCTGTTGGTATGAAGAACATCATATGGAAGCCTAAAACGTTTGAGTTTTCAAATATGTTCTCATATGGCCCATCTAATATTATAGATTTTTCACAAATGAAAGGGGCGTATGGTGTATTTGCACCCAACGCAAGTGGTAAATCATCATTGTGGGATGCTCTATCGTTTTGTATATATGATAAATGTTCTCGTACCTCAAAAGCGGCTGATGTACTCAACTATTCAAAATCTCAATTTAATTGTAAGTTTAACTTTGAGATTAATGGTGTTGATTATTATATTGAGAGGATTGGTAAAAAATCACCTAAGAGGGGGACTGTTAAAGTAGATGTAAACTTCTATCGAATCAATGAAGATGGTTCAACCGAATCCCTAAATGGCGAAGAACGTAGAGATACAAACTCAATCATCAGACAGTATGTAGGTTCTTATGATGATTTCATTCTAACTGCAATGTCAAATCAATCTAATAGTGGTGGATTTATTGAAAAATCTCAAAAAGAAAGAAAAGAACTTCTTGCTCAATTCTTAGATATGGATGTGTTTGAACAGTTATACCAAGTAGCAAATGAAGAAATCAAAGAACTAAGCGCATTACTTAAAGATTATAAAAATCAAAACTTTACTGAGAAGTTATCAGATGCAGAAGAAAGTTTAATTGAAAATAAAAAGAAGGTAACTGAAACACAAACCCTATTGGATGAATACAAAGAACGTAGGATTAAGGTTGGACTCCGTATTGAAGAATTATTGGGTAAATTAATTTCAGTAGATTCATCTGTAACTGATACTGATAATCTTATAAAATTAAAAGAAGAGTTAGAAGAAAGTGCAAACACAAAGGCAACTGAGTGTAATGAGTATGTAGATACTTTAGTTGATTTAGAATCTAAACTAAAAAAATCTCAATCAGAATTTGATAGATATGATTTAGTAGATTTAAAAGAAAAACATTTAAAATATGAATCATACTCAAAGATGATGATTGATATCCAATCACAAATAGATGATTTAGATAGAGAGATTGAACATAAGAAAAAACACTTAGATGGAATTGGCTCCCTTACCTTTGATGATGGATGTGAACATTGTGTAAAGAATAAGAATACACCATTCGCACAACAGGCACAATCATTGGAAAGGGAAATAAAAGAATCCTCACTTATAAGATTGACACGTTCTGGTGAATACGATGAAGCATCTATAAACAAAGCAAAATATGATGTTACATCAATACTAGCAGAAATTCAAACCTTAAAATCTGAAATAGATAATTACACTAACCAAATAGAAAAGGTTGAATTACAAACAAAATCTTGTAACTTAGAACTCACCGAACTTCAAAACAGAATTGATAAGGTAGATTCTGATATTCAAAAATCAATTGAGCAAAAAGTATCAGTAGAGCATAATACAAAGGTACAAAAAGAAATTGATAAATACAAAGAAAATCTAAAAGAAATTGAAGATTTAATATATGATACAAATGATATTTTGATTGATGTAAGTGGTGAAGTTAAGATAGCAGAAAATACAATTAAAACTGTAAATGATTCTATCAACCGATTGGAAGATATGGAAACAAAGTATGAGGGATATGAGTATTACCTACAATGTGTAAAGAGAGATGGGATTCCATATGAACTAATATCAGATGTGTTACCAAAATTAGAGGTAGAAATTAACAACATACTACAACCACTTGTAGATTTCCAAATTCTACTAAATACTGATGGTAAAAATATCAATTCATATATCGCATATGGTGAAGATGAATATTGGCCATTAGAATTAACAAGTGGTATGGAAAAGTTTATTTCATCAGTTGCGATTAGAACTGCACTTACAAATGTATCAAACCTACCCCGTCCAAACTTTATCGCAATTGATGAGGGATTTGGTTCATTGGATAGTGATAACTTTAATTCATTATATTTATTATTTGATTACCTTAAAAACCAATTTGATTTCTTAGTAACTATATCACACATTGATAAGACAAGAGATATGGTTGACCAAATTATAGATATTACAAAGGTAGGTGGATTTTCATCTATTAGATATTTATAATAATAAAGAATGTATGGAGTGTAGATGTCTTTAATATTTAAGAAAGCAGCAAGAGAAAATTTATCGAATGTTTCGGTGTATATTGATGATACAACGAACACATCGCCAAAATACTTTAGAGTATCTGATGTTCCTCAAGTTTTACAAAAAGGTAAGAACTTATTAAGGATATCAGCACACCCTACTAATTTGGTAGAAGGTTCACAAATTCTTGTGGATGTAAGGGATTCTAATGGAAATCCAATATACTTTGAAATACCCGATTATTTAGAAGCAGATAAGAGTAGGGTAATTTCAATTTGGATTTATAACGATAAAGGTGATGATAATACTGCAAATGGTGATGCAGTAATTACATTAGTTGGTATATCAAAAGTTGGTAACAATGGAGAGCCAATACCTGAGAGATTCAGAGGTAAACCTAATGTTAGATGGCAGACTACTGTAAATGTAGATAGAGATAGAAAAAATACATCATCTGTAATTTTTAAATCAAACACATTACCGTCAGTTGCAATTTCTGAAAGTATTGAAGCATATCAAAACCAACCTCAAAGTGGTAATGAGTTATTACTCCAATCTCAAACCGGAAATGGCGCCCGATATTTATTTAGAGGTACTACACCAATTGTACAACTTACAGATGGTTCTCAATTCAATGAAGAAATGTTGGGGTACTCATTCGTACTATCAAATTACGAAACTCCTGCAGAACCCATATCAAACTACCCAAATCCAAATAGTGATACATTTTATAGTTCATCTATATCTCAAGTATTAGATGCAACTACGGCTGTTTTAAGAACCCCATATACAACTTCATTTGCAGATAGAGAAGAGTTACTACACACTTACAATAATATTGAATCTGCGAATTATAGTATTCAATACTTTCAAACGGGTTCTAATATAGTTACTGAAAATCAACGTTCATTTGCTAACTTAACATTAACAAATGTAAATCCAATAGCAGGTGTAGTTGATAAAGTAAAAGTATTGATTAAATCAGATGGGTTACCAGGTGAATACGAATTACTAAATGAGGTAACTGTACCATATAGTTCATCATTTAGTGTAAAAGTACCAATCCCATCGGAAAACCTACAAGACCCAAAATTATTAAAAATACAATATCTAAACTCTATTGGTGAAATATCAAGAACTGAAACCATTACAAGTCCATTTGTATTTCAAGGTGGTAACTTTTACTTTGGTGGTGGGGATAACCTTATAACAGGTTCTATCTTTATATCAAACGCAATTGGTAGTGGTATTGAAGTGGGTGGTGCAAGCAGTGGATTCATGCGTTCAGTTGGATTCGAAGGACAAACTTCAGCATCATTAGGTAAGGGCCCAGGTGGGTTCATTATTTATAGTGGTTCTAACGCATTAAGAATCGGTGAGGATTATCTACAAGGTGTAGGTATGCAGATGATTGGTGATAACGATGATAGACACTTTATATTCACAACACATAATGGTGGTTTATTAGATGTTAAAACTGATAAGTTCTTTATTGGTACATTAGATTCTCAGTTCATTAGTGGTTCGGATAGCAATATTGAAATTAGTTCATCTTTATTCCATTTAGACCCACAAAACAACTTATTAGTGATTGGGGCGGATGCAGTAATCAATTCTGATTTAACTGTTAATAATCTTAGAACACCCGCCATAATTAATGGGTCTCCATCAACTCGTACAAATTCATCATCTTCTATTGATTCAGATGGATTTGCCAGATTCGTATCAGCATCTATTGGTGGGTTCGAAGTATCAGAAACTCAAATAAATTCATCAAATGATAATTTGATTCTGAAAGATAGTGGACAAATCACAGGTTCAAATGTACAATTTAGTGGTGGTGAAATTGCAGGATTTGAAATATCCACATCACAAATAAATTCTACAAACGATAATCTAATCCTAAAGGCAAGTGGTCAAATTACCGCATCTGATGGATTCTTATTTGGTAATAAAGGTACATCTCAATACGTTCAATTTGATGACGGTAACTTAGTTGTTAGAGGTGATTTATCAGTAGACCAAATATTCACACCAGCAACAATCGATGGTTCACCTGCTAATATAAACAATGCAAGTTCATCAATCACATCGGATGGTTTTGCAAAGTTTGTATCTGCATCCATTGGTGGTTGGGATATAACAACTTCCTCAATAGAAGGTGGAAACCTTTTAATGAAACCAGAAGGTATTCTACAAACAAGAGATTTTGCAAGTGGATTGAAAGGGTGGAAGATTTCATCTGAAGGTAATGGTACTGCTGAATTCGAAAACGTTCGAATCAGAGGTACTATGAGAACCACAACATTCGAAAAAGAATCAGTAAACGCAGTTGGTGGACAACTATGGGTTGCTAATTCAACAACAATCACAGGTTCGGTTGTAGCTGCAGATACAACAATGTCGGTAAAGAATGTTAAAGGGTTCGAAGAAGGTGAAATTGTTTTAATTAAAAAAGTAGATAATAGTGGATTCCAAACGGAATATGTTTATATCAACTCATCTTCAATTGAAGGTGACCAAAGTAACGAAGATGAAAACTATGGTAAACTATATGTAACAAGAGCATATGGTAGTGGTTCACAAGGAGATTACGTTGGAGATTTAGCATCAGTATCACAATCATATGAAGATGGCCAGGTAGTTGTATCAACTGGTAAAATTAATACTGGTTATATTAAATTGAACGCAAACCCATCTGATACTGCAACTCCATATATTGATATTGTGGAGAGAACTGGTTCTGATTTATTTGATGTAAAGCTTGCGGCAAGATTAGGTGATTTAAGTGGGTTGGCAAATTCATCATATGTTTTTGGTAACTCTAATCCAGGATTTGGTTTAGCAACCGATAACGTATATCTACAAGGTGGTATTATCGCAAATACAGGTTCTATCGGTGGGATTAATATGGAAGCCGGTAAACTCTACAATGGTAATGGAACATGGGCTAACTCAAACACTGGATTCTACATTGATTCAGCATCCAACTTCTCATTGGGTGATAGACTTACTTGGAATGGAACATCATTAGTAGTTAGAGGTCAAATCCAATTAGCGGATGGGACTAGTGTTGAAGAAGCAATCAACGCAGTAACTGAATCATCAACCGCAAGAGCATTATCTATTGGTGTTGATTCTCAAGTGTATGCATTCGATAACTCAGCAGATACAACAGCAACACCCGATACAATTGTATTTACAATAAGTCAACAAAACTTAACTGGAACTATAACAACATCTGATATCACTATCACAAAAAATGGTGGTAGTACAATCACAACTCCAACATTAGGTGGAGTAGTTACCGATGGTTCTGGTCAATTGAGTGGTAGTTTATCATTCTCAGGAGAATCATTGACAAAATCAGATTTACCACTAACTATTGAAGTATCGAAGGATTCATTATTAGATACAACCACAATATTCAAAGTTGAAGGTGGTGCTGATGGTGCCGCAGGCTCGGATGGTAATGATGGTGCTGACGGTAGTGATGGTGCTGACGGTAGTGATGGTGCTGACGGTAGTGATGGTACTGATGCACTAACCGCATTCTTAACCAACGAATCCCATACATTCCCATCTGATGTTAATGGTACTATTTCATCATTTAGTGGTGGTGAAACTGATATGATTGTATTTCAAGGTGTAACGGATGTTACAACTGATTATACATTCAGTAGAACAAGTAATACTGGAGTAACATCGACAATTGCTGACAATACTGTAACTATTACGGCAATGTCTCATGATAGTGGTTCAGTTATCATAACCGCAACATCCGCAAGTGTTACACTAAACAAAACAATGTCTTTGGCAAAATCAAAACAAGGTAGTGATGGTTTAGATGGTGCTGCAGGTGCTAACGCCAAAACATTAGTTGCAAGTGTTGATTCCCAAGTATTTGCATTTGATGATTCTTCTGATACAACTGCAACACCAACTGAAGTTATATTCTCATTTAACCAACAAAACCTTAGTGGTACGATTGGAAGTGGAGATATCACAATAACTACTGCACAATCAACAAATGTAACTGGATTTAGTTTAGATACAAGTGGTGTAACTGATGGGAGTGGTATTGTAAGTGGTTCACTAACATTTAGTGGTGCATTGAGTAGCGGTGGTTTGAATTCAACAAAAGCAAACTTACCTGTTACAATTTCAGTATCCAAAGATTCATTAAGTGATAGTGTTAAAGTGTTTAGAGTGGAAGGTGGTGCTGACGGTGCTGACGGTGTTTCAACTACTGGTTTTCGTATAGAGTATTCTACATCTACAACAGAAGCAGACCCTGGTTCGGGTAAATTTAGATTTAACGCCGCTGACCCTGCTGCAGCTACTGAAGTTTATATAAGTGAAACAGATTTAGATGGGTTGGGAGTAGCGCCATTATTAAACCAATTAACATCATCAACAAATACTCCTAACAAATCTATAATTACATTTAGACAAGAAGCAAATCAAGCATATTACGATTCAGCATATGTAACCGACCAAACAGATAATGGTGGGTGGAGAACGGTAGATATTACACATATTGATAAAAATGGTTGGGCTAATTTAAGTAATGGGGATAGTACATTTATGGCTATTGCCGTTTTAGGTGATAGTGGTGAGGCTGGAGCAGATGGTGTAGATGGTGTTACTACATTCCTTACAAATGAAGCACATACATTCGCTGCAGCAACCGATGGTACTATTGTATCTTTTGTTGGTGGTTCTACTGATATGGAAGTATTTGAGGGAGTTACAAATGTAACATCAAATTATACAATATCAGCATCTAATGGTGCTGGGGTAAGTTCATCACTTGCACCACCAAAGACAGTGAATATCGGCGCACTTGCAAATGATAGTGGTTCGGTTATTATAACTGCAACCTCTGCTAGTGTTTCTTTATCAAAAACAATGAGTTTAGTTAAATCTAAACAAGGTGTTGCTGGTGCTGATGGAACATCTGCTAAATTATTGATTGGTAGTTTAGATTCACAAGTATTTGCATTTGATGATACTGCAGATACTTCGGCAGACCCAACATCAATTATCTTTAGTTTCCAACAACAAAACCTTAGTGGTACAATTAGTAGTAGTGATATTACTATATCAACCGCAGGTGGAAATGTTACTAATTTTGATTTTGATAATAACGATGTTAGTAGTGGTACTGGTATTGTAAGTGGTAGTATATCATTTAGTGGAGCATTAAATACAGGTGGTTTAAATTCTACCAAATCTAATTTACCTGTTACGATTACCGCTACAAAAGATGGATTGGAAGATTCTGTAAAAATATTCAAAGTAGAAGGTGGTACTAATGGTGAGAATGGTGCAGATGGAACTGATGGTGTATCAGCAATTACGGCATTCTTAACAAACGATTCACACACTTTACCTATAAGTTCATCAGATGAAGTTATATCGTTTACTGGAGCAAGTACTGATATTATAGTTTTTCAAGGAACATCGGATGTTACTAATGATTACACAATCAGTAGAACTGCGCCAGCACATATGACAACAACATTGGTTGGTGATACTGTAACCTTAACAAATTCAACAACACCATTTACAGGTTCTATTGTAATAACCGCAACATCCGAAAGTGTTAGTTTGGCAAAAACAATGTCAATCTCAGAAGCAAGACAGGGTGAAACTGGAGCACAAGGAGAAGCTGGTGCTGATAATCAAGATTTCACTTGGGCTAATGAAAACCTAACTGGTGTTGGTCCGATTGCATCTCCTGGTCTTTTAATGACTTCAAATGTATTTGGATTCCACGATGGTATCGCAGGTGCAAATGGTTCATTAGATGATTTTACATCATACTTAGATTCAGATGGTAACTTCTATTTAGGTAGTGGTTCTTCCGAAGCTCAATTTGTTTGGGATAACACAACAAAAGAATTATTAGTAAGTGGTTCTAACGCAAACATCACAGTAGATAGATTCTTCTTAGGTGGTGCATCTCAATTTGTTAGTGGTTCAAATGGTAATTTAGAAATTAGTTCATCTAACTTTCATTTACAACCAGGTGGTGATGCAATCTTAAATGGTACTATTTACGCTGATGCTGGTAGAATTGCATCATTCATTATATCATCATCGAATTTTGATGCGTTTAGATTAGTACAAGAGTTTGAACCAATACCAGAACTAAGTGGTAGTATAAATTCATCAACACCAGAAGTACCAGCTGATATAGATACTAGGGCAACCATAACGATATCGGATGTAACTTCATCGAGAATTCCTATTACTAATGTATCATTTGGTTCAAAATCAACCACTATTACATTAGATAGATATGTGTTTGCAGAATCGGGTTCGTTTGAAATATTCTATACAGAATCGATAAATAATTTTACAGGTATACAATCGGGTCAAAAAACTGTTGCTGCTAAATTCCAATCATCTTCATTTGAAGAGTACTTCCCAACTGCATCCATCGCTTCATATTCAGCATCTATAATGGATAATAGATTTAGTCCATTTAGTACAATGTATTCAGATACCTATTTCCTAAATTCAGTAGTAGGGGTACAGGCAATTGCATTTGATTGGTTCACAAATCCTGGTTCATATTCTAAACTTGCCAACCCTGGTGCATTTTTTGTTATTTCTCAATTTTCCGATGATGGTACTGGTGTTGTAACTCAAGATGAAAGGGTTGATTATTGGCCAACCGGAGATGATTTGGAAATGTATGTTGATGTGGATATAAACTCATTAAATGAACTAACGGGTTCTACTACTATCACGGTATCATCATCAGATGTTAGAGAGACAGTTGACGATTGGTCTATAACATCAAATGGCGAATTTACAGTAACATCCAACTATGAGGCTTATGTAGCTAATGATGGTTTTGAGGCATTTATAAATTCATCAGACCCTGTCAATGATTTTGTAAACACATATTGGACTGCATCATATAGTGGTGGTGGAATTTATTATTTATGGGTAAGTAGTGCTACAAGAGATGATGAAGAATATATCGGAGGCGAAGGTCGACGTAGTATAACTTATAGTATGACATCATCGTGGGCAAATCCTAGTTTAACAGACACACCGGATTCTTCACTAACCGTAAGAAATTCTGTATCTAATGGTCTTATATCAACCGCAGAATACAATACTTTAACACAATCACCATTTATTTACATACAAAGTATCGCAGAAGTAGGTGGTGTCCAAGCTACTGATTGGTATAGTGATGTTCTTGGAGATAGATACAATTCTATTGAAAAAATAACGGCACCATCTGCAAGTGCACTTGGTGTAATCAACCAATCAATCAACTTTAGCGAAGGTCAAATTACAAACCAAAACTATAACGCAGGTTCTGTATATGGACTATTATTACAACCAGGTTGGTTTATAAATCCAGATGCACTTGATATAATAAACTCATTGGATAACACCACAGGTTCAATGAATGGTTGGTATGAAATTCAAACCACAGGTAGTGTAAGCGATTATTCCCCATATACATCAGTTGGTAATAAATTTGGATTCCCATTAAAGTTAAGACAAAATAATATTACTACGGTTGTAACCTCATCATCGGAATTAAAATTGAGCAATGGTATATGGCCACAAGATATAGCCGAATCTGGTTCTATTCCACATGATGCAGGTCTAGCCCTTAATACTGAAATCGTTGCACTTGCTCGCGAGGGTGGGGTAAATATAACTTCGAGGTTAGATGCAACAAGAGTTCAAACTGACTTAACTCCGGCAGAATTGGCTGTCATATATCCAAATGAATCTGCATTTACGAATATATCTGATAAAAAGTTTTCAATAAATTACGAAAGTACAAACACATATACTGGTACTGGATTTCATATTGATATGGGATACCAATCAGGTTCATTTATAGAAAAAACTACATTCTCTATAAGTGGTAGTGGTGAGATTAGTTCATCTAAGTTTTTCGTAGATGAAAGAGGTAACATAACAGGTTCTAATGTATTCTTTACAGGTGGTACTATTTCAGGTTCACAATTAAATCTCGTAGCAAATCAATTTGATTTTGGGGATGATGGTGCATATATATCTGGTTCAAATGGTTCATTAATTATTAGTTCTTCATTATTCTCACTAACTGATAACTCATTAGAGGTAAAGGGTGATTTAAGGGCAAGTAGTGGATACATTCAAGACACATATTTAGGTGGTAAAATTGTAGAGTTGGGTGTACAAAACCCCAACGTATCAAGTGTTAGATATCAATTACCATTTATTGAAGTATATTCTACATCATCAACTGATAGAAGATTAACATATTTAACTGGTTCTGCAAGAACAAACTTTCAGGGTTCACATGGTAAATGGACACTATCAGCGGCATTCCAAAATACACCACAAATGTTAGTTACGGGTTCTGCTTTAGATGGTGTTGGTTATCCTGATGAATTTAAGAGTTGGTATGATATAAGTGGTGTAGGTAAAGATTATAAATTTATATCTGACTTTAATACTGAAATTGTATCAGATGCATCATCATCATTAGATAGAAGTTTAATCGGTAATCAGTTAGTATTCAATAAACAAAATACATTTAGAACGGGTTCTACAATCTATAATACAATTACATCTGAAAATATACACATTTCAGAATCATTTGCAAGTTCAAATTATAAGAATGCACATTTACAATTTGCAGTGAGAGGAACTACACACCCATATTCGGGTGGATTCAAAGGATTCTTCCCACAATATAAAGTTGAAATTGTATCTGGTTCTACAACATTCTATGAAAAGATATACAAAGATGAAAACGCAACTCATAAAAATTGGGTAGTATTTGATATTCCGATATCCGATATTTTAACAAATGAAGCAACATCAAATACTGATAAGATAGTTGAAGAGTTATTCAAAGTTAGATTAGGAATGTATTATAGTGGTTCATCCGCAACAGGTACCGTTGGTAGTGGGGTTGAAGGTATGGGGTGGGCTCTTACGGAAATGAGAGTAGTTGAACCTGCCAGAGTTGCGGCAATTGATACTCAAACCATTTACTTCAAAGATACATACTTAACGTGGGATAGTAAAGAGGTAACTGCACACAAAGGACACTTCGCACCAATTATTACATCATCGTTATTTGAATCAGTATCAGGTTCACGATATACATTAGGTAGACCAAAACAAAGATGGCAAACCGCATATCTTAAAAATTCAGTAGATACACTTTCAGATAGAAACCTAAAAAAGAATATAGAAATTTCTCCATTAGGTTTAGGATTTATAGAATCTTTGAAACCAGTTAAGTATGATTTCAAAGATGATAATACAACTCACTATGGATTGATTGCACAGGAAGTATCACAATCTCTTGCTGAGTTTGGTATACATACTGATGAGTTTGGTGGTTATAATGGAACTGAGGGATATTTATCATTGAAATATGAAGAGTTCATATCACCAATGATTAAAGCAATTCAAGACCAACAACAAATAATAAAAGATTTACAAAGTAGAATTGAAACCTTAGAAAGTGGTTCTACTAATTAAAGGATATTTATCATTATGGGGAATCTAATAAAAGAGTGGGTTAAGGGAATCTTAACCGAAGATATAAAAAAAGAGGTAGTTGTTTACGCAGGTAGATTTCAACCATTCCATAAGGGACATTATGGTACATACCAACACTTAGTAAAAAAGTTTGGTAAAGATAATGTTTACATTGGAACATCTAATAAAACCGATAACATCAAATCACCTTTTAAATTCAAAGAAAAGAAAATGATTATGATGAAGATGTTTGGTATCCCATCGAGCAAAATCGTTGAAATTAAAAACCCATATGCACCTAAAGAAATTATTGGTAAGTTCGATAATAAAACAACGGCATTCGTAACTGTTGTTGGTGAAAAAGATAGATACAGATTAAAAGGTAAATACTTTGAACCATACCATCCAGATAGAATCGATAAGGGATATGAGGATAAGGGATATGTTTATGTAGCACCATCAAGTGGTGGTGGTATGAGTGGTACTGAAGCGAGAAAACTTTTATCACAAGGTTCTGAATCTGATAAAATCACTGGATTCAAAAAAGTGTATGATGGTAAATTCGATTCTAAAATCTTTACATTAATTACAACACGATTAACAAAGATATTTGGTAAGATGGAATCATTCTTATCAACATTTGATTTTAATGAACTAATCTCAGAAGCATCCGCAACACCAGCTAGTGGAAAGAGTGTGGTTGATGATGGACCGGGATTTACATATGGTAATTCAAAAACATATAAGAAAATTGGTAATGATGCAGCAGAGGCATTAGGGTGGCAAGTTGTGGATTATATTTTAGGAAACGATGATGATTCAATCTACGCAGATGATAACAGAAGTATAGAAGATAAATACCCAGTATCATATTTCCCATCTGGTAAAGCAGGTTTGGATGCACAATCACAAAGATATACTGATTTAAAAGGTTCAAAAGCATATAAGGCATGGTCTGATAAAATAAAGGGTGTTGCAACCTCAGTTGGTTACAAACTAATAGATTTCTTAGATGCTGAAGAAGCCAAAACAAATAATCCAGATGAACCAACTAAAGAAGAATCTCCAAACTTTACTATTGATTCCGAAACTGAACCTCTAAAAGAAGGGTTGATTATGGAAGGTGGTGCATATGGTCATATGAATCACCCATTCGATATCGAAATGAATCTTACATTTGGTGATTTAAAAACTATTATATCAAACGCACTAAATGGTAACTTAGAATTTGCAAGAGAAAAAACCGATGGACAGGCATTAGCAATTAGTTGGAGAGATGATAAAGGTTTAATCGCAGCAAGAAATAAAGGACACCTAAAAAATAGTGGTGAAAACGCATTAGATATTAGTGGAGTTGCATCTAAGTTTCAAGGTAGAGGTGGTTTAACCGATGCATACAATTTTGCTATGAAAGATTTATCATCAGCGATTAAATCACTATCAAAAGCACAAAGAGATAAAATATTCAAACAAGGTTCATCGTTTATGAACTTAGAAGTTATCTACCCAACTTCAGTCAATGTAGTACCTTATGGTCAACCATTATTGGTATTCCACGGAACTATGGATTATAATGAAGATGGTGAAGCAATTGGTGCAGATACATCAACTGCAAGAACATTGGCAGGTATGATTAAACAAATCAACAAAGATGTGCAAGATAATTACACAATTCAAGGACCACCTGTAACTCAATTACCAAAGAATAAAAACCTTTCATCAATGCAGGGTAAGTTTAATTCACAATTGAATAAACTTCAAAAAGAATTTAAACTAAAAGATTCTGATGGTGTTGCAAATTATCATCAGGCTTGGTGGGAAAATTGGGTTGATAAAAACTCACCATCACCATTGGATAACAAAACTAAAATGGGATTGGTAAAAAGATGGGCATTCTATGATAAATCATTCAGATTAGATAATAAAAACATCAAAGATTCCAAAGTATTAGATTGGGCAAAGAAAACTGATAAACAAGACCAGGCAAAAATATCTAAAGATAATCTTCGTAAGTTTGAAGATATCTTCTTAGGCGTTGGCGCAGAGGTACTTTCATTTATGAGTTCAGTATTAGTAGTGAATCCAAATAAAGCATTGAGAGATATGCAGAAGGAATTGGATAACACAGTAAAAGCCGTTAAGAAATCAGGTGATGTTAAAAAGATTGAAAAATTAAGAATGGAATTAGAACGACTTGCTGCAATTGGTGGTAAGGATAAGATTGTACCAAACGAAGGTATTGTGTTTACTTACAAAGGAAACACTTATAAGTTGACTGGGGCATTCGCATCATTAAACCAAATATTAGGTTTAATGTATTTTTAAATATATTTAGATATTTATATACAAAATAAAGTTATGGCAAAATTAAAGAACATCAAAGCAGTTAGTGAAATGTTAGAGGGTAAACACAAAACCCAAACTAAAAAGACAGTTGCGTTTGATACAAAAGAAGTTGTAAGAAGAGAAGTTGGAGAAGTTTGGGCTGATGATAAAGGTCAGCAATGGGAACAACGTAAAGGTTACAAAGTAAAGGTTGGGAAACTCGCCAAACTCAGAGAAGAGTTAAAAGGATTTCCAAATTGTAAAAAAGATGTTTGTACTTGTACAGACCCTGGTTCTGCTGATTTAAAGATGAAGGCATATCATGGTATGTGTTTAGATTGTGTTACTGATATGGAACATGATTTAAAATTAAAAGGGGAGTACGAAGAATACGAACGTACAAAACTTTTAAATAATGCTGAGTCTTGGTTGAAGCAGGCAGAGATAGAAAAAGAAGTTCTAAAAACAACAATCAAAGCATCATTCATTAATGAGGATGGTTCTATTGAAGAATGGGATGGTTTATCTGAAGATGAAATCACTGCTAAGATTGATGAAGGTTTTGAGAAGTTTAAAACAAACTTCATTGATAAACTAAAGGGAGAACAAAATGAAGAAAGTAATTAACTGGATTTCGGGATTATTAAAAGATGAAAAGGGTACACCTTCATCAAAAAGATTTATTGGTATCATTGCAGGGTTATCATTATGTATAACTTTATTCGCAAATCAATTTACTGAAGAACATATTGCACCTTCACCCGTTTTAATCAACGCAGTTGCAGCTCTTGCATTTGGAGCATTAGGATTAGCATCAGTTGATAAGATTTGGGGTAAGAAAGAAGAAGAAAAATAAATGAATCTAAGAGAGTACATTCAGAACGTATATGAAACCTACACTAAAGATGGTGTAGAAGAATCACTTGCGTTAGAGTATGTAAAATCTGATATGTACGAACATCTGATTCAAAAGAATATGATGACCGAAGATTTAAGAAAATGGTTCGGTAAAGGAAAGACTGGTACTGCAAGTGGTGGTGGTTGGGATAGATATGGTTCGGATGGTCAGAAGTTAGGTAAGTGTGGTGATGGTAAAGAAGGTGGTGCATATGCCGCTTGTTTATCGAAAGAGAAAGCCAACAAATTAGGACCTAAAGGAAGAGCAACATTTGTAAGAAGAAAACGAGCAGCACAAAAGAAAGCTGGTGATTCTAAAAAAGGTGGAAATCGTAACAAAGGTAAAACACCAACAATGAGTAAAACTGGAGCATAATAATGAAAATAGATATTAAATCAGGTGGACAAAAGTATTCGGTAGATTTCCAAATTGGGCCGGGTAGGGGTGATATCCACTTTACAGCAATGGCAAAATCATCAAAGGATTTAGATGAATTACAAACAGCAATTGTTAACAGAGGTGGTAACGACCAAACCATTGGTGCTATTATTGCAAAAGCAATTGAGAATAAATTGAAACTACCAATTGATGTTGATTATGGATATCAAGGTGCGGGATACGGATTTAAATTAGATTTATATTCTATTTCTAAAAAATTAAAGTAAGGTA
>Ga0255763_1002204_pt1 | contig 18908 bp, 8 predicted proteins | sample 041ome_2_FD_179963 | JGI IMG/M metagenome (GOLD analysis project Ga0255763, IMG submission 179963) | Coastal salt marsh microbial communities from the Groves Creek Marsh, Skidaway Island, Georgia - 041406US metaG (version 2) | ecosystem: Environmental > Aquatic > Marine > Intertidal zone > Salt...
ACGCGATGATTAAAACGAACTGAGTCGCTGCAGCCGTGCGATGGCGTCTTCGGCACTCATCGGCTCGTTGGATTGTCTTTGTTTCTTGTTCTTCTTTTTGTTCGATTCTGGTGCGGCGCCTGCGCCCGCTTGAGCGTCGCCGCCCTCGGCCGTCTTTTTCCTTCGACGCTTTTTCGATGAGCCAAACGGATTCGGTGGCGGCGCCATGCCCCCCAAAATCCTCGAACTCACGGTGTCGTACTTGCGCATCGGTGCTTGCGGAACTTGTGACGATTTCATGACCGTCACGACGTTCTTTGAGACATCAGCACGATCGATGCGCACGCCCAAGTCTAATAAATCCGCCGACGTCGCCGCCAATGACGTGGTGGCTAACGTCGCCCGGACCGCCGCAGTGCGCGAACCACCGACGAAATCATCGCGCATAACACACCCACTCCATGCCACATCTAAATCGTCGTCGACGCTCACCACGTCGTCGCCGACAGGCACAGCATACGCGCTGCCATCGGCACGTTCGCGCACCCGTAGCTCCGCCGGCGGCGGCGGTCCCGCGCCTTTTTGAAACCTCCCGGGCGGTGGTAAAGCGCTTCTAATGCGCCCGACGGCGTTATACGCTTTGATGTACTCCCCAATCATGCGCACGCACTCGCATCGCACGCGACTCGCGCACGCGGTCGCGGTTAAGCTCAACGGCATAAAGTACCCGCGCCCGAGCTGCCCGGCAAACGCCTCGACGACGCGTTCGCACGCCGCGCGCAGCTCATCGCACACCACGCAACTCGCATACAGCGCTCGCATAGCATCGTCTGCACTCGCGCGTGCGGGCATTGTGAGCGAGACGCACCCGTACACGCGAGACGCCCGCAAGCATTCGTTCGCGTCCTGCGCCAACGCTTGGACGGCTCGCGCGGCGCCGAGCGCGCGTAAGTCCCGCGCCCGTTTACACGCGTCGCTCAGCATCCCGTGATGCTTCGATGCGCGATGCTGCGCGTGAGATTTCCTTCGCATGGCGTCGAGCAAAGTGAGCTCTTTGCTAAATACGCGTCGTGCGAGTGCGAGAGACGCGACGTCCAGCGCGCGAGAGGAGACGTCCAGCGCCTCGAGCGCGGCTTTTGGAACGTCCGCGTGCGCGCACGTCACCGGTAACGCCCGCTCCCGTCGTCCATCGTCGTCGCCTGTGACCGTGCCGACATCGGCACCACCGTCGCGCGTCATGAATGCGTCGCAAAGTGAAGGCACGGCGTTGGTTGTAATCTAGTGTAAAGCGTCTTCATTAAACAATGTCAAATATCAAACGCGCGCCGTCGATGATCGAGCCGCGTGTGCGTGACTAGAGTCCCTCGATAGGGACTTGTAAAAACTTGGCAAGCTCTGCCGCGCGTGATTCCACCTCCGCCAACGTCAACGGCTGTCCGATGCGCGTCAACGGGATGTCCCGCTTACCTTTGCAGCGCACGTACACCACGCGCCTCGGGTTAACGCCTTCGCTGATCTCCACGCGCACCGCTTGCACATCCGCGAGATCGCTCACCAAGTTAATCCGGCGGTTCTTCCCCGGGAAGCCGTAACGAAAAATACGCATGATACCTTCGTCTTTGTTGAATTCGTTGTACCCAGCACCGACATCCCACGTAATCGTCAACCACAGATAGGTGGACAACAACGCGCCCGCGACGCCGTAAAACGACATCACCAACCCTTGCGGGAAAAACTTAATCTCGCTCGCATCCAAGAAAAACACTAAATTATGATGTAAATACGCGCTCGCGCCGGTGAGTAAGAACCCAGTCGACCCGGCGGTGACGACGCCCGCCCAAAAGTAATTCGAGAAGCGCTTGGCGCCGACCACTGGGTCGATCATCACCGCGTCCGTGCTCACGCGCGTCGCCGTCGTGCTGTTATCCTTCCCTTGCGAATCATTCGACGAGTTGAACAACGCGCGCGTGATCGTCGTCGGTGTCGTTCTCCGAGTCATCGTCTGTGTCGCCTTGGTCGCGCGGCGCGGGGCGACGATCGCCGAGCCACCCATGCCATTCGGCGCTCGGCGCGCGCTCAAGCGCATGGCGCGCGCGTTCGCGTGCGCCGACGCGGTCGCGGTGCACGGCGTCATGGTCGTCATCGTCGTCAGCATCGTCCGTCGGCGTGCGGGGCGCGAGAGGCGAGGTGTGCGCGATGATGTGGCGCGCGCGAGGTGGAGCCAGGGAGTAATCTTTTGGATAGGGTACCGCGTCGGATGTCGACTATCGTATGGTTTCGTATGACAATGATGACACTAGTATGGTACGTTTACTTTTTACTGGCGCCGGCGCGTAATAGGGCGTTTCTAGGAACCATGCGCTGCGCCGCGGCGGGTTTGGGTGCGGTGGTGTCGGGCGCGGCGTCCTTCGCGGGCGCGGCGGCGGCGAGCGGAGCGGCGGCGGCTACGGAGGCGGCGAGCAACGCGGCTGAAGGCATGGGTGGCGGAGGAGGGTCCGATGGGAGCGGCGGCGCCACGGGCTTCTTTGTTCGCGGTTTGCGCGGCTCGTTCGTTGCCGACGGCACGTTTGGCGCCGCAGTGGGAGGTAACGGCGGTTGCGCGCGAGAGAGCAGCGACTGTTCTAAATCCTTGACGCTCACGGGTTGTTTCTTAACGCCGACGAGCTTCTTAAGACCTTCGATGTTTGGCGGCGCGCCCGCGGGTGGCGGCGGCGCAGACATCATGTTTACCATTTGTGCCTCCAACTCAGCCACCGTCATGGGCGTCTTCACGAGCTTCACCGTCGGCGCCGACGCGGGCTTGGCTGCTTTCGCCGCTGCGACGTCGAGCATGGATAACATGCGCGCGCTCGAGACGTCCGCGGCGGTTGGCACCGGTTTGGCTTTGCCGCGTCCGGCGCCCTTGGCTGAGGCGAACCCCTTAGCATCCTTCTCGGGAATCTTTGGTTGCACTAAGACTTCGCGCTGAATGCGCGGCGCGCGTTCGCTCCATTGCGTGGGTTTGTTCACGTCGCCCTTGGCATCCTTGACGACAACCTTTGGCGCGGCGGTGCCGAGGTTTGGCATTGCCGGCGGATGGGACAAGTTTATCAACTGCGCCACGGGGAGCAACGCGCCACGCTTGCTCGTAATCATCCCGTGCAAATCGTTACCACCGACAAAGTCTTCGTCAAATAACACCTCCACGGTTTCCGCCACCGCGGCTTGCGTGTGCGCATCCATGTATGAATGCACGGCGACGACGGCGCCTCGCGAACCAAACGCTGGTTGGCCGCTATCGCCAACCATCACCACGCGATCGCCGAGCTCGAAATCACCACCCGCATACAGGTCCACCACCGCGCCTTGCGTCACCGGACGCATGAGCAACAGCGGAGATACGCCCTCTAAGTCGATCAATTTCGGCGCCTTGGCGCCGCTTGCGTTGGTGCTCACGAGCGTGCGAACGCCTTCCTCCGTGGCGACAACAGAGGACGACGGCACGAGGGGACGTCGAGCAATCGGATGTGCCTTAAGCCACGCCTTGGCGGCGTTCATTGCCGATAAACGCGCATTCTCGGGGAGTTCTTTGAGGGCATCTTCCAGATTGACGCCTTCTCGCATGTCCTCCACGGCGTCAACCGCGCTGAACACCCAGGCGTGCGCGCGCTTGTATTCGAGCAACACACGGAGCGCATCTTGACTGTATTCCCAACCAGCCTTTTCACCCTGCGTTGGACGGCAAAATCCAGCCACGCACAAGTTTTTGCCGTTGTGTTTCAAGTTCAAACCGAGGTCAACGCGGTCTCCGCGGCTCGCTTTGGCGTTTTCTTGCACCCAAACCGCGCCGGTGATTTGGCCCACAACTTTTGGATGCACGCCCAACTTGCGGGCGAGCTCACCGCCTTGCATGTACCTCTGACCGACGCCTTGTAAAATACGTCGCGCTGCGCCGGTATCGAGCGGCACAGGCGCCACGCACACGGACACGCCGTTTGATGACACCTCTGTGACCGTGGCCAAAGCGCCAAAGTGAGAGCGGCCGAGGAAGAGCGCAACTTCACCTTCGGTGAAATCACCCGCGGCTTCACTGGCGTCGAGTGCAGGACGCTCGTCCAGACGCTTTGGCGGCGCGTTGTGCTTGGCGATGACGAGCTGCAACGGCACCGTGGTTTCTGTCTTGGCGAAGCGCTTTTGCAATGACCCGTCAGGGTGACGCACGAGACCTTCGCACGCACGACAGTGAAGGGCGATGCGCGATGATCCGGAGCTTACGCCGTATTGTTCGATGTACTCGCGAGAAATGCGTTGCAATTCGGCACCCCATTCCGCGGCGCCGTTCGGTCGGCTCGCCAACTCTTTGGGTTTACCCGGCACGGGGACAAATCGCTCCTTGGCATCAGAAACTCCCACGACGAGCGCTTCTTGCAAGTATGGCCACTTAATTTGCACGCGTTGGTTTAACAACTGCGCGGCGACATCACGCGTGTTCGAAACGTCGCCCACCAAATTTTCGTCGATGCCATTAATTTGCACGATGAGCGACTCCTTCTTCGATGCGTTACCAAACACTTTGACGCCGGCATTCTTCAACGCACCAGATACGGGGAGCGTTTGAAGCGTCGGAAACCCGCTCGGGCTGTCGAGACCAACCTTGGTGCCAGGAAACACTGAATCGTCCCCGCCAAAGCACTTGACGTCGTCGGGAAACTCGCCGGGTGGCGTCTTCATCGTCATCTTACTCTTAGCTGGGAACAACCCGGCGAAGGACTTTGGTAACGTACTTTGCACATCACCCGCCCCTTCCGGAGCGTGATTGAAGAAGATCAAGTTCCCCGGTACGTTGCGAGCGATTTGAGCCGGCGTCAAGAGCTTTTCTTCGACAGACGCCACCGCGTCCTTGAGTCGTTTGGCGTCCAAGAATGGAAGCAAAACCACACCTTCCCAATCGTTGCGCTTGCCTTCGAAATCAACCGCGATTTCTGATGGGAAGAATTCAGCCAACGTCGACGTCGGATCCTCCATGAAGTGACGGAACGGCTCGGGAAGGAGCTTCGAACTCGACGGTGGTTGTACCGCCATGAGCTGCTCAAACGGGCGAAAAGGCTCACCGTAATCAAACTCTGATACCAAGCCACCCATACCGGCGCACAAGTCGCTCGCCATCGGCGCGTAGTGGTACGGGTAGTACCACGTCCAAGACGCCACACCGCGGTAGTAATACCGCAAAACCCAGTTCAACCCGTCAAAGTATGATTGTCTGATTTCAGCCAAAGGCGCGGGCTCGCCAATCTTCAAGCCGAGCTTTTCGCGGTAGTACATATCTTTCCACGCTTGCAACCCTTCCTCACCACCGTCGAGGATCAACGCGCGCTTCGTGGCATTCATCATCGTAGGATCTTTCGAAATCGTCGGTTGCCCATCAGCATCCATTGTTTCCATGGCTTCAACCTCGGCGTCAAACTTTTCAGACGGGGTGAGTTCAGAGAAGGATGCGGAGGCGTTGCGGTTGTTCTTGCGCGACTTCTTCTCCTCCTCCTTTTCGACATCCATGGCGCGTTCTTCGAGGACTTGACGTTCGAATGTAGCCATGATACTCATAATGGCTTCCAAACGCGTGGCATTGAACGTACCACCACCTTCGTCGCCGGTAATATAACCACCAAGCGTGGGAAGCGTGTCGTGGTACACCTTGAACAACGTGTTCAACGCGCCTTCGGCAATGTTCAATGTCGGAAGCGCGGGCAAGAAATCGTTCCCGACCATCATGCAAAGCAAAATAAAGTCATCGATGACACGCTCGAGATTGTACCCGAATGGCAAGTTCTTTTCGCGGAACTCTAAATCGAGATACTCGCGCAACAAGCCAATGTGCAGGAGAATGAAACCGTCGTCTGAGGGATTTGATAAAATTTCCCGACTCGGTTGACCTTTTTCGCCGCCACCAAACTTGACCACTTCACGGAGCAAACAAAAGTGTGGTTCGTGCGTGACAAGGGCCAACATGATAAGATCGGCATCAAGACCATACAAACAGTGCGTTTGGTTGGGCGTCCATCCCGGCTGCGTGCGTGCCCAGCGAATGTGTTCCATAATCTTATGCTCACCCTCACCGCGGACTTCGTGTCCAGACAAAATAACCGTCACTTTTGCCCACAATGGGTCTTCCGTTTGCTTCTTGCGCACGTAAAACTTCAAGTGCTCCGTCAATCGTTGCATAAACTCAGTCCCAGGCGTGATGCAGTTACTATCAAACGGTTCACCCTCCGGCTCTGGTTCGCCCTTTGCGCGAGCCTCTTCACGCGCGCGTTCGGCTTCTTGTGCCGACCGAAATCTTCTCGATCGCTGCTGATTCATCTTAGCTCGAGGCGCGACGCCATCAATCGCCATATACAGCAACTTGTTTGGTCGCGTCATGCGAAACAAATGATCCAAGTACGCGAAAACCTTTGACATCATCTCATCCTCGCTCATACGCGTATTCACATCCGTGCCCGCACCGTGCGAACAGTTATGAATGACACCATTCATATCCAAATACAAGTTATCGATGTCCGGCAACGCGCTTCCCGCGCATTGTTGCTGTAACAATGGGTATCGCTCGGCGAGCCAGCGAAAGAATTTCGGGACACCCATGGCGCCGGGTTACGTCGTCGACGATGACAACGCTCGCGCAGGTGCGTGATACGCACGCCGGGTTTGGTGTTCTAGTCGCGTGTGCGACGTACGCCTCGCAACAGACGAGGGTTTGGGGTGCGCGAGGCGCGGAATTGCGTGATTAATCGTAAAATCGCGCGATCAGTCAATCACTTTTTTCAGGCGTTTTTTACAAAAAGTGTGGGCGTTCGCGATGAAGGTAAATGGTATAAATGTATTAAACAGCGACGCTAGACTTGGCAGATGTGTTGGCATTTAAGAACGTCATCACATCGTTGGCTTGCTCGATGCCAAACTCGACGCAGCGGCCGAGGGCGACGCCGGCGGTGTAGTTGCCGCCGAGAAACATGCCGTCGGATTCACCACATTTGGCTTCGTTCAACGCAGACTTAGCCTCGGCTAAGACGTCCAAGTGACCGACGTTGAATTGAGGAATAGCCTTTTCCCATACGCGCACACCGACAACCTTAGGCAGGGGCGTACCGGGCTTTAAGAGCGTCTTTAAGCAGTCTTGGTGGACTTGTTCGACGAGTTCCGCCTCAGTCATGTCCTTGATGGCGACGTCACGCGCTCCGCCAATGTAGTTCAACAACATGAATTCGTCATCCGGTTGACGCTTGTCATCCTTAAACAAAGAGGAAGAGTAGATTGTACCGAGCGTGCGGATGCCTTGCGAGCGCGGGTGCAGTTGGCCGAAACCAGTGAGCCCACCTTCGGGAAGCGCCGACGTGCCGTCGGTGCGGAACGCCGTCTTCGGGTAGGAAATCGTCACCGAACCCACGGGCGGGTAGTAAAATTTGTTCAACGCCGTCGATGCCTTGGGTGCCATGTCCTTGACCACTTCCGCGGCGACGTATGCCGGGGCGGTGAGCAACAAGCACTTCGCGCGCACCATTTGAGGGCCTTCGGGGGTGTCGTACGCGCACTCGTAGCCGACGCCGTCGCTCGCCTTTGACACGGATGTTAATTTCCAGTTGCACTTCACCACGTCGTCGCCGAGCTTCTTAGCCAAGCCTTCAGGGAACGTTTTCAAGCCACCACGGAACGAACCCACGGTTTGGCCCTTGACTTCCGGCAATCGAGGGTCGCGCGGCTTTTTGTTAGCCGCGGCTTCCTTTTGCGCCATAATCGCCCCCGCGACGAGCGAGCCCCCAAGCGGCTCCAAGCGCTGCACACGACCCGTAGCGGCGACGCTGGATAACATCGCCGGATCACCCGCGTAAACGCCCGAGCAGAACGGCTCGATCAAACGTTCGAACGCTTCGGTGCCCAAATTTCTACTCACAAACTCCTTGACGGATTCCTCCTTGCCCTCTGGCGCCGGCGCGCGAATCCCAATCGCCCCCAACCCAGCGCGAATCTTCCCTGGCCACGTCAAAAAGTCCCCTAACACCGCACTCTCAATCGAATGCGGCAAAATACGCAACTTTTCATCCCAAAGCACATATCGATTACTCGCCGGATCCGCCAACAAGATGTCGTCCCGCATCCCCGCGTCGCACGCCAACGTCAAAATCGCATCCCCAGGCTGATACGAATTCGGCCCTTCCTCCCACACATACGTGCCATCATTCTTACTCGTAATATTCCCACCCACATAATCCCGCGCCTCCGTCACCAACGTCGTCGTATTCGAGCTCTTTTGCATCAACGTGAACGCCGTGGATAAACCACTCACGCCCGCGCCGACGATGCACACATCCACCTCGCGTTTGGCGTCCGCGGTGACGCAAAGCGCACGGCGAACGGTGCGGACGCGTCGTCCTTGATATTGCTCTCGCGGTGTTCGCGCGCGCACGCCTCGCACGCCGTGCGTGGGAGCCGTTAACATCGCGCGTGCGTGAGTGACACACGCGCGCGATCGATCGCGGGGCACCAGCCTAAACCCTAAACATCGATATGCGATACATTGGTGGCGTCATATCGCGATCCAGAGTGACGGTTCATATCGCCCATCCCGACGCGTCACGTCACTCATCGTCGATGCATTCACTCGCGCGCGTCGGTGCGCGCGACGGCGGATGGCGGATGGCGATGATGGCGATGACGGCGAGGACGGCGAGGATGACGACGGTGGCGATCGCGGCGGCGATCGCGGCGTCGTGCGCGGGCGAGCGCGCGGGCGAGCGCGCGGGCGGCGGAGGTCGGGTGGAGGAGTACGCGAGACGAGTGATGGGGTGGCAGATTTCGCGGGCGGTGGCGTGCGCGGTGCTCACGCGGGCGCGCGCGCGGGCGTGGGTGAGGACGACGTTCGCGGTGGCGTGTGCGGTGGAGGCGTATGGGGTGTGGGGGACGGCGTGCGTGGTGTGGGCGGCGTGGGCGGCGCGCGCGTGGGCGAGGGCGGCGGGCGAGGCGCGGAGGCAGAGGCGCGCGGGGGCGTTCGCGGGGGTGTGCGTGGCATTTATCGTGATTGATGCGCTTGAGCGGCGTCGTGCGTGGCGGGCTTCGGGGCGGTTGAATGCGACGACGTTTAATGTCTTTAAGGCGGCGCGGTACGACGCGTTGCGGTTGTGGTCGTACGGCTTGGAGGGCGCTGGCGACGAATCCATGTTCAAGGTGCTTCGGTATGTGTTCTACCCGCCTCTACGCGTCAGCGGACCGTTGCTGCGATTTCGGGAGTTCGAGCGGCATCGAAATCGATCGATGTGGCGCTTGGTGACGAGCTGTGTTGAAATCGTCGACGCGTGCGCGTGGCTGGCGATGTCGCGGCTGGCGAGCGGTTCGTATTACGGCGCGTACGACATAGACACCATTAATTCGAGCGCACTTCACGCCGTTTTATTCGCGTGGACACACACGACTATGATATGGATGTCATCCATGGTGGTTTTCACGATTCCTCACGCGCTGGCTTTGATTGAAGGCCAAGTTTCGACGCGAGACGTCGCGCTCGATTGGCGCTCCGCAGGTACGTCGTTTTCGCATTTCTGGCGCACATTTCACGCGAGCTTGAACGAAGCATTCGTGGCGTACATTTACGACCCATTGGGTGCGAGCACATGCGCCATGTTTGCCGTTATGGCGTTTTCTTTCTTGTTTCACGGGTTCGACGTTGCGTGGGTGAAATTCTTTGCGATAAATGCCGCTGGCCTCGCGTTCGAGCGCGCGTTGAAATCCTATCACACATCGCGCGTCGTACCCACCGCGGCATATCAAACGGCTTTGTTTATGCTATTTACGCGTTGTACGATGCCGATTGCGATTACGCCCGCGTTTTGCGCGATTAATTTTTTGCTGTTTTGGTATTTTCACCGGCGCGACGCATCGCGCTCGACGCCACTCTAGAGCATGCGAGTCGGTGTCACGACGCACATCGCGTCGTCGTCACGATGGACGACGACGGCAATGCACGCGGTGCGTGCACAGACGCACGTTGTGCGGCCGATTCGCGTGCGTTCTTTGTCCGAGAACGACGCGGCTGGGGACGCCGAAGACGAGCGCGCGTACGCGTGTAGAAAGTGCAAAGACACCGGCGCATGCGCGTGCGCCACGTGTAAGGGCAGCGGCTACCTTCCGCCAGGTGGTTTTCATAACAAGAACGACGTCAACTATAAAACCGCGGCGGGGAGTCGATGGACGGCGCACAAACGCACGCGAGGGTGGAGGCACTTTGAGTGCGTGGGCGCCTCGCCGACGAAAAAGACGCTCACGTTAGTGGCGACGTGCGACCGCAGCGTGCAAGTCGATGTGCCTATTAAGATGATGAAAGATCGCATGGAGTGGAGCAGTGGTTGGAAGCAGCGCGAAGAGCTGGATTGGGTGGGGGACGCCGACCAGCCGGGCGGAGCGGTGGCGCGTCCGAAAGGCGGGACGACGTGCGTCGCGTGCCAAGGCGTTGGTACGAGCGCATGCGAAGCGAAAGGATGCAAACTTGGCGTCGTAAAGCTCGAGCGTCAGCGCGCGGTGATTGAAAAGACAGAGAAAATGTTCAAAGCGACGCTGGCGGCCACCGCGGGCGACGACGACATTGATGAAAAAACGCGAGACTTGCGTAAGCGCATGAAAGCGCAGCTCAAGACGAAATCCAAGCTTAAAACCGAAGCAAAAAGAAATGAAAAGCAAGCCGCAGCTGAGCTCAAACTCAAGACGAAAGATGGCGAGGATTGGGGCAATTATCGTCGTAAAACACGAGATGCGTTTCTCGACGACTGGATAGCCGGCGCCGACAACCAGAAAAACGACCCAGAGAAGCAGCAATAACCTAGCGCGGGCGGTGTCGTAGCGCACACGCGACATAGTGCCGCCATACAAATTCATTCATTCTCATTATTGCGCATTGTAATACGATATCAAACTAGCGAGCGACGTTGAGCTGTCCCGCGGATGAAAAAGCAACTTGGACTTCTCACTCTCCACTATTAGTCGCGCGACGACGACGACGACGACGATAATGTCGCGCGTCCTCGCCAACCTGCGAGTGTGCGCACACTCGCGCGCGCGGAGCCACCGAGGCCACGGTGCGGCGGCGGCAGCGGCGACGACGCGGAATAGCCCGCGCCGACGTAGCGCGACGCAACAATCGAAAATCGTCATCGAACGACAACTTTCCACCGCGCGCGCGTCATCCGTGACGGATGCGCACGCGTCGATGTCGTTCGATGACGATGAGATTGAACTCGTCGCTTCGGAGACGTCGACATCTCTCAGCGCGGGACGAAAGCCGTGGAAAGACGGCGAGTGGCTGCGCGGCGACGCGAGGCAAGTCGCTGAGCTCGAAGCGAGCGTCGTCGCGCCCGTGAACGCGTTGGAACCGAAAATGCTCGCGTTGAGTGATGAGGAGCTGCGGGCGAAGACAGATGAGTTTCGCGCGCGATTGAAGAACGGCGAGACGTTGGATGATATCTTGGTGGAGGCGTTTGCGGTGGTACGAGAGGCGTCGCGGCGAGAGCTCGGGTTGAGACATTTCGACGTTCAGCTCATTGGCGGCGTGTTGCTACACCGTGGTTGGGTAGCTGAAATGCGCACGGGTGAGGGTAAGACGCTAGTAGCGACGTTGCCGGCGTATTTGAACGCTTTAGAAGGGAAAGGAGTACACGTGGTGACGGTGAATGATTACTTAGCCGAACGCGACGCAACAGAAATGGGTCGAATTCATCGCTTTTTGGGTGTAACTGTTGGCGTGATTCAGTCTGCCATGGATTCGATTGATAGACAACTCGCATACGCGTGCGATATTACGTACGTGACGAACACGGAGGTTGGGTTTGATTACTTGCGAGACAACATGGCTATGGATGCTGAAGAACTCGTCGTACTTACGAGGCCATTTAACTTTGCCATTGTCGATGAAGTAGACAGCGTGTTGATTGATGAAGGACGTAACCCACTTTTAATCACGGGTTCGGGTGGAGTGAGCGACGAAGATCGCTACGTGGCCGCGAGCAAAGTAGCGCAGCAGTTGAAGCCTGGACGCGACTACAAAGTTGTACTGAAAGAGAAAACCGCTGAGCTCACAGAGGAGGGCATGGAGCTCGCGGAAAGAATCTTGAAGGTGAAAGATCTTTGGGATACACGAGAACCTTGGGGCAAATATATCTTGCTCGCCGTCAAGGCTAAGGCATTATTCATCAAGGATGTGGATTATATTGTTCGCGACGGGCAAGTCATCATCGTCGATCCTTCAACGGGACGCGTACAAATGAATCGTAGATGGAACGACAACCTACACCAAGCCGTCGAAGCAAAAGAAGGCGTTGAGATTCAAGGAGAAAACTCCATCATCGCGTCGATTTCGTATCAGTGCTTGTTCAAGTTGTACCAAAAGTTGAGCGGTATGACCGGGACGGCAAGCACGGAATCGGAAGAATTTTTCAGTACTTATGAGCTCCGCGTGGCACGCGTGCCGACAAACAAGCCAAACCTTCGTGTGGATGCCCCAACAGCATTGTTTTTAACTGCTGAAGCCCGCTGGTACGCCGTGGCCGACTTCATCGAGTCATGCCATTACGACGGTAGACCAGTGCTTGTAGGGACGACGTCTGTGGAAAATTCTGAGAGGCTGAGCGCGATTTTAGACAACTACTTGTGGACAACCCCAGACGGGCGCAAGATGAGAGGTATACCTCACGAATTGTTGAACGCACGTCCACAATACGCCGCGCGCGAAGCAAACATTATTGCGCAAGCTGGGAGACAGTACGCTGTGACAATCGCGACAAATATGGCGGGACGAGGCACGGACATCCTTCTCGGCGGTAGCTCAGAAGGTTTGGCCAAGCACGCCCTCATGGAAAAACTCTGGCCAGTATTGGGTTTTGCAGACGCGTTTGACGATGAAGCAGTGTTGTTATCCTGCGACCTATCTCCGATAGCGCAGCAGTCGCTCGAACAAGCTGCCATACTTGCGCGAGCGGCGCGAGCTATGGCTGGAGATTTAGACCTCGAGCAGGCAGAAAAGCTTATTGCGAACGCCTTGTTCGATGCCGCTGAACGGTTGCGTCGTAACATGGATGGAGCTAATGCCTGTAAAGATGACTCTCCCTTCATTCGCGCGATAAAAGTGGCGGCATTTGCCGTCCTTCGTGATTGCTCGGAGCAGTGTAATGCCGAACGCGACGTTGTTCGCAAACTTGGTGGGCTTCAAGTCATCGGCACATCCATTCATGAAAGCCGCCGAGTAGACAATCAACTTCGTGGACGTGCCGGTAGGCAAGGCGATCTTGGAAGTACGGCATTTTTTGTGTCTAGTGAAGATGAATTACTTCAAACGTATTGCCCAGGATGGGGCTCGGACAAGTTGTGGATGTTTGCCGGCGTCGACCCAAACATGCCCATTTACTCCGACACCGTCGACAACCAACTCGAGATGGTGCAGAAGCGTATAGAAGATTTCTTCGCGACGCACAGAGAAGCGACTTTTGAATCGGACCGTGTGCTTGATGGTCAGCGTGAGGCAGTGTACAAATTGCGCAGACTGATTTTACTCAGCGGACAACAGCCATTGCGCGAGCGTTTATTCAAGTATATGGGCCAGATTGTCGATGAGACTTGCGCGCGTGCTGGCGTAGCCGGCAATGTCAACCCAAAAAAATGGAACTATGTGCAATTGCTCGATGAACTTCGCCTTTTTTTTCCTGGAAGGAAAGACAAATGGCTTTGCGACATCGGACGGCCGCTCGGCAAAAATCCTCACTACCTGCCTGGCGTTGACGCTGAGCAAATCATGAAGGCTGTCGTAGACAGAACTCCACTGCCCGAGTCGACGGAGATGCCACCGCTAAAAATGCCGGCTGCCGTGGTCAAGGCGGCGCTCTCTGGTATCGAAATGGTGTACCCTGAAGACCAAGACTTTGGACCCACCATTCTAGACACCGAGCCAGAGGCCACGCCAGAGGCGATTTCAAAGAGATTAGCGGAGCGGCTTTCACCAGTACCTGTGGATGCCGACGAAGATCCTGCGTACGTGAGTCGTTGGAATAAAGGTTGGCATGCAGCTAAGGCGCGAAGATTGCGATCTTATCTCACTGAAGCTGCGATTCAGTTGTACTTGGATCGCTTTGCTCGACTGGCGGTGCAAAACTATGCTCGGGATGAATTGGAACACGTCGAACGCCTCTGGGCGCTTCGCGCTATCGATAATCTCTGGCAAGAGCACCTCGTTGAAATGGAGGTCCTTCGCAGCAGCGTTCAAGTACGAAGTTTTGGGCATTTAGACCCGCGAGATGAATTCAGAATTGACGGCGCCCGGTCGTTTGTGGCGCTCGTCGATTCCATTCGCGAAGAAATGATTAGGAACATTTTCTTCTTCGTTGGCGCTTCGGCAGAACCAATCGTAGACTTTGACGCGGAAGAAACTAAGAATAACTAGGAAGTGCAATGCAAACGCTATTTATGCTAATCGCTATACGAACTAGAAGATGACGAGCTGTAATCGTCGCGTCTTGAACGCTTTTTCTTTGAGTGTCTACTACTACGTTTTCTGTCCTTTCTGTCCTTTGAACGTTTCTCCTTTTTACTCTTCTTTTCCTTTTTAGAAGAGGAATGGCGCTTGGAGGACTCGCGTTCCGAGCGCCGCTCGTCGCGCTCAGAGGTGGACCTAGGTTTCTTCATCACCGCCGCCGACCATATTGGCTCGTCATTTCGGTGTGAGGACGGTGGCGGTGGAGGAAGCGTCGACGGCGGTGGTGGCGGCGGCGGCGGTGGTGGTGGTGGCGCCTGCGGTGCCTTCGTTGTCAATGCGGCTTGAATGAGATCTAAATCTTCTTCTTCTTCGATGTCATCGTCCGAGTTTTCGAAAATCTGCTTGAAAAGATCAATAGGCTTTTCGATGAACGTAGCCGGAGGAGGAGGCACGCTTTGGGTCTCTGCCGCGACATTTACCTGTTGCGCTGATGCGTCTAAAGACAGCGGTGGTGGCGGTGGCACATTTTGCATCGTCATCGCGGGAGGTGGGGGCACGTCCAAGTATTTGGGAGCGTCAGCTTCTTGTTTTGCTCTCGTGTCGTCGAGCTCCAAAACATCCGTGCGGAACTTGTACTGACTTGTATCAGGTCGAGTTTTGTTTGCATACGGATCTGGGACGCCAAAACGCTTGCAAAGCAGCGGTTCGGGTGCCCAGTTAATGGTATTGCGCGAAGATATAATCGGCATTCGCGAAGCCTCACACGGTGTCGGCGTGGTGGACGCCTTTTCAGGCGCGGGCTTTGACGCGCTCTTTTGCAACACGTGCAAGCCGACTTTTTCAACCTCCGCCGTCTGCACGACGCCCGCCGACGTGAACGTCTTCGTCAGTAATTTTTGGATTCGCTCTCGATCGCTCGCAGCGATGCCTTCGATGCTCAGTTTCTTCCTCGGCTCGCCATCAGCAGCGGTTTGTTCTCTCTGAGCGCTCGACGTCGCAGGTAACAACTCCTCCCCAAGGATTTTTGCGCGCTCTTCCATCCCGAGTGGTCTCGCGCGCCGCGCTGGAGGTGCTTCGCTCTCTTGAGCATTTTCCAACGTAGCTTTAGCCAAACGCCACTTGTAATACCCAGAATCCTTGCCGCCAAAGAGGAATGAAAACTTTTTATCTTCGCCCTGCCGCGCCTTTGCCATTTCCTCAAATTGCGCACCGTGCTTGGCCACAAACACCGCGAGCGTGTCGATAACCTTTTGGCGCTCTTCGTCGACTGGAGCTGGAGGTTCGGGTGGCAACACTACCGGTTGTGTCGTCGCTACGCTGTCGCGTCCCGGGCGCACCGCCGCCACGCGTCGCGACGGGTGCCAGTCTCGCGGAATCACCGGCGGCGCAAACCACTTCGGCGGTGACAAAGTATCGCTCGATACTTGAAATCCGCGCACGACGCAATCATTTGGTAACGCTGCACCGAGTGCAAGAACCGATCCTGGTCGAGCTCGCGCGCGCGCATCGATATCTTCTTCGTCTTCCAGCTCAAACGCGTACTCGCTCAATTTCGGCGCGTCCTCAGTGTACAGCGCCTCGTCCTCCTCCTCAAACACACCAAGTCCAAACGCCTCGCCTCGACGACGACCGCGATCCATGCCCGCATTTTCATCATCTCTCGAGCGTTTCCTTCCCGCTGCAATGTCCCGAAACTCCTCTGCGCCGTCAAATGGATCGTAGCCGACGCCGTGTCGATTCGTCTTTGGCTCGCGCACGTACTCCGGCGCGTCCTCCAACCCAAACGCATCTCCGCCAAACGCGCCCCCGTTCGCCAGCACCGTTCCACGCCCGCGTCGCCAACCCATCTTCGTGAGCAACCGCGCACCCACGGACAGCACTCGAGGCGCGACTAAGTCCAACACCGCCGCCGACGCCGCGAGCGCGCCGCTCACCGCCGCGCCCACGCGTCCCATGGCCTGCGTCGCGCTGCGTCGATGCGCCTCGCGCGCCTCGCGCCCAAACGTATCGTACTCCCTCGCCGTCTGCATCGTCGTCGCCTCGTACGCTTCGCGTTCGTCGTCATCCATGAAATCAACAACCGACTGCGCGCGAGGCTTCGCTCCGTCGCCGCCTTCATTCCCGCCACCACCGCCGCCACCACCGCCACCGCGCGCGCGCGACGACGTAAACGCGCTCGGCGTAAACCCCTCCGCGCTCCCCACGGTGTTGAAATACCCCGCCGAAAACCCTCCGTCGAACGCGCCGTGAAATCGCCGTCGACCGCTCGCATCGCGCACCGGCTCAGCCCACACCTGCACCGCCCCCGCGCCCGCGCCCGCGACGTCCATCGCCGTGCCGTAGCGCACGTACGACACGTCCGCGTCGCCGTCATCCTCCGCCAGGGCGCGAGCGCCGCGCTCGCGCGTCATCGCGACCGCGGCGGCGACGAATCACGCGCGCACGCGTGGACGTTTGGACGATACGACACAAAAAAACGCATCGAAACCACGCGCGCATCGATTAATTTTTAAAACGATCGATGCGCAGATCGATTGAGTGCGTGCGAACGTAGTTTCAGTCGGTTGGCCGACGGCGCCGCCAGACCCAGTGCGTTGGCGCGACTTTACGACGCGTCGCGCGCACGGACGCGCGCGCACGCACGGCGAGAGGCATCACACGCGCGTGCGTTCGCGTGCGATGACGCGAGAGCACGCGCTGGGGCGGGCGTATGCGTCGGCGTTGCGTGAAATTGCCGCGCGCTCTGGCGGCGCGTTGGGCGATGATGCGCGCGTTGGCGCTGGTTTGGCCATCGCGGACGCGCTCGCGGCGTATGATGCGAGCGGGGATGACGATGTGTTGTTATCGTGCGCCGTTCGGTGCGTGATGACACCGGGGCTGGCGATCGTGTCGGCGAGCGCGTTGAGAAAAGTGATGACTCGAGTGGTGTCGCGCGTCGTCGCCGACGTCGGCGCGCGCGACGCCGAGGGCGTGTGTGACATCATTATCGCCCTTGGCAGCGTCTGTGCGCTGTTGCCACACTGTGCGCAGGTGTGTGAGAGTGAATTGCGCGCGATTCGAGCGCCTGTGGAGTGCTGTGTGCGATCGAGTGGGTCGTCGCGGACGCGCGCGGGAGAGGCTATTCGAGCGCTCGAGAGTTTACGACGCGCATGTTCGGCGACTCGGGATGCGTTTGATTGGTCTGCAGCGTTGACGTGGGTATGGCATGAGAGTGATGAAGTACGGTATAGTGCGTGTGCGCTCGTGTGCGGCGCGCTCGGGGTGAGTGCGCGTGGATTGGTTGAAATGCGACGAGCGACGACGCGGGACGCGAGCGCTTTTCATGGCTACGACGCCAGACGACGGGCGAGAGATTTAGAGATTGACACGGAGCGCGGGATGTTTTGGTTGCGCCCGGATACGATGAACAGTGGTGTTGTTGTCGTTGGGGAGGATTTTGCGAGTGAAATACCCCCCGCCGAGGGCTACGTGCGCATCGGCGGTGTAGAGGTGCGAAGACGAGACGGCGCGGAATCGAGCGGGCGACATCGAAAGGCGATGATTTACACCTCCAGCGCGCGCCGAAACCTAGGTGCAGTAGCGTTGGCGTTGTGTCAAAACCGACCGGTGTTGCTTGAAGGTCCGGCGGGGTGTGGGAAATCTGCTGTGCTCGAGGAAGTGGCGCACGTCACAGGGAACGGCGATTTCGTCACGTTGCACCTCGACGCGCAAACCGACTCCAAGTCTTTACTCGGTGCGTACGTATGCGGTGCCGCGCCCGGTGAGTTCAAGTGGCAACCCGGAGCTTTGACACAGGCCGTGACCAAAGGCGTGTGGGTGCTGATTGAAGACATTGATCTAGCGCCATTTGAAGTTTTGTCGGCACTCGTGCCGTTGTTGGAAAAGCGCAAGCTGTACGTCCCGGGCCGAGGCGAGAGCATTCAAGCCGCACCTGGATTTCAGCTGTTTGGTTCTGTGACCACCGAAGCCGGCCGTTCGACGAGTGCGGGTGCCGATCCGCTGTCGGGATTATGGACGCGAGTCGTCGTCGAGCCTCCGCGAGGAGACGAGGCGACGGCTATTTTATGCGGCTTGTACCCGGCGTTGACGCAACTCGCGCAATCAATGTTAGCCACGGTGCGACAAGTGCAGAGCCTGTGTGGGCAAGGCGGAACGGCAGCGGGTGAGGCTGCAGGGCTAGGGGCGATATCTTCACAAGATTTGATGATTCAGGAAGCGACGGGTGATGGGAAGAGCGATGTAGCGATGGATATAGAGCGCGCCGAGTCGGGTTTAGAGGCGCAGGCAAACGACGCCAATCATGCTTTATCGCGCGTGCACGCGGGGCGGCCGTACACGTTGCGCGATTTGCTTCGATGGGCACGGCGTATCACTACGCTTCGTGACAACGAGTTGGCGTTGATGCAGGTCGGCAAAGCCGCTCCGCCGCAACTTCGGTCTGCGGCGTACGAAG
>Ga0255763_1002206_pt1 | contig 18889 bp, 15 predicted proteins | sample 041ome_2_FD_179963 | JGI IMG/M metagenome (GOLD analysis project Ga0255763, IMG submission 179963) | Coastal salt marsh microbial communities from the Groves Creek Marsh, Skidaway Island, Georgia - 041406US metaG (version 2) | ecosystem: Environmental > Aquatic > Marine > Intertidal zone > Salt...
CGTGATGCCTGCGTCGTGTAGTATCTGTGCGTCCGGAAAAGCTTTGAGAATGGAGCAAATTCACTTTCAGATAAAATGGAAAAGTGACGAATTTTTCCCCAAACATCCATCTTCTCTCGGGTGGTCGGGAGATGATGACGACGAGACCCTTTTCCTTTTCCTCTTCCTCTCGCGCGGGAGGGTGGTCTCGAGTGAGAAGCGAGAGGAGGTCGTTCTTTGCTTCTTTGAATTCTAGAAGACAAAGAGGAGGAAGAAGACAGAGAAGAGGAGGAGAGCTCGGGGTTGTTTTTGCCGCCAACGCGTTCGAGAAGAAGGAGGAGGAAAAGCAGAGCGTAACGACGACGACGACGACGGTACTAAAAAGCAAACAGAGGCAGAGAGACCATCGGAAACGAAATCGCGCGCGGAACAAAGAGAAAAACGACGAGGTTGTTCGAGAGGTTTTGGAACGGTTTTTACAGGTGTTGAAACCGTTGTACGAGGAGGAAAAGGAAAAGGAGGAAAGTTCGTCGAAAGAACACCAACAACTCGATTCTTCGTTTCGAGCGATGTATAATATGAGACAAAGAAGAAACGAGGAGGAGGAGGAAAGTTTCTCTCCTCCTCCTAATCCTTGGGCGATGACGACGACGACGACAATAATAGATTGGTCTCGGTTTCCGAAGAGCGCCGATCCGGCGCGGGCTATAGGCACGGCGAAGAAAACGTCGGCGGCGAGAGGCGTTCGGAAACGGAAACAGATTGAACAGATTTACGAAGCGTTGCGCTCGCGAAACGTGTTAGGCGGTAGTGATGGTAGTAGTAGTGGTAGTAGTAGTGGTAGTAGTAGTGGTAGTAGTAGTAGTGAGCATAGCTGCGGTAGTAGTAGCGGTAGTACGAGGAGTAAAAAGAAGACAATCGTGGATTTCGGATGCGGGACGGGGAACCTTCTCTTAGCTCTGGCTTTCCTGTTTCCCGAACACGACTTTATCGGCGTCGATTTGAACGAAACGTCCATTCGTATGCTCGACGAACGCATAGAAAGCGCGAAGTTAACAAACGTGCGATCGAAATTATCTTTAATCGAAACGTTCGACGAGGATTTTGACGTCGCGTTGGCGTTACACGTGTGCGGTAAAGCCACAGACGTCGTTTTGCAGACGTGCGTGGAGAAGCAGAAAGATTTCGCGTGCGTGCCGTGTTGCGTGGGGAAAGTACAAGCGAACGGACATCGCTCGGTTGGCGGAATGCGCAAAAAATTAATAAACGTGGACGTCGTCGGTTCGAAGAACAATGATAATAACAACAACATCGCCAACGAGAACAACAACAGCGAGAAAGAAATTCGACATCCTCGGTCGAACTTAATGCGCGCAATTTGCGACGAAGAAACGTTCATGGAGGTGGCAAAACTCGCCGACTGGTCCGGGAACGACCAGGTCTCCGCCTACGAAGCGTCCAAACACTCTCTTTTGCCAAGAGAAGCCAAAAGCGCGGTCGAACTCGACCGACTCTATAGGTGCGTAGAGAAAGGCTATCCGGGTTCGGTGGAATTGATAAAGCTCGACGACGAATGCGGGTTGAGAAACGATTTGATTTTAGGCCACATCGTCCATCGTCATCACGCTGTCGTTTAATATATATGTACTACTTTTCGTTGTTGTTGTTGTTGTTGTTGCATTTGTGTGCACTTTACCGCACAAAATCACACACACATACTACTCCTAAATGTTCGACGATTTTGAAGACAACGGAGGAGAAGAGGAGGACTCCTCGGACGCGGAATACGCGGACATCGACGCCACCGCGGACGATAACGTGTTCGGAGGAACCCAAAAAGACAAGACATCGGTTTCGGAAAAGGAATCGATCGTTTTTCTCGTCGATTGCGCGAAAACGAATCGACTGCCGATTTCGAAAAACTACTTCTATTACGGCGACGATGCAGACGATGAAAACACCAAAGAAAGCGAACAAACGCAGAAATCGAGTAATTACGTCCAAGTCGCGTTAAACGCGTACCGAAACGTCCTCAGAGACCGAGTGGTGTGCACTCCGGACGATGAAATCGGATTAGTGTTTTACAACACGAAAAACCGTTCCGGCGAGTTGGAGTTTGATAACATTTTCGTCTTCCACGAGTTGGCGCCGATTACCGCGGAAAGAGTCGGCGCGATTGCAAACTTCATCGATAACGGAGAGTTTGGAGAGATGTTATTCGAAGATCAAATTGGAAGCAGCAATTACGGTGAAGAAGAAGACAAAGAGAAGGAAGAAGAGAACGCGATGAACCACGCGTTGTGGACGGCGTCGCACATGTTGAGTAGGAACGCGAAGACGCGGAGGAGCGCGTACGTGTTCACGAACGACGATGCGGTGTTTAGGTCGAAGAAAGAGGCCGAGGGGACGTCCTCGATGGGCACGCCGAAGAAGGAGAAGAAGAAGAGCAAAAGTAATAGGAAGACGGCGAAAGAAGCGACAATCGCGAGGTGCGAAGAGATGGCCAACGCGGGCGTGAAGTTAGAATTGTTTCCGGGACCGAAAATCGGCGACGACGGCAAACTCGTCGAACGCGACGGAGAGAAGGAGTACGCGTTTCAAAATTTTGACGTCTCCGAAGGGTCGTTTTGGCGAGAGGCGCTGAGGAAGTTCCGTTATGCGAGGAAGAAACGAGAGAAGAAGGAGATGACTCGCCGAAGGAAGATTGTGATGCAAACGCTGAAAGACGCCGGAGACGACGAGGAGGTACAGAGGATGTTGAAAGAAGAAGAAGAGGCGTGGATGGAGAGACGGAAGATTCGGAACAAGGGCATTGAGTTGCAACAGCACAAAACGGTCGTGAAAGATACTTTGAACAACAACAACGAAGATGAAAGAGCGTCGGACGAAGACGAGTGTTTAGATATCGTGCTCTCGTCGAAAACGAGAGTGGAAAACTTGGAGGTGGTCTCCAGACGCAAAGTCACCCGACGCCGACCTCGGAAAACGAAAGTTTGGTTCAACGACGGCACGTTCGCGTTGCCGTTTACTGTGGTACACTTGGTACAAAAGACAACTAAACCGGCGCCGAAATACGTGGACGCGGAGGATCATCAAGATTTAAGAACGGAAACGGTGTATTTAGATAAAGAATCCGGAGAAGTCGTCGCGCCGAAGAAGTCGTATTTAGAGATTGGACCAGAGAAACAAAAAGTCATCGTCAAGAACGCGGAGAAGCAAGCGACGTACGCGGCGAGTAAGAATTTCCACGCGAACGCGTGTAAGCTTGGAATGCACTGCTTAGGTTTCGTGGATACGAGTGAAGTGACGCAACGAGATCGACTGTTGAAAGGACAAGGTAAATTTGTGAGAGCGGACGAAACCGTGTTTGGCGGAAAAGAGGCGTTTAGCGCGTTGTTAACGGCGTGCGCGGAAAGGCACGTATCGGTGCTGTGCGCGGACGTGTACAACGCGAAGTCTCAGGTGAAGTACGTCGCGTTGATCCCACAAGTTGAAAACGACGCGTATTTAGGCGTTCCCGCGGGATTCCACGTGGTTAAAGTTCCTTTTCGAGACGATTTGCGCCAACCGGAAAAGGCAATTGGCAAATCTGCGCCGCAAACGAGCGCGACGGAAGACCAAATCCAAGCCGCGGAAGCTTTGGTAGAATCTCTGGAACTCCAAGAGTACCACCCGACGAGAATTTCAAACCCGGAGTTACAGGCGCACTATAAAGCTTTAGAAGCGATCGCGTTGAACAAACGCAAAGTGGAGAAAATCTCGGACGATACCGCCCCGCCGATTGAACAGCTTTGGAAAGAGCACGGCGTCATCGCGCACATTCGTAATTTCAGTCAAACGACGTACGGCATCGAACAACAAGACCGAGTTGGTGGAAACGACGAGGACGCGGACGAGGACGACGATGGGAACGGCATCATTGGTCTTAAACGAAAAGCCCGCGGAGGTCCGTCGAAAGGCGGCGAAAAGGCTCTCAAAACGGTCGTCCAAGAAATCCGTCCCGGATTTGAAACTTTCGTCAAGAGAGCGAAGAAAGGCTCTCTGAGCGAATTAACCGTCGATGTGCTGAAAACGTACCTGGACGCGCACAATTTACCGAAAAGTGGGAATAAAGCGAGCATAATATCGCGCATTGAAAAACACGCGAAAGATCTCGATACCGCCAAAACCGTAAGTGGTTTCGAGGAGGACGGAGCGGCGAAAGAGGACGACGACATCTTCTTCTAAAAAACATACGTAAAAAACACAGCCTTTTAATACTAAAGATGATAAACACAAGAAAAGAGACACACTACTGTGCGCACAGTCATCATCATCGTCATCGTCATCACGCGAAGACGTGAAAATTTTCCTCACTTTTTCTCTCTCTCTTTTTGGGAAAAAATCACACAAATATGAGTCGTCGGCAACAACACGCATCCGCCTCGGCGGCGGCGGTAAAGAAAGAAGACCAAGACCAAGAAGACCAAGCAGACGAGGAAGAAAACGAAGAGGAACCCGAAAAGGCGCAAAACGAGGAAGAGGACGAAGATCGTGATCCGTTGTATCCGCCTCTCGATTACTCGAAAATCTTCCATCGGAACGTCACCGACGACGACCTGGAACTCGCCGCGCTCGCGGCGGAATTCCGACACTTTTACCGAAACTCTCCGTATTACATCGAAAGTAAAGACACGACGAATAGAGATTTAGACGACGAGTGGACGAAGAGTTGGAAGGATGTATCACAGAAGAAAAAGGAAACGAAACCTTCTTTGAATCCTCCTCTTGCTGCGGAGGAGGAGGAGGAGGAGGAGGAGGAGGAGGAAAAGAAGACGAAGAAGAGCAAAGAGGGAAGTAAAAAGAAGAAGAGCAATCAACCGAATCGAGAGGAGGAAAAGGAAGAAAAAGAGAAAAAATGGACGTTAGAGGACACGGTGGAAGATTGGATGTTCGACCCGAAGTACGGGTTCCCGGCGGAAATCATGGAGGAGTTCGCGCGTTTGCGACCGCCGGCGATGAATCGGAGGATGAATAGAAAGGAGCGAGAGGAGGAGGATTTGGAGGAGAAGGAAGGAGAGAAGATCTCTGGCGGCGGTGGGAATAGTAAGAGAGCGACGACGACAATACCGGCGAAGAGGAAAGGGAGCGGCGCCGGCGCGGCGAGTAAAAGCGAGGACAAGAAGAAGAAGAAGAAGAAGTCCGCAGCCGCGGAGGATAATTTTGGCGACCGGTTGAACAAACTGGAAGAGTTGGAAGCGGAAGAAGAGGACGAGTATCAATCCTCCTCCGAAGACGACGAGATGGAAGGGTACGAGTTTGACGACGACGACGAGGAAGAAGAAGAAGAAGAAGAAGAGGAATATCGCTCGTCCTCGGACGACGAAGATAAAGTGGCCACCGCGAGCGGGAAGGCGAAATCCGCCGGGAAGGATTTGACTCGACTCTCGAAAGCGGCCAGAGACGCCGAGGAGAAAACAAGGAAACGAAGACTCAAACGGAAGTTAGAGAAAAGAAAACGAGGCGGGAAATCGGCGACGACGTTAGACGACTCCACGGACGAGGATACCGAGAGACCCGAGGACGACCGCGGCGGAGTGAAAGTCGAAGACGACGACGACGATAACAACAACAACAACAACAACAACAACAACAACAACAACAACAACGCGCGAAGAAGTGGCCGACGACGACACGGAGCAGGCGGAGGTCACGACGTCATCAAAACCAACCAAACGACCAGCCGCTTAAAAAAGAAAGACGACCGCCGCCGCCGCGACGACAACAACATCAAGAACGACCGCCACCGCGGGGCCAGCGACGACGACGACGCGAACAACAACAACAACAACAACAACGAAACAGACGACACCGACGACGACGACGGTCCTGAAGATTTCGGCCAGTTTGAAAACGACGAAGACTCGCTCGAGGAAACCGAACACGAGGCGTACTTTTAGCAGTACCGGTACGTATTTTAGGAAAAACGCAGATCGAGCGAGAGCGAGAGAGACAAACTACTACTACTACGAATAACAACAATACGAACACAATAATAGCTTGGAATGAAAGAGACAACGCGCGCGGCATTCACAAAACGCACTCCGCAGCTCCAACACCAACGAATGTCTCTTTCTCTTCGTCTCGTCTTTCTCCCTACGCTCGCACTTTCAGGGGAAATCCTAACCCCTAACATCTCTCTCTCTCGCTCTCTCTGCTACGCGTACACGCACGCGCTCTTTCTCTACCAAATTGCACCAAAGCGCGACGAATTCCGCATCATCTCTACTCCTCGCTATTGCCCTTGCATTTTCCCTAAAATCACCTGTCCGCTTTCCATGTACCTCAACGCGCAGTGCGACAAACACGTCCCTTCGTACGAACTCAATTTCGAGCTCGGTGTGCTGACGCACTTCTCGAAGCACACCGAGGCGAGTTGCGCGACGACTTCGTTGAACACGGCTTTTCGCTTCTCCTCCTCGAGGAATTGTTGCATTCTCGGGTCCATTTGGGTGCGTTGAGAGGCGTCTGACATTGTTTCTCACTCTCTCTCTTTGCGCGCGTCGAGGAATGGGGAAAACTCAAAGTTCGGGGAAAATCGTCACAAAATGGATCCTCGAGAAGTCCTCGAGCGAGAGCTCCGAGCGAGAGAACTTTTCAACAGCGGCGCGACTGTTGGTAATAGCAGTGCGAATCACCGACGACGGAAAACCTCGAACGAGGACGAAAACGATGTCACGGACGATGAAAACGGGACGAGAAGAAACGCAACAACACGTGCAGGAAGAGACGTCGGGACGAATTCAAAGAGTAAAAAACCTTTAACGAGGAGGCTCTTTTTACGAGGAGAGAAGACCAACTCGAACGAACGGGAAACGAGGAAACGACGAGGGAGGTTTTTACGTGCCGTTCAGATTGGATTTGGCGCGGATAATGGTGATGAGGAGGAGGAGGAGGAGGATGTGAAATTTGCCTTCAAAATCTTCTTTGGACTGTTCCTTCTCTTAATATCCGTACTCCTGCGCTCTAATGCGAACGATTCCTACCGATGGCTCGAACTCGAAAAGAAAGCAGAAAAAGAACGATTTTCAAGTTTAAGAGCGGAAGGTGCGGTGAAAGAGCTTGAAAAGAACATGAACGAATTCATAGAGACGAGTTTGCGAGAAGCGAAGAAGGAGAGCGCGGGAGAAATTCGGTGTCCGCCGAAGCGGAAGTGTCCGCCGAAGCCGACGTGCGAAGAGGAGGAAGGAGAGGAGGGGTCTCGGAGACGACGCAGAAATTTGTTGTCCTCCGGTGAAGATGGAGACGATTACCAGAGCAGCAGTAGTAGTAGTAAAGCGGCAGACGACCCGTTCTTGGACGATTTGATACCGAAAAGAGGCAAACACGATTTCAAAATTTTCGTCTACGATTTGAAACCTGAATTCAACGCGGATTTAGCCAGAGACCAACCGAGATGTCGCACAGATCAATACGGCACTGAAATTCGTTTCCACGAGAACTTGTTGCATCATTCGGTGTTAACCAACGATCCAGAGGAGGCGGAGTTTTTCTTCGTTCCAATATACGGCGAGTGTTACTTGTTCCGAGAGACGCAAAACTCGGGCACGAACAACGCGATGAAAGTGACGAATTTGTGGTATCGAGACGCGTTGAAAACGATTCAAACGGAGTACCCGTATTGGAATAGAACGGATGGGAGAGACCACGTGTGGTCGTTTCCCGGCGCCAGAGGGCCTCATATTTTTAGAGATTGGAAAAAGCTGATTAAGAAATCAATCTTTCTCACGCCGGAAGGCGATCGGTCGTTCGGAGAACAGTTCAACACGTGGAAAGATATCGTCATTCCAGGATTAGAACCGGATTCAGAGTTCATCGATGGTAAGTTGAGGAAACAATCGTCGTTAAAGAAAGATATATTTGCGTTCTTCCGAGGGACAATTTTAAACAAAGCCGGTATATTGGCGTACTCGCGAGGTATTCGACCAAAGATGGAAGCGGCGTTTAAGAAACACAAAGACGTCATTTTCACGGAGGAAATCCCATCGTGCGATCGCGACTGTTATCGCAAAGAGTTAAGGAAATCCACGTTTTGCTTGTGTCCGAGAGGATGGTCGCCGTGGACGTTGAGAGCGTACCAAGCGATGATGGTCGGGTGCATCCCAGTCATCATCGCTGACGAAATCGAGCTGCCGTACGAAAACAGTTTAGATTGGACCAAGCTCAGCGTGAAAATCGCCGAAGTCGACGCCGAGAAAACGATTGATATTCTGAAACAAATTTCGAAATCAGAAATCAGAAACAAACAGAAAGCGATCGAGAAAGTGTGGAAATCCGTCGCCTGGGGAAGCAATCCAAAAAAGTTGGACCCGATGGACGCGATGGAGTGCGTTTTACACGAACTCGGTCGAAAGAAACGCGCGATGAAAGCGAGCACGCAAACTTTTTGGTTCGAATGAAACAAATGAGAATTTTAGAAAATAGTGGTAGAAGTAATAGTAGTAGTAGTAATAATAATAGTAGTACATGTAGTGCAGCACTGGATGATGAGCGCAATGATAAACGAAAGAATATATCATGTGATATACGCGTCAATCACGTGAGAAACCTCAGAAACCCCAATCCTAACGCTCCAACTGACACTAACGTCCCTAACCCGTACCGAATGATATCGTTCACTTTTATCTCTAGATGTGTTCGCATGGATTGAATTTCCCTATCTAACCGTAACTCCGTGCTTAACAGTTTGTTATCGATCAAGGTCAAGTTATCTTGCATCCTTCCCTTCTCTAAATTCAAGTCCAACCGTGAAGTTTGATTCATCTTCTCGAAGTTATACCTTAACTCCGACCTGATTTTCTCCGCCTCTTGTTTTAAATCCTTCTCCACGGTTTCCGATTTCACGTTCGCGCGTTCGATTCTCGCGTCCGAGATCATCTGGTACCGTTCGAACTTGTGTCGATTGCGTTGCGCTTCCACTTGCAATTCCGCGTGCGTGACAAAGTCTGCGGATTTTAAACACGAGACGAACATCCGCACGGCTTCTTCGGCTTGCTTTTCGGTGAACACGTCGTTCTTTTGTAACTGTCTCGTGAGCGCGAGGGTGTCGATTTCTCGGAACATGCCACTTCCGGTGCTGTTGAAGTGCATCGTCGTTTGTCCTCCTCCTCCTGAATTGGAATTGGAATTGGACGTTTCCCCGTGACTAAAGTTGTCCGATTCATAAGACGACGAAAACCGTAAAAGTCGTCGACACAAAGACAACGAATGCTCGCTGTTATTGGCTGCTCGTCGAAGCGCTGTATTCATGCGTGAGTGCGTGTGTATTTATGCGCGCAAAGTGTGACGAAAAGGATTGAATTCAATTGGAAGAAAAAACAGTTAACGACGACCTCATTAAAACTTGACGCAAAAGACGAAAGGGATGACGACGACGACGACGAACGACTCGTGGCATCGATGGCGTCCCCGTCCTACGCGTCGTTCTTGTTCTCGCTCTTTTTCGTCACGCGGTTCGAGAAGCAGACGCAACGCGACCTTCACCGAAGGAGGGAGGAAGAAGAAGAATGAATTCGCTTCAAAGGGGATTAAGCCGCCGATGCAGTCGAGTTCATCATCATCCAAGAAGACAAAGAAGACAAAAGAAACGCGCTTCTCAGACGAGGAAAAGGAGGAAAAGAGCATTAACGAGACGAAAACAAACGGATGGCGAATATTCGACGTCCACATCGACGCTTCGGAGGATGTCGGTAAAGACGATTTCTCGATTTCTAAACCAATACTCGAACGAGTCTGTAAAGTCTTACATCTTGACGTCGAGGACATCGAGGACGACATCGAGCGAAAGATGAAGAAAACGAGCATTGAAACTATCCTCCAACGAAACGACGACGAGATGATGAAGCAACGGATACGAGTGGCGAGGAAATCGTGCGACGCTAGAGGAGGAGGAGGAGGAGGCATCGCGCGCAGAACGAAGACGAAGAACGCTAACGACTACCATGAAGAAGAAGAAGAAGATGATGATAAACACCGCGTGCAGTTTTCGTACGTGATTGATGTTTCGGACGAATTCGTGGAGATGTGCGGCGGGTCCGCGAGAAGAGTAAGAGCGGAGAGGAAGAAAGTGGAACGGACGAAGATGGAGGAGAAGGAGGAGGAGAAGGTTGACGTAAACGGGTTTAGTAGAGATGATGAGTTCAAGGAGGAGAAGAACAAGAATAAAAAAAGAACGGTCGTTATCGTCGGTTTAGGTCCCGCGGGGTTGTTTTGCGCGTTGACGTTGGCGAGACTGAGCGCGGATACGAAAGTAGTCATCTTAGAGCGAGGCGAACCGGTCGAGAGACGAGGAAAAGCCATCGGCGCTTTGTTCCACAGGAGACGGTTATCGGAGACGTCGAATTTGTGTTACGGCGAAGGCGGTGCCGGGACGTGGAGCGACGGGAAACTCACGACGAGGATTGGTAGAAACGGCGAGGAAGTGAAAGACGTGTTTAAAACGTTCGTGGAATTTGGCGCGCCGCCGGAGATTTTGCAAATGGGGAAGCCGCATCTAGGAACGGACCGAATGGTGAAGATTTTACGAAACGCGAGGTACGAATTGGAAAAGATGGGGTGCGAGATTATGTTTGACGAGACGTGCCGGACAGTTATGGTGGAAGATAACAAGGCAGTAGGTGTGACGACAGAGTCGGGGAAAACGATTCACGCCGAAGCGGTGGTTTTAGCCACCGGTCACTCGTCGAGAGCTTTGTTCGAACAACTCTCCAACGACGGCGTATTACTCGAATTTCAATCATTCGCGAGTGGTTTTCGTATCGAACACCCGCAGGAATTGTTAAACGAGTTACAATACGGGGAACGGTTTGCAAAAGAAGTCGAACGAGGGAAAGGGCGCATTCCCGTCGCCGATTACAGAGTCGCGCACACGAACAAAGAGGACAATCGAGGCGTGTTTTCGTTTTGTATGTGTCCCGGAGGTCAAATCGTTCCGACGTCGACAAATGTGCACGAGTTATGCATTAACGGCATGTCATTCAGTCGCCGTCAGTCGCTTTGGGCGAATTCTGGGTTAGTCACGAACGTCAAGTTGGAAGATTGCGCGCCGTTCAACGACGAACACGAAACGAAGCCGCATTTGAGCGGCATTCTATTTCAACAGGACATCGAACGGAAAGCGGCTGTTTTAGGTGGCGGCGATTTAACCGTACCCGTACAAACCGCTCACGATTTCTTGCTCGGCGTTGTTTCGGACGAGAAATCCTTGCCGAGCTCCTCGTACCGTCTCGGCATTAAATCTGCCGATTTGACGACGCTATACCCGCAACATCTCACCGAAGCTATTCAGTTTGCGTTGAAAAAATTCGACAAACAAATGCCCGGATACGCTGGAAAGGAAGCTTTGATACACGCCCCAGAAACGCGAACGAGTAGTCCCGTGCGCATAGTTCGCAACTCGGAATCGTTAGAGAGCGAAAACACGAAAAATTTATTCCCAATTGGCGAAGGCGCGGGGTATGCTGGCGGAATCGTCAGCGCCGCTGTCGATGGCATGTGCGCGAGTAAGAAAGTGTTGGCGAAGTTACTAAAAGTCGTTTGATTTCTCTTTATCCACGTTGTAATAACAGTAAAAATATGATCTGTAAAGCATATCAGTACTGTACGTTTACCATACGGTAATAATAATAATGATACATACAAGTTTGTTATCTCGTCGTCGCTAGGAAAAAATCCTGTCGAGATCTTTGCGAGCGAGAAAGTTGCCTCCAACCACCGGCACTTCGCTCGTCCACTCCTTCTCTTCTTCGCTCAACCCTTCTCCAATCGGTACGTACTCTCCTGCCGGCGCGTCGCTCCCGAAATTCGCATATCCTGGTGGCGCGTCTAAAACTTCGTCCGGAATGCACCCTAAAGTTCTCTCCATGATTTCAGTCACCGTTAAATTTGGTTCTTTCTTCCTCGAACCTTGCAACTGATCGTCCACTAACCGTTTCCAAATCTTCGCGTTCGTGCACCCGGCAAAAATGTTCTGTATCGAGTGCATGAAATGTCTCGGCGCCGGGACCGGGCTTCCGTCTTTCATGGTTCCATTTTTACCTTGCGTCGCGTCGCAGTACTTGGCGTATTTCGCTAACAAGTCTCTCCTAGATTTACACGGATTTTCCGACTCGCCAAACAGCTCCACGTCGGCTCGAGATAACAAACCCCAAGGATCCGCGTGCGCCTGCCTACCAATCATGACGCCTTTAATCGTGTTCGCTGTCGCTTTATCGGTCGGTTGACATCTCAGTTGCGTCTTCACTTCCTCCAACGTCTTCACGCCGCCGTTTAAGAAGAACTCGCACTCCGGAAAATCTCTCGCCAACGCGTACACCCACTCGTGCCTCAACGGCGGTATCGAACGATTTTGACTCGGAGAGATGCCATTCAACAACGCTTTCCTACAGTGCACGTGAAACCTTCTTACCGGTGATTTACTCGCGATCGTTTCTACGAACCTATACAACTCGTCGTACGAGTCGTTCCCGTCTACGCCGATCCTACACTTCACGGAAATGGGAATCCCGTCCGCGTTCTTCGCCATCGCCGCGCAGCATTCCGCGACCAAATCTGGGTCTCGCATTAACGTCGCTCCAAAACACCCTTTCCCGGCTACTTTTTCGCTCGGACACCCGCAGTTTAAGTTAATCTCGTCGTACCCGTGCGGCTTGGCTAAACTCGCGGAAAATCCAAGCGCGTCCGCGTCCGACCCTCCCAATTGCATCACCAACGGGTGTTGATTCAACGTAAAATCCACGTACTTGTTCCTTAACTCCACGGGCACGTGTTTCAACGTCATGTCCACTTCCATCTCGGTCCACAACCACACCCGTTTCGAGAGCAATCGACACAAATACCGAAAATGGTTGTGCGTGTACTCCATCATCGGCGCTATCGACAACAACGCTCGCGACGTCGACGGCACGTTCGCCGTCTCCCTATCTCGAGACCATTTCGGCCGCGCGTGTTCCTCCAAGTTTAACGCATCATCTGTTTTCAAAGTTAAAATCGACTCTCCCGATTGAGCGTTTCTCGAATACGCTTCCAACGCTCTCGCTTTGCCTTTCTCAAAGTTCTCGCTTTTCACCATCTTTTCCGTCCAATCTCTTCCTCCTTTCGTTTCTTCTTTCTCTTCTTCGTCTTCCGTCGAGACGACTTTTTCCGAGTGGAACGACGACGACGACGTATTCGTTTTACTACCACTCGACGCGGATCTCTTCTTTGCGGCGCTAAAAGCGGCAAATCGAGTCTTCTTCGCCGCCGAAAGAAAAGAATTGGATTTCGCCGCCGACGCGCGAGGAGGAAAGAACTTTCTCCCCAAAGAAGAACGAGAGGAAAAGGAGGAGAATCCAACGCACCACCCGCGCGGCATAAAGCGAGGAAGTCCTTTTCGGAGCGCTTTATGGAAAGAGGACGTCGAGCAGCGAGGAATAATGATTCAAAGTTGTTTGCTTTCTCTGAGAGGGGAATTGGAAGTGACGTTTTGCGTCACTTTATCCACGTCTGATGTTTTCTCTGGCGACCACCCCACACGAAACGGTCTGGAACAGCTTCTCCTGCAAAGGAGCACGACACAGAGGAAGGAAGCAGTCGTCGAAACGAGCGTATGTGCGATCCGCAGAAGCGAAAGCGGACGAGGACGATACAAAAGATCCCGTTCAAGAAACGTTCAAGAAGTTGTACGCACCGAACAGCGGGAAACGAATAAAGTACGGCGTGTTTCAAGAAACCATGAGCGCGTCGGAGAAGAACGCGTACACGGACGAAGAGAAAATGAATTTGAGACGGAAAGCCGCGGAGGAGTTAACCGTGATCGATAAAGAGGAGAGGAAGAGGAGAGGTTGGTTTTGGTTTGTGTTTGTCTCTTCAAATCCGTTTCGAAGAGTCGTTTCTCCTTCTTTTCTTCGCGTTTTACGCGCGCGCGCGTTTCACAGAGCAGTACTATAGGAGGACGTGTAACTGACATTTTTTACATCTCGATTACGTAATACAAACAAGGAACGGTTGGTCGCGTGTTTGCATCGGCGACTGCGCTCGCGGCGGTTTTGCAAGTGTTCGTCTTCCCGCAACCGATATTCGCGCGCGTAGCGCTTTTCCCGATGGTGTATCTTTCCTACGGATTCCTCGCTTCGGAACGGAGCGGCATGTGAAACATAGCGCAAGCCGGCGCTTGGGACGTCGCCGGAGAGTTGGAGGAAATCGAGGATAAGGATTTAGCGAAGAGGATTCGAGAGAAGGTGAATTCGTTTAATCAAAACGGCGCTTTGATTAGTTTAGTTATTATGGTGGTGTATTTGTTGGTGCCGGATTTTTCAGTCGCGACGACGGCGGTGCAAGCCGCGAACGGAGGAGGTACTACCAGCGGCGGCGCGAGTGATTTGAAGCATTTCATGCACAAGGAAGGGAGCGGATTGAAAAATTTCATGCACGTGGACGGCGAGCGATTGAAGAATATCTTGTAGAAAAGAGGACGAGCGACGAGCTGAAACCGCGTTCGTTGCGTTTGGTTTTAGAAACTATATACGCCCAGCAGATTTATTATCACGAGGTGACGACTGGAACGCAAATTCGTATTGTTATCTTTTAAGGTACACGCGAAGCGTTTTCTCAGTCCGATAAACGTAACACATCTGCTCGAATGGTTCGTTACCGAATAATTAGTAGAGATGTAGAGTATACGCGTAGAAAAATTTAAGTTTCGCATTTCGCGCGTGACCTTTCAAAAGCTTGAAAAAGCACCAAAGAAAAGATACGTTACATTTAAGAGTCTTTCGCTTTGCTGCTGCTGTCTGAGGGTCCAAAGAATCGCTCGTCCACTTTGATTTGAAAGAAGAAAAGGAGGAGGAACGACTTTTTACCGTCGGCGTTTGTTCGTTGTTGTTCGGGCGGCAATTTTCTTTTCGTCGCGCTTCTTTGTTTTCGTTGAGAATGATGATGAACTCGAGAAAAATGGCGATGGTGATGTTGGCGACGGTGTTGTCGTCGTTGAAAGTCCTGGCGCAAGAAGAAGGAGACGTAAACGAACGAGCGCTGAAATACGGCGTGATCAATTTTGAATTCCCACCGTATTTGTACTACGACAAAGAAACTAACCTGCCGTATAAAGGTTTCTTCTACGACGTTCTCCAAGGCTTTGGCAAACAGTTGAACAGAACCATCGAGCTCGTCCCGGTACCGGATTTTTTTACTGATTTGGACATCACTGAGTTCATGTCCAGACGCATACGCGAAGGAATGATTGACTTTGGATGGAGTAATAGAGCAGATTTCGGTCGAGATGTGGCGGAGAACATGAGTTACGCCGGGGTTTGGCAGTTCGATCATTATGTTGCGGTCGGGAAGAAGACGACTCGCGAACGCTCCGGGTACACGCAGTTTCTCGAACCGTTCTCAAATGGCGTGTGGTTTACGATATTGGGTTCAATTTCCTTGGGCGGGCTCGTGATTACGGTGTTGTTGATGAACAATAACCATATGAACAACGAATTCAAGGACAAACATCTCAAAAGAGAAGGAGGATTATTACAATTCACAAAAATTACGCTTAGGAGCCTTTATCACACTTTTGCCGCCGTGTTGGGCGCGGAATCGGCTGAATTTGAATACGAAATGGTATCCGCGTCTTTGCTCGGGAGGTTATTCCGTCTCGGATTGTTGTTTTTGGTCTTGATGGTTGGCGCGACGTACACCGCAAATTTGGCTTCGTTTTTGATTCAATCCAACGCAAGCATTTACCATGGGCCGACGACATTCGAAGAACTGAAACAAAGTACGGCGTGCATTCAACAAACCATCGCAACGCCTCTGATAGAGCCGTATGTTGGAAAGAGCGCGCCGAATCCTTTGACGGTTGCAGAACAAGCGAATCAAACGTTGACCGAGTCATGGACACATGGAGCTTTAATGCGTGGTGAATGTGATGTGATTATTCGCCCAGCCGCGTATAACTATATCCTGCCCGAAGTTGAATGCGACCGCAGTTACGTGATACCAGGTCTCACCATAGCGGCACAACAATGGTATCAATTCACCGCGGGCGAAACTTTGGAACAACGAAACTTCGCGAGGAAAGCTCACGCGGCCATGGACGGGTTCGTGCAAACGGCAGAGTATCAAAGACTTTACGCAGAAGCTTTCGGGTCTGGCGCGGCGTGTTCGATTGAGACATCAAACGAATCAGAAACTGGTATCGTGGAAGTGAAGCATTTAGGCGGCGTGTTTATAATTTACGGCGTCGTGTGCGCGTTTGTTCTCTTGTGTTCCTTCTTCCAAGCGCTGCACAACGCCGCATTCGGAAGGATGCGCCACCAAAATAAACGGACGAAAGACGATAGCGCTCACGACGATGGAATACGCATCGACACTGTGAACGATAAAAAATATTACGAAGGCGAGGAGGACCTCACAACCGATATGGACGAACTCATTCGCCTCGTCTCCAGACTGAAGAGATCGCGCGCGGCCAGAACGCAGTCCTTTGGTCGTCGATAGTTTTTTTCATTCGCCTAACGAACAACAACTCTTTCCCATAGAATAGTAATAGAGTTCTGTTATTAATTGTTTCTCAATTTTTAAAAAACGCGGCTATTGGTATGGTATCAAATTTAGTCGATTCGTCGGATGTTCAATTCCGCTAATTGCTCCGTCGTCGCCTCTCCCGGTGCTCTGGTCAACAGACACTGCCCGGTGGTTGTTTTCGGAAACGCGATGACGTCTCGTATGCTCTTCGCGCCGCATAAAAGCATCACTAATCTATCGACGCCAATGGCGAACCCGCCGTGAGGCGGCGCCCCGTATTGAAACGCTTCGAGCAAGTACCCGAACTTATCCTCGGCTTCCTCGGTGGACATCCCGATCGCTTTGAATACTTTTTCTTGGACGTCGCGCCGGTAAATTCTTAAGCTTCCGCCGCCAATTTCGACGCCGTTATATACTAAATCGTACGCAATCGCTCGCGCCTCGGTTAAATCGTCTGGGTTTTTCTCGTAATCTTCCGTGTTTGGCGCGGTGAACGGATGGTGACACGCCTCGAACCTTTCCTCGTCTTCGTTGTACTCAAACATCGGGAAATCAGTCACCCACAAAACGGCGTGCGCTTTTGGGTCGATCAAATTCAACACGCTCGCGCATTTGTGTCTCACTTTATCCAACGCCGTGTTTACGACTTTCGTTTTTCCGGCGACGAAAAGAAGCAAACTCCCCGGCGGCGCGGTGGATTTCGCGATTATTTCTTCCGCGCACTTCGCCAAGCCTTCGACTAAACCTTTCGCACCTTCCAACGTCTTCCCGTCCTCTGCGACTCGGCAAAAGAACACTCCGCTTGCACTTCCCGCGTTTACCGCGTCTTCGAAAATCTCGCCTTTTGGTTTTAATTTCGCGTTGGATATTTTATTCTTGCCCGCTTGAGAATCGTCCACGACTAAGACTTTCACGCTCGATCGCGATGTCTCCAACGCCGATTTAAACGGTGGAAACTCGGTGTCTTTCAAAACGTCGTTCAACGTCGTCATCTCTAGATCAAACCGCAAATCCGGTTTGTCGCTTCCGTACTTTTCCATCGCCTCGGCGTAGGTCATTCTTCGAAACGGTTGTTGCACTTTCTTGTGCATGCCGCTCGCCTCTAAAAATACTCTCTCGGCGACGTTCATGATACCATCCGCGTCGGTAAACGACATTTCCACGTCCAACTGCGTGAATTCCGGTTGTCTATCGGCGCGTAAATCTTCGTCTCGAAAACACCTGGCGACTTGGTAATACCGGTCGCATCCAGAAACCATCAACATCTGTTTAAACAACTGCGGCGATTGCGGCAGAGCGTAACAACTCCCCGCCGAGGCTGTCCTCGCCGGGACCAAATAATCCCTCGCGCCTTCCGGCGTTGGTCGACTCAACACCGGCGTTTCGATTTCCATGAAATCAAACTCCTCTTCTAACACTTTCCTCATCTGCCGAATCGCCTCGTGCCTTCGTCTCAAGTTTTTCAACATTTTCGGTCTTCGCAAATCCAACACTCGATTTTTCAACCTCACCTCCTCGCTCGATTTCTCCGCGTTGCCGGCTTTTTCGCTCTCGGAAATCGAAAACGGCAAAGATTTGGACACCACGTTCAGAACTTCAATCGATTCCACCTCTACTTCCACCTCCCCAGTCTTTATGTTCTTATTCTTGTTATTCCGCTCGCGAACGACGCCGACGACTTTCACCACGCACTCCGAGCGCAAACTCGATAAAATCTCGTCAATCTTAGCTTGATTCGCGTGTATGCCCTCCGCCGCGCCGATGATTTGCACCAACCCAGAGTGGTCTCGCACGTCCGCGAAGCAAATCCCGCCCATATCTCTTTGCTTATCCACCCACCCGCACAGAGAGACTTTCTCGCCCACCGAGGATATGTCTAAACTTCCGCACAAGGTTGTTCTCGTCGGCCAGGAAAGGAGAGAGGAGACGAACTGTTTCGTCGCGTTGCCTTCCGTTTCTGAAGAAGAAGAAGAAGAAGAAGAGGAAGAAGAAGAAGAAGAGGAAGAGGTGACAATCGTCCTCCCGTTGTTTTTCTCTTGTTCTTTCTGCTGCTGCGTCGCCGTCGTCGTCGTCGTTTTCATCGTCGTCCTCCTCAGCCTCGCCGCCGAATTTGATGATGATGATGGTATTAAATTGGAACAACAAAAAGACATCATCCTCGCACTCCTACTGCTCGTCGTCGTCAAAGTAGTCGCAGTATGAGTAATAATCGCGCTTGGTCTTCTTCGTCTCAAAAGGAGTAAAATATTCGTCGTTTTCGTCGTCGTCGTCGTTCCAGAGATGATGCGTGTTCGCATTTATCTCTTTAGTGTAGTGCACTCTTTGTTTTGTTCTCCCGAAAAAAGTAACAAAAACACACAACAAAAAAGAAGTC
>Ga0255763_1002233_pt1 | contig 18768 bp, 8 predicted proteins | sample 041ome_2_FD_179963 | JGI IMG/M metagenome (GOLD analysis project Ga0255763, IMG submission 179963) | Coastal salt marsh microbial communities from the Groves Creek Marsh, Skidaway Island, Georgia - 041406US metaG (version 2) | ecosystem: Environmental > Aquatic > Marine > Intertidal zone > Salt...
AAACGCAGAGAGAGAGTGTGTGTGTGTGAGAGAAGAAGAAGAAAGAACCAATCTCTTCTTCGCGCACAGAAAGGGAAAAACTTTTGAAGAACGAAAATGCGGAGAAGTACGAGCGGAGAAGAGACGACGACGACAACCCCCACGGAAATGCTCTCTCGACAAACGCTCCTCTTCAAATCGCACTGCGTGAAACTGCACCGAGAAATCGAGCGGGAGAAACAGCGCTCGAAATTAATGGAGCGAGATTTAGAAAAAGCGACTCAAATCGCGCGAGGTTTGAAAGCGACGCTGGACGAATGCGCCAGAGAGAAGGAGAAAGAAAGCTCGGAGTTGCGAGTGGCCAAGGGAGAGCTGGAGAGATACGCGGAGAGGATTAGAGCGATGGAATCGACGAGAGAAAGCCTGGAATCGATGGTGAAGGAGGCGCAGTCGGAGTTGTTCTCGGTGAAAGAGGAAGCGGAGAGACGGATACGGCAGATGACGATGGAACAGAGCACTTCGGAGACGCACGCGGAGTTGACGAGGGAGAGAGAGTGGCGAGCGAAAGAGTCGGCGCGGGCGGAACGGGCGGAACGGGCGCTGGACGACGCCGCGGTGGCGTTCAGCGGGGAGCGAAAGGATGCCGACGATAAGATGAGAAAGAGCATCGAGCGACGATTAGAGACGGAGAACGAGCTAGAGAAGTGCTTGAATTTGATGGAGGAGAAGGAGCGGGAATACGAGAAGCGGATCAGAGAGCAGGACGCGAAAATAGGGAAACTGACGAGAGAGAACGAGCAAAAAACGAGCGATAATGAAAAGAAGAAAGATCAAATCAAAAACTTAGAGGAAGAGTGCAGGAAAGCGAACGTAGCTTTGCGAGAGAGGAGCGCGGATATGGCGATGGCCGTGAAGAAGTTGAACGTGGAATTGAAGCAACAGCGGTTGGAGACGGAGAAAGGGATGGCGAAGCGGGTGGAGGCGTTGAGAGTGGCGTTCGGGAACGCCATCGAGGACGTGCGAGAGGAAGCGAGGGCGACTTTGAAGAGGAAAGACGAAGAAATTTTGCAAATGCGCGCAAAAGAGGAAGACATGGAGACCAAAGTGAAATCTGTGGAACAGCACTGTTTGAAAGTCAGAGACGCGATATTGGAGTTGGTGAATGAGAAAGTATCCTTGGAGGAAGAAAGAGACGAATTGCGAAGAGCGTTACAAAGAGCCGGGGAAATGAACGCGCAGTTGACGAAGAGAGCGATCGATAACGTGGGCGCGACGATAGGCGGTGGGTTTGGTGGTGAAGAAACCTCCAAACCTCCAAAACGCGCGGCGTTTACTAGGATACCGAGCAACGTGCATCGTCATCCAGAAAACTACAAGGGACCGAAGCAGCTGGCGGAAACGTTGATAAAAGAGTTGGAGCAACTGAAAGCAGTTCACGAGGAGTCCGTTGAGGCGCTAGCGACGAGTGAAAACCGGAAAGATTTAGAAGAAATGGTGGAAAGAATAGACGAGATTTCCCGCAAGATTGAAGCAAAAGCGACGCAAGTAAGCTTAGCGTTGAAATCTTCATGATAGTTCAAATTAGTTTCAAATATTGATATAGAGAGCAACTACTATGCACTGCAATCATGTGCAATATATATATATGTATATATATGTATTTCTATTGTTATATCCATTAAAATACTAGTGTTGTCGTTGATGTTATCGTTTTTCTTACTCACCGACGTAGTAGAAATCGCCCGCTTGTTTCTGCTCTCTATCCTTGACCGATTCCATTTTATTAATCCTCGGGCGATAATTAGTTGGATCTCTGCGAAACGTAATCTCCAACGCCTTCAAAAACTGGTTCAAGCCAGTGACTAATCCTTGAGGTTTCGTCGCCGTCGCGTTTACCGCTGGCGTGCCGGTATACACGATAACCTTATCCGCTAGATATGTTGCCATGATGAAATCGTGCTCCACGATAAACGCCGCCTTCTTCGCGTGCAAAATAAACCTCTTGATAACTTTGGACGTCCAGACTCTTTGCTCGGAATCCAAATACGCCGACGGTTCATCGATAAGGTAAATATCCGCGGGTGTACCCATGCACAACGTCAACGCGACTCTTTGCAATTCACCACCGGATAAGTTCTTCACGTATTGGTCCAACAACGGGTCGATGTTCATCGGTTTCACGACGTCCGAGATAAATTGCGGGTGCAAAAACGCGTCTCGGATTTTCATCATCAACAAGTCGCGAACGGTTTTTTCAAACTTTGGCGCAATCTTTTGCGGTTTGTAGGAAACGTTAAACTCGGGTAACTCGATGCTCTCGTCGTCAGGCTTAATAAGACCGGCGATTAAACGAATAAACGTCGTTTTCCCGGTGCCGTTTTCGCCCAACAAGACGACAATTTCTGAATCCGTAAAACTGCCTCCCTCAACGTTCAAAGTAAAACCACCTTGCGTTTTTACCATTTGTGGGTACTCGTACATGCTAAACGCTTCGTCGTTTACGTGTGCTAACCGTTCGTCCTCGTTTTCGGACACTTTAAAGGTCAACTCTTCCGGTCTGAATCGTAAGTTTTCTGTCGGCACGAAACCAGCCAAGAAAATGTTAATCCCTTCTCTCACGCCAAACGGCATGGTCACGACCCCGTAAGCCCCGGGTTTCCCGTACAAGCAGCAGATGAAATCCGATAAGTAATCCAGAACGGACAAATCGTGTTCGACGACGATGATGTACTTATTAATTGACAAGAGCGATCGAATCACGCGACTCGCTTTCAATCTTTGCTTCACGTCCAAATACGAGGAAGGCTCGTCAAACATGTAAATATCCGCGTCTTGCACCGCGACGATACCGATTGCAAATCGCTGCAACTCCCCACCGCTCAACTTTGCGACATCTCTATCCATCACGTGCGTCAACTCCAAAATATCAACCAAATACTCTTTATCCGCGCCGCCATCCGGCCCCCCATCCTTATCGTCCAAAATCGTCCCAACCAAACCTTTCACCGCTTTCGGCACGTGATCGACGTACTGCGGCTTTATCAACGCCTTCAAGTTATCCTCTAAAATCCTCGTCAAGTAATTCTGCAACTCCGACCCGCGAAAGTGAAGCAAAATATCCGACCAATCCGGAGGGTTTGCAAACTTCCCCAAGTTTGGTTTCAACTTCCCGGCTAAAATTTTAAGCGCGGTAGATTTCCCAATCCCGTTCGTCCCGACTAAACCCAACACCTGTCCACTCTTCGGAGTCGGTAATCGATGCAACTTAAACGTGTTCGGACCGTATCTGTGCGTCGTTTCCTTCTCCAAATTCTTCGGTAAATTGATAATCTGGATAGCCTCGAACGGACATTTCTTCACGCAAATCCCGCACCCGATGCACAACAACTCGTCGATGTTCGCAATCTTACTCTTCTCCGTGACCTCAATGCAATGCTTCCCGATTTTCACCACCGGACACTGCTTCTTGCACTCCTGTTTGCACTTTTTCGGCCGACATCGTTCGGCTTCCACGATGGCGATGCGATCCAATCGTTCGTTGTCGTCGTCCTTGTCTTGCTTCTTTTTCGGCGGCATTATTCTTTCCTTTCGAGCGCACTTTGTCACTAAAAGGACACGAAACAAAAGAAAAACCGGACGTTGCTTCGCGCGCGCGTGTGTTTGCGCTCGCCCGAGTAGTAGTCTGAGTCCTACCGCCCCCCTCTTGCGTGGGTTTTTGGGGACGAAGAAAAGTGGGGGCAAAGAGAACCTAATTTTTTTTTTCCTTTTTTTTTCCTTTTTGTTTTGCCATTTTTAACCCATTTGGACGTCCCACAGGGGACGATGTGATATCGCAAGAGTTGGCTTCTTGCCAAATATCTCTCAGATTCAGTATAGTAGTGTAAGTGTGTCTAGTACGACACACGTTCAAATAAAACAAAATTTCTCTCTCTGACACGATGAGGAATTGTAAAAAACATAAAAACATTTACAGCAGATATCGCGACGCGCGGTTTCTTTTATGAACTCGGCATCGCGGTGACACCAAAAATTATAATACACGCGTAATAAAATAATATACTAGTACACATTTCATCTAACGTACATCGCGCTCGATCGCTCACTCTCTCGCGCTCAACATGTGCAAGAGATCGGCATCTCGCACGTATCCTCTTTGCATCGCCGCTTCTAGCGCGGTCAACCCGTCGCCGTCTTTGGCGGCGATGTCCAAGCGTTTCGCCGTGACTAAAAACTTCGCGAGCGCGTCGTTGTCGGACATCACGGCGCAGTGTAACGGCGTCTTCCCGGTTTGCGTGCACCTGAAATTTTCTAGATCGAACCCGTTGCGAACTAATATTTCGACAACCTCCGTTGGGTTGGTGAAATTTTGCGTCGTGCACGCTTTGAAAATTATCTCCGCGACGTCCCTCGAATCGATGGTCGCGCCCGAGGTGAACGTGCGCATAATTTCAGCAACGTCTCCAGATATGACGGCAATTTTCAAAAGTTCAGCATCCGGATGCGTCATGGACGTGATTTTGTCGCGTTTGTCGTTCACGAAGAGCTTTTCGGCGTATTTTTTCTTTATATACTCGAGCTTTTCTTCCTTGGTGCTTTTTGGATTCGGTTTTCGCGTCCCGTTTTTGTCGTTTGATAACTTGGCCTCCAACACCGCGTTCGCGTTCGTGTTGCCCCACTTGACGAAAGCACCATTCAAGAGCGGATCCGTCCACACCTTCACGTCCAAAATTGCGCTTCGAACTTTCGAAACGTGAACACCGAGACTTCGGTGCGCGCCGGAACACTCAACGCACAAAGCGACGCCGTAATTCAACGACGCCCATTCCGGTTCTAGCATCGAACAATCCGCGCACGTGCTACATCCGGGCGCGGAGCGCAAGATTTCTAGCGGTGAATATCCGTTTGCTAAAGACAGCGTGGCGTACTTGTCAGGATTCATGAAAGGGTTATTTTCGATTTGCGCGTCGCTTAGCTCCGACGACAACGCGGAACATCCCGATAACGTTCTTCGATGACCAGTCGTGTTTGTCGTTTGCGAGGAGTTTGACATGGCATCGACGCCGGCGGTCGCACCCGATTTGTGCTTGTTTAAGTACATATCGTCGACATCAGTTGGCGACGTGGATGCAGGCGCGTGGTGGTTTTGGTTGAGCAACACCGAGATGGCGGAAGTGATCGCCTCCATCCAGTCCGCTTGCGCTTCCTCGGATTCGGCGCGTAAAACGTACGTCTTTTCCACTGAAACGATACGAAACGCGTTCGCGACGAAATATTTCGTATTTTTCGGATCGTCTTCGCGATCCACGCCGGTGCCTGTTTTCACCGTGGACGTCAACAGACGCACGGTTTCGTGCGCTTCGGTGAGATCGACGTCGTTTGTGGCGTTTTCGTGACTGCTACCACCAAAAACCCCGCTAAATCGCGACTGAATGAACGCTTTTGAATTTGAAGACGATCGATAATACGTCAAGTTTCCGTACACGTCTAAAACAAAGTACCTTTTCTTCCAATCGCGAAGTGTTCTGGATCGTTTCCACAGGTACCCTTGCGTCAAAATGCGATCTTCGATGTTCAGGTTTTGGTCGTTGATAGCGCTGCCGCCGCTGCCGACCCCGCCGAGCAAGTCTGAGTTGAATGAAACGTCGTGAAGACTAAACCCTTCGCTTTTACTCCTCTTGTGCTTACTTTTACCGACGCCGCCGCCGTACAACGCGTCCGTGAGTGACGACGACGACTGTTTCTGTTCTCTCGCCGAAAGACTCCCGCCGTTCCCAAACTCCTGGGAATTCGAGTGCTTTTGTTGTTGCTGCTCTCGCGCTGCTTTGCTACGCAATATTTCTAAATTCGCTAACGACGCGGTGAGTTTATTCGATAACTCTCTCGCGCGATCCGTGGTTAAACTTCCGTCGTACGGTAAGTTGGAAGGGATCGCCGCAGCGTTCTCCGCGTCTTCGCCCTCCGATACAGGACTAATCATCCCGGCCGCGACCGCGTCTTGGTGCTCTCCGCTCAAACCATTCTCCATCGCGTACGCGTCTACCTCGTGCCGAAACTGATCCATCATCTTTTCAACCTCTTCTTCGAATACTCTCAAAGCTTCCTCGCGTTCTTTCACTCCTTCCTCCTCCTCCGGTTTACCTCCCAACTTTTTTATAAACTCCAAATGTCTCTTCATCATCGCCAAGGTCACCTTCTCCACGACGCTTTCGCTCTCGTGCACCCCTCGCTGCAAACACGCCATCAACTCAAACCTCGCTAAATCCGTCGCGCTCGCGGCTTCGCTGAACTTTAACTTTGACACGCTCGAATTCGACCTCGCGTGTTTGCTCCTCTCCCGTTCAACCTTCTCCACCGTCTTGGCGAAGACGCTCTGCTTCGCTTTTTGCCGCTCGCACTCGTGCGTCCCGAAAACCTCCAACGTGTGCCCAATCGTTTCCATCGCGTCGCTCGCCAAACTCCCGTGCGCCTTCGCGCTCTCTCGCACTCTCGCGACCAACATTTCCGTCTTCGTCTCCTCTTCGATGCTTCTATTGTTCGCCGTCGCGCCTATACTTCCGCCGCCGCTCTCCTTCCCAAACATCTCCGCCTCGAACGTCTCCACCTCTCGCGCGAACCGTTCGCTCTCCCGCGCCATCCGTTCGTGCGCCTCGCAGTACCTCGTCAGCGCCGTCGCGAATCCTCGGCAGACGTTTCGTTTCGTCGCGATTTTTTCGCTCAGTTTTTGCAGCTTTTCTCTCACGAATGGCGAGTCTTGCAGAGACGCTTTCGTCGTCATCGTCGACGCGCTACCAGCAGAAGCGGCGTTAGTATTATTATTATTTGCTCCACCACTACCACTCCCGACGTTATTCGGAGAAAGAGAAGAAGAACAAGGAACGCCCAAAGCCGCGGCTGCGGACGAGGTTTTCTCCGCGACAACCCCGCGTTTCGCTTCCATATGCGTAACGGAATAAAAAAATGTGCGCGTTCAAAAACGAGAACGCGCTCTCTTCTTCTTCTCTCTCAATATATATATATAATACACACGCGAGCAACCTTCACGTTTTCGCACCGCCAGAGACTTCTCTGTTTCTCGGTCTCTCTCTCTCTCTCTCTCTCTCTCTCGCCCGGCTGCTAACGCGTTTTTGAATTCGCGCGAAGATTTTTTTCCCGTAAAACAACTTGACCCCTGAGCAGCCAACGCGAGCTAGGGTTTGGGGTGTCAATATTTTAAACCCTAAACCCTAAACAATACTCATATGATTTGTGCCTCTCCGCCGTCACGAGTTCGGTTCACTTTTGCGCCGCGCGCGTTACACGTTTTAAACCAGAACTCAAAAAAGAATGGCTCTGCTCGGAGGAAAGAAGAAGAAAAAGAACGCCTCAAAGACGGTGGATGCAACACCGGTGATATCCCCGTCGCAACTCGCGGAGTGTTTGCGAGGCACTTTATCTCCAAACGCGCAGATTCGCGAAGCCGCCGAAGCCGCCGTGAAAAAGTTTACGATTAAGAACCAAAGTTCGTGCGTGCACTTTTGCCGAGTCGCGACGATGGAAGTCGAAGGAGGTCAAAATAACGATACGGCAGAGATGATTGGGGTGCGAATGGCCGCGGCGTTGGCGCTGAAGCGGCGCGTGAGCACCGCGTGGGTGAAACTCGGTGGAGAAGAAAAAGCGGAACTGCAAAGCGGGTTGTTGAGAGGACTGACGAACGAACGCGAGCGAGTGGTGAGGGACGCGTTGTCGCAGTCGATCGCGAGGATCGCGCAGATATGCATACCGAACGATTCGTGGCCGGATGTTTTGGAGCATCTCAGTCAGATGTCGATGAGCCCGGAACCGAGGCATCGGGAAGGCGCGGTGGGATGTTTTTCGGCGCTGGCGGAGACGGTGGTGAGAGTGGCGCCGGTGCATTTTAGGACGTTGGCGGATATATTTATTCGGAGCTTGATGGATCAGGAGAAATACGTGAGAAAACGGGCGATTGAGGGATTGAGAGCGCTCGTTGGTGAGGCGCCGTTCATTGGAGAGGTGGTTGTCGTCGAGAAGGGTAATCAGACGCAGACGACTGGGAGAGACGGAAAGACGAATAAGAAAGAAATCGAACAGCAAAAAATGGTCGTCAGGGAAACGGTTTTGCAAATCGTGGAAGCCGCGGCGCGGTTTTGCGTGTCGAGCGCGCAAAGCGCAGATTCCGTGGACCAAGCGTTGCTCGCTTTTGACGTCTTTGACGAACTGTTTGGCTGCGGCGAATCGACCATCGTGAAAACAGTCGCGGCGGATATCGTGAACGTGTGTTGCGAATGCGCGAAAGCGGATGGAGTCGATAACGTCGTTAAATTGAGGGCTTTGGACGTGTTGTCTGTCGTCGCGGAACGTCGCCCGAAATCTCTGCGCCGAGCGAATTTAGTCGAGCCGATGCTGAGATCGATTTTACCTTTACTCGGAGAACCGGACGAAAATGAAGACGATCAAGACAAAGACCACGATAAATCCGATTCCGACGACGACGACGACGACGATAATCAATCCATGCGTTTAGCCGCCGCACGAGTGGTAGATACGTTAGCTTTAGCGTTACCGGCGAAGTTTGTGCTGCACGTCGTTCTCGAATTCGCGTCGAATAACATTAAATCGCCGGACGAACGCTTGCGTAGAGCTTCGGTAGGCGCCGTCGGGGTCGTGTGTGAAGGTTGCGCGGAAGCGTTATCGAATGACCCCGTCATTTGCGAAAACTTGCTCGAGCAATTAGGCGCATCTTTAGAAGATGTGAGTTTTGGCGTCCGTCGCGCGTCGGCGTTTGCTTTAGGGCAATTCGCGGAATTTTGTCGATCGTCGGTTCCAAAAATGCACGCCATCGCTTTACCTCGCTTGTTTCAAGCCGTGAAAAAGAAAGCTGAAGCACAAAAAGAAGACGCGATTGCAAGACAAAACGCATTTTTCGCCGTCGAAGCGTGGACTTCTGAATTAGAATCTGGGGAAATAGCGGCGTACGTGCCGATGGTTTTAGAAGTTTTGTTTGAAGCGTTGGACGATGGCGCCAACGAGCAGCAAAACCAACCGTTTTCCTGGTCCGTGTTTCGAAGGAAAGAGTGCGCTTTAGCGATAGCCACCTCCGCCGCCACGGACGCTTCGGACGCGTTCGCACCGTTCCTCGCTGATTTGCTCCCGAGACTCGAGAGCGTCGTGAGCGCGCACGTTCGCGATGAAAACGACGCCAACGACCAAAAGAAGCTGCGTTTGAGAGCGTGCGCCATTCGATTATTAGGCGCAATCGTTGAAGGAGAAACGTGCAGAACGGCTTTAGGCGATCAAGCCGTCGAAGCTCTGGTGCAAAACGTCGCGAGCGGGTTCGCCTTGACGTCGTGCGACGCTCGCGAAGCCGCGCACGATTTCTTCGCCAGCTTTGCAAACGGATGTAAATCCGCCGACGAGAGTAACAAACAAACGACAAACGGACACGAATCCTTTTCGCAATTTCTAAACCCGTTGGTTGAGAAAGCGTTAGAGAGCATCACTTTAGACGACGGTATCATGTTTGGTAAAGATTTCGAAGATTTCGTGGCGGATAATCCCGAACACGACGACGAGCACGCGGACGAATACGACGAGTACGACGAAGATTACGATGAAGACGACGACGACGAAAACAACGCCAAAGGGTACGACGACGTTCGATCCGGTCTCGTTGAAGAAAAAATAGCCGCTATTCGCGCGATTAAATCATACGCCGACTCCGCACCGAGAACGTACGTACAAAGCCAAGGCGCGTTTGAAAAGTCCGTGGAAGTTTTGTTTCAAACGGTCGATTACCTCGACGACGAAGTTCGTTCGTTCACGTACGATGCCATCTCGTCGTTAGCCGGGGGCGAGTGTTTGGTCGTTTTGTGTGCGCATAACCCGAGCGCAGCAAAAACACTCGCGGAAAAAGCTTTAGAAGCGTGTTTAGACGCCGCGATGCACGATTTTGAGAAGAACGTCGTGGCGTCTTCTTTGTGTTGCGCTGCGGAAATTTTGAAGAGCGTGAAAAAATGCAATCAACCGATTCTCGAAAACGAAGCGCCGCATTTAGGTAAATTAAACAACATCTGTCTGTCTCTTCTCAGAGGCGACGCCATGTGTCAACAATCGTTCGATAGCGACGACGAAGGAGAAGACGAGGATGACGACGACGGCGACTATAACGATGACGAAAGTAATCGAGCGAGACGACACCACAACATCAAGGGCATGCCGAACGGTGGTGGCAACTTGGAAAACGAAGACGAAGAGGAGGCGGAGTCATCGCTCGTCCTTCTCGAAGCTGTAGCGGAAGCGTTACCGGCATTGGCAACCGTCGTCGGTGCGCAACCTTTCGCTTCTCAGTTTGAACCGCACTTCCAGGCGATTTTGAAAAGAGCGCATCCATCTCGAAGCGGCGCCGAGCGATTCGCCATTTACGGTTTGCTTGCAGATATCGTTGAGTCCGTCGAATCCTACGCGTCTCCATGCGCACCAGCGTTGTTGCCAACCCTCTTGGAAGAAATGCGATCGATGGATTCCCCGGAAGCGACGAGGAACGCGGCATACCTCGCCGGTCTTCTCGTGGAAACGGCGAGACAAAAAGATAAATCCAACGCGAATCCGTACTGCACGGACGACAGCGTCAAAGCCATCGCGGAAGCCGCGGTGCTTGGTGCACAGAGCGAAGTCTTCGTAGTCGCCAACGGCCACGTAGGACGCTGGGCAAAACTCGTCGCGACGAAAGATAACTTAGCCGGGTGCGCCGCGAGGTGCGCGAAATCTTTAGCCAATCGCAACGAGAGCGTAGAAATCGCAAAGGCCATCGTCCACGCGTTACCCATGGGCGAGGACGTCGACGAAGGCGAAGTCGTCGTTGAAGTGTTGAAAACATTCGTCGTGGACGAACCAGCCGTAGATGAAGCCATCAGAATGGACGCGGCGAGACGCATCGAATTGGCCGTCGCCGCGAAAGCCAAACACGACGCCAAGAAGAAGGATTGATTTACATAGCTTCTTTCATTTTTCGCGTGAATTAGATAGAGACCACAACAAACTTTTCTTCAAAACTGTGCGCGTGCATTTATAAAACGAAACTTTAATTAAAGTAGCATCGTCTTGATTTTGAACGGCGGCGGAGAAGAGGCTTCGCATGACACCGAGCACTCGAGAAATATTCTCCTCCGCGTGTTCTCGCGGCGTTTTTCCCGTGTCGTCCTCGTCGCTCGCGCGCGCGAAGAGAAAGATTAGGTATTCGCATCTCACGAAAAAGAAGGTTTCCAATCGACGCGCTTCTGCGACGACGACAAAGATGAACATCATCTGCGCTTCTGCGAGCGCTAAGAACAACAACAACAACAACAACAACAACAACAGAATCTCCTGCGGCGACGCCATTGTCAACGAGAGTTTAACGCCTCCTCCCGCTTCCGGCGCGGAGTTTGACGTCATCGTCATCGGGAACGGTCCTCTCGGTGCTGCCATCGGTTTGCACTTATCCGAGAAGAAGGAGAAAAAGATTTTGATTTTAGACTCTGGAGAGGAAAGTTTGAGCTCGGGATCGGATGACCTCGGGAGGATCGTGCGACCGTTAGACGCGGAAGGCAGAGAGGAGTGGACGCAGCTGAACATCGATTCGATACGCAGTTTTCGGGAGATACAAGAGGAGAGCGAGATTGAGTTCTTCGAGAAGAAAGGGAGCTTGAGCATCGGGTCGCGGGCGTTCGTGTCGCGACCGGCGAGTTTGTTAGAGGCGAAAGGGATCGAGCACGAGATTTTGAGAGGCAGAGATGAAATGTGCGAGAAATTTGAGTATTTGAGTCCAAAGACGATTCCGGAGGAGTATATAGCAGTTTCTGATCGAGTTGGTGGGTACGTTTCGCCTCATAAAATGCGCGCGGCGTTTAATCGATTGGCGGTAAAGAACAACGAGTGGACGAAGGTGTGCGTGCAAACCGGCGAGGAGATCGTCGCGTCGACAACGACGGACAAAAATGATGACGACGGTTTTGTAAAAGTCCGAACTACGGATGGAAACGAATACGTAGCGAAAGAAAAAGTTATCGTCGCGTGTGGCTATTACACGCAACCGTTGCTGCACCGCTCGAAAATTGATATGGAAAGTTTAGAAGACGTAAAGATTTCAAAGAGGACGATCATTTTAGCCAAAGTTTCCGAGGAAGACGCGAAAGGTCGATTCCGGGACATGCCTACGATTAAGTACGAATTACCGGAAAGCGTGAGAAGCACAAGAACTACTACCGATACGAGCACCAGTGGTACTTCTGACCAGAGCAAAAACGAAGCGAAAAGCGTGTACATTTTGCCTCCGATTTGGTACCCGGGCCCGGTGCCCTCGCCCGGATATTACGTGAAAATAGGCGGCGGGCCGAACGATTTCATGACGCTATCTAAAGCGGTCATGTTTGACGGGGAAAAGAACGATATAGACAAAAACAAAGAAAAAAAGTCACCGATAGAACAGCGCAAAGAGTTAGATTCTGTTTGGGAAGACCATCGAAAAGCCACTTACGAAGACCAAAAAGAGGACATCGAATCGTGGATGAATTCGGACGGCGACCCGGAAATAGTACCGCAACTCAAAACGGCGTTACTGCACGTCTTTCCAGACGTCCAATTTAAATCGTTTGAAACGAAAGCGTGCGCGACGACGTGTACGTCAAACGGGAGCATGAAGATTGAACACTATTCAGAGGGTAAAATATGGGCAGTTACCGGTTGTAACGGTAAAGCCGCCGGTCCGGCTTGGGCGATTGCGAAAGAGGTTGTCGCGAATGCCAGTTTGTAAAACATGAACACGCGTATTAAAACACTATTTGCTATAGCACTTCTACCACTACCATTATCACTACTACTTCTACTTCCGCTTCTAACATCACCCGCGACTGGATTTCTTCCCCGCACCTCTTTTCTTGCTCCCTTTCGCGCCCTTCTTGGATTTCTTCCCTCCTTTGCTCCCTTTCGTGTCTCGATTCTTCCCGCTTAATCGCACTTTCGTGTCTACGTTTAATTTATTCTTCTTCACGTCTGCTTTCTTCAATTTCAAAATGCCATTCTTGAACCACGAGCTGCCCCACGCTAACCCGCGGTCGCTCTCTTTCTCTCTCTTTTCTTCCCGCTCGCTGTTTGTCATCTTCTTCTTCTCTTTCTTCTCTAACTTGTGCCCGAGTCGAAACAAATCCAACCGCTTCTCTTCTTTCCGTTGCTCGTTCTTCTTCCAGAGCCCAACGCCGATGGTCGCGGGGATTCGTATCCCTTTCGACGGTTTCATCCCAAGCTCTTTCAACTTTTCATCTTCCAACTCCTTCCTGTCCCATTTGTTCAAGCCTTTGATCCCAAAATCTCGCACCTCGCGACGCATGTGTTTCATGCCAAACTTTGAGTCCGCGTTCGCGTTGCGCTTATTCGCGTCGTCCCTCTCATCTTCCTCGCTCTGTCCGTTCTTACTTCTTTTCTTCCTATTTCTATCGTCATTTTCCTCCTCGTCGTCCTCTCGAACGATCCGTTTCGTCTCCGACGCCATGAACCGTTTCATCTCCCGTTTCACGTTTATTCTCTTCGTCTTGGTGTTGTTTTCGGCGGCGGTCGTTACCGCCTTTCCATTCGACGAGAAAATACCACCACCATCTCGAGCGCCGGCAACGACTCGCTTCCCGTCGAACGCGAACACTTTCGCTGCCGAAGAGTTCGTCGTCGTCGTCGTCGTCGTTGCATTCATCTTCCTCTCCTCGTTCCTCGTCGTCGTCGCGTCGTCTTTCGCCTCCTCGTCAAAAAAGTCCAACTTTTCGTCGCTGATTTTCTTTCCATCGCTCTTCTTTTTCTTCTTTTTCTTCTTCGTCTTGTTTTCGTCGTCGTCTCGGGGAGAAACAACGATCGCGGCGGCAGCGGCGGTATCGTCGGGGACGTCGTCGAACATGGACATGAACCGTTCCCCGTGCTTTTCCAGGAGCAGAGACGTCTTCGTTGACATCGTTCGTTACTTCTCGAGTCTCCTTTTGCTTTTGTGAGGAGAACGCACTCGAGTTTTCCCTAAAGGCTTTTCCCCTAAACCCTAAACCCTAAACCCGGAATGAAACCCTAAATATTAGCGGTTTGGGGAAAAGACGATGCACCGGCCCACCAAAGAGTAAACACGCCGCGCGCGCTCCGAACGCGAGAAGACTCCCCGCGGATATATTTATTCACTCTTCAAAAAAAAGAGAGCCCCGCGTCTTTCGTCGTTTGTGTGTTTTTATACATCTTCCTCCTCTCTTCGTGATGGCGACAACAACGACGACTCCCACGAAGAAGAAGAGCGGCACCAAAAAGTCCGAGACCATCTTCTCCCGCGGGAAAAGCTTTGGAGGAGGAGGAGGAGATGCGAAAACGGAACCGCTGCTGCACGTGAACGAAGACAACGACAACAACAACGAGGAACCGACGGAGGAGCAACTGATGTCGGCCATAAAAGATTGGAACAACGCGAAACCGGTGGTTATCGTCAACACGATATCATCTCTGTGCATGATTTTGCTCGCGCAATTGATGGCGTTTCTCTCGATTCCGATTGGGGTAATCGGTTTAATAGCGTGTTCGGTGTACGCGTCGGACTTGTTTAGGCTGAAGAAAGGGTTGGGGGCGACAGTGAAGACGGTGAAGATGCTCGCGTTGGTTTGCGTGATATTGGACGCATCGTTTGCGGCGGTGAGTTTAGCGATTGGGAGTTTTTACGCGGGCGGAGAAATGGTCACGACGATGGTGTTGATGTCGTCGTTGTTCGCCGCGCACGGGTTCGGGTATTGGGAAATGTATAAGAGGGCGAAGGAGATTGGGAAAATTTTGAATTGAATTGAATTTTAGTTTGTTGTCATCACTTTAGAGCGCGCGCTTGCGCTAGAAACGTTGTATATTATTATTACTATTAGGCATTTATCTAAACTAATTTCTACTACTAGTCCAACGCGGATTTCGTCCATCTGGTTTTGGCCATTCGAATTTTATCGGTCGTTTGTTTCATTCGTAAATAAAAGAAAAGGATAGCAAAGAGGATCCACAACACCGTTCGAAACATGCTGTTCGCGTAGGATGAAATAGCCGAGGACGAAGAGGTCGAAGTAGAGGACATCAACAAATACTGTTTCCTCTTTTCGCGAGCGTGCACGTGGTCGCTCAGCACCGTGGCGTATACGAGAAATTTGTCCACCTCTTTCTTCGCCCGGGAGACTTTCACGGAAGCTTCATCCGCGTGCGAGGAGACGGAGGATAATAACGTTTGAGCTTCCTTCAAATATCGAAACGCAGCTTTTTTCGAGGCGCGAAGTTCAGCCGATAATCGTTTTCCTTCGCCGCTTTTGGCGGCTTCGTATACCCCGTCCGATTTCGCGTCGATGCGTTCGAGAATGGCGACGGCACGATTATACGTCGATAAAACGCGGTCGATTTGAGCGACGACGATGTTTCTGTGGGCGATTTCGCGGTGTATGGAGCCGAATCGGGACCCGGGCGTTGTGAAACTTAACGGATTATCTCCAACAGACCACGCGTAGCCGTTCATCGCTTCTACGACGTTTTCTTCAGAATCATTTTGATCGCTACTCATAAAAGACGTCGATTCGTGCGGTGCGATGATTCCAGAGACGAATTGCGCCACCATCGAAGCCACTTCTTTCGCTGGGTCTGCGAAATCCGACTCGATCGTTTTGATTTCGCAAAAGGATCTCGACGCCGAAAATGGCATTCTCCCGTGCGTCGACTGGACGAGCTTTTCGTTGATCGGATTCGATCGGGTGACGAAGATGGCGTCGCGAATGATTTCCACCGGTTTTGCGTTCGTGAAAAGTAACGGCGAGTCTCTGTGTTCGCCATCGAAGCGTTGGTCAAAGACAAAAATGGGAATTTCCAAGTGGTCTTCGTTATCTTCTTCTTCCTCGTCGTCGTCCTCGCTTGCGTACTTTTGATCGTCCACGAGCAAATGTTGCGCGAGCGCATCGACGTCCAACCATCGCGCTCGCGCGTGGTCGCTTCGTTTTCCATCGATTCCAAAACCGTAAACTTTACCAGCTCGCAAAGCTGACGCGAAAGCCGATGCCATTGCGGGTTCTTCCGATGCGGTAACAATGCGGGCCGTAGCGGAAACTTTGGTCGATTTCAACGAACTCGCATCTAACGCGTCCAAGATTTCAAGTCGTAAAGCGTCCGAGTACGCATATTGATACTCGTTTTTTCTATCAGCATTTGCATTTGCGTTCTCGTTATTCCCAGTGTCATCTTTAACTCCAAGTTCGAGGACGTACATGTACGCGTGAATCGTCTTGTACGGTTTCGCGCGTTTCAAAAATGACCTCGTCGCCGGCGGGACGATTACGGAAGACGCATACGCGCCTATCATTGCCGTTGCTTCGGCGAGGAATGCGTCGTTGGCAAACTGACCGGGCGTTTGAAAAAACGCATTGGCATTTTCCGAACCGTCTCCGCTCAGTCGCACTGATTCTCCAAACGAAGCCACATCGAAATCGGCATCCGCGCCGTGCTCCAAGGCAATTTTCGTCTTCATCGCGTCCTCGCACGCCTTCGCTGCGCCTTCGTTCGCTTCGTGTAAACAGTGTTCGTTGAAGAATCGCTCTAACAAATCAACCTCTACTGCGGCTAAGTTTTTCGTCGTCAATTCGTCTCGGCTTTGATATGATTTTTCCAACCGTCTACCTCTCGCTGCGTCGAGTTGTTGCGACAGGCGTTTTCTCTTCGCCGCAAACTCTTGACTAGTCATTTTGAGTCCACTTCCAAACCGCATTTTCGTGCTCGGGAAATCATGTGGGCCGTGACCAATCACCTTTTTCGTGTGCGTGTGCTTTAAACTGCCCCACGTGAACGGACCGGCGGACAAATCCAAGAATACTGATTTTGTCCTCGAAGAGAGAATAGCTTCGGTGACGCATCCTTCGTGGCCTTGTTCAATTTTCGCGATTTGTCTCGCGATTCGCGTGGCGGCGATTATGTCGTCGCCGTTGAGTTTCTGTAAAGCAAATTGCTTCAACGAATTATTGTCGACTACTTTTATTATCGACGTGGAACTCCTCGCCTTCTTCCCCGCCAACGATAAATCTTGCCTCGCCGCCCAGAGATCGCCGAATGTCCTCAAATCGTGCAACGAGAGCATCTTCTTCATCGTTTTCTCGCTTTGATGATCTCCGTCGTTTCTAGAATCCTGCTCTTTTTTCAACCGTAAAAACTCCGCGTCGTCTTCAATCTCGTCCATTTCATCCAAGACGTTATGCATGCCCTCGTAAAATCCATCTCTCGAGAGAAGCGTTTTCAGCTGTTCGGTAGTCTTTGACGTCTTTTTTTTCTTTGTCTTTTTACCGCTGCTCCCACCGAAGAATACCCTATCGTCGTGGTCGTGCGTCAACTCGCCACTTCGTAATTCTTCTCTCCTCCACTCGATGGCTTTCTTCGTGAAATGCTCTGCTTTTTTTGAAACCTCTGCATCTTCTCGCAATACGACGACTTCTTCGTCCGTCAACCCGTAACGAAATCCATACCGAGGCACTTTCCCCTCTGCACCGCCACCACTATCATCATCGCCTTCGATCGTCTTCGAGTTCACAACAATCATAAAATGCTCCTCTTCTAATCCTAAAAACTCTGCTAAATCATCCACTAATTTCTCAATCGCGTACGCGTCAACGATTCTACTATCTATGCGATTCACCTGTCCGTGCAACCTGTGCACGTCTCGCGAGTGCTTCTCGATGGCTTCCTCGAACACCTTCAAAACGTTCGACCCTAACTGTAGCACCCTCGAGTGCACGTTGTACGAAACTTTGCTCTTTACGCTCGCTTTTCTCTCCTCGTCTTCGCCTTTTTCTTCTTCTTCCTTCTCCTCTTCCTCCTTGCCGACGTACTCGTGTCTTAACTTTACGTTCAAGCGTTCCAACCACCGCGCCATCTCCTCCGGACGAATGGAAACATCGTATCGCCCGTCGTTCTCAAACCCGACGAACGCGACGTTTAGCGGCACGTTGATTCGATACTCCTCTATCGTAGCCGCATTATTCGCGATGCATTTTGCAAACGTTTTCATCGTCTCGCCTTCGCCGCGGCCTCCACATTTTTCTTCAAACTCTTCTCTGCTCGAAAACTTCGCCTTCCTCATCGTCGCACTTTTCGTCGTCGTCGTCGTCGAGGAAAAGATGCCGCCTAAAACGTCGCTCAAAATCGACCCTCCGGCGGAAAAGGAAGAAGAAGAAGAAGAAGAAGAGCGTCCTCTCGGGAAGAAAAACGTCGTCTCGTCGCCGCCGTTTTCGTCGTCGTAATAATAGTAGTTGTTCTTCCCGTTCGCCTCGTCGCCTCTTCGGGAAAAAGAAGAAGATGAAGATGACGAGACGAAGAAGAAGAGGAGAAAGAGAAAAACGGAGAGAAGATGCGACCGAGAAGGTGAGGGAGAAGAAAAAGAAGCCCGCATCGCTCTCTCTCTCTCTCTTCCTCTCTCTGTCTTTCTGCGTCCGTTCGCGTGCGTGCGCGTTGCGTATTGAGATTTTCGCGTTCCGTTTTAACAAACAATCACATTTTAGGTATTTAGGGTTTTAGAAAAGAGAGAAAGCCGCCAAAAACCGCCCTTTTCCCCAGACACTTCGGGGCCCCCCTTTTGTCCCGGGTACGTTTCAAAGCGCAAGAGAGAGAGAGAGAGAGACTGCACGTCTTCCACTCGCGCTACGCATTTCGCGCGCCTTTGTTCTTTTGGTGGTTTAAAAAACCTTGTTCCGAAACAGAGAGAGAGAACACTCGCGCGAAAATGAAGAGCGAAGGAAGAGG
>Ga0255763_1002248_pt1 | contig 18676 bp, 17 predicted proteins | sample 041ome_2_FD_179963 | JGI IMG/M metagenome (GOLD analysis project Ga0255763, IMG submission 179963) | Coastal salt marsh microbial communities from the Groves Creek Marsh, Skidaway Island, Georgia - 041406US metaG (version 2) | ecosystem: Environmental > Aquatic > Marine > Intertidal zone > Salt...
GTTTTGTGTGTATATGCGCGCTCGTCGTCGTGTCCTCCTCCCTTCTGAGAGAGAGAGAAAAGAAAGCAAATTTTCTCCCCAGTAGATCAAGATGTATTCGTGCTTTTGCTCGTCACGCTTTACTAATACCTTACATCGCTCTTCTTTCCGTTGTTCATTTATTATGTATGATATCATCATCATCATCGCAACAGGTTCAAGTCAACGCCTTAGGGGTCTCTAAGGAAACCATGGTACGATCATCATTTTCTTCTCCTTTTTTCGCCTTGATTTTCCTCTGAATGATTTGTGTGAGAAAGCGGTTTCGAGCGTGTTGGTAAAACGAGTTTTACTCCTCGAAGCGCGTATCTTTTCAAATCCTCTTTCTTTCCCTATATTCTCTCTCTGTGAATCACGCACACTCAACTCACGCATGAATTTCTCCTCATTTAATAGGAATCTGTCAAGGAGAAAGCCTTGATTGCGTCCACCTCCTTGGCGACGCTCGCGGTGACCTCTCCGGCGTTCGCTTACGACTTGTTCTCGGCGGAAAACTCCGGCGCCATCAAGGTATGGATCGGCGGTTTGTTCATCGGCGTCTCCGGCGTCTCCGCCATCTTCTTGCCGTTCGTGACTGGCACGTTAAACCCGATCCAAATGGCCGTCAACTTAGGTTTGGTCAACGGTGAAGTCAGCAACTTGAGAAAGTTTAAGAGAAACGGCGAACCGATGGAGCACGGCACCAAATTCGGTCACAAATGGTACGACACGAGCGCGTTCAAGAACGGCAAGGACATCGATTTCGCGTTCACGAGCAAAACTATCGAGGCGCAAGAGAAGTAACTTTATACTCACACGAAAAAGACATCAAAAGACATTGTAACTAGATAAAAATACTTCTATACCATTAAACGCAGTGCGATAGTTTGTTCTCAGCAAAAGAGGAAGAATTGACTTCCTTCAGAAATTGAGCGCCACAATCAAACGCATCATCATCTTTACGCGACGATGATGATGTCATCCTCAATATCATCGTCGACGACTCAAAAGCATCAGCAGCACACCACTCGACTGCTTTCATCCTCGTTATCTTCTTCTTCTTCTTCTTCTTCTTCTGGCGGCTTCCGTCGTCGTCTTTTTTTATCTGATGGGAGCCGACGGCGCAAAACCAACAACAACATCACGACGACTTTGAAAGCGTCGTATCCCTCTTCGTCCGTATCCTCGAGTAGTTTCGTGGATACTTCGGACGCGGAGAACTACGACGTCATCGTCGTTGGCGCCGGGCACGCCGGGTGCGAAGCCGCGCTGGCGAGCGCACGCGTTGGCGCGCGAACACTTCTGTTGACGTTGTCGCTCGATAAAATAGCGTGGCAACCGTGTAACCCGGCGATAGGCGGACCGGCGAAATCGCAAGTCGTGCACGAGATAGACGCGTTAGGTGGGAGCATGGGGAAGATTGCAGATAAGACGTACTTGCAAAAGCGAGTGTTGAATTCCAGTCGAGGCCCAGCCGTGTGGGCGCTTCGAGCGCAGACGGATAAGTGGGAATACAGCAACGCCATGCGAGAAGAAGTGGAGAGCAACGAGAGAGTGTTCATTCGGGAAGGGATGGTGACTGAATTGATGGTGAACTCAAACGACGAGTGCGTTGGCGTTGAGACGCACTTTGGGATGCAGTTTCACTCGAAAGCGGTGGTGTTGACGACTGGAACGTTTATGAACGGTAAGATTTGGGTCGGGAGGAAAACGATCGACGCCGGACGAGCCGGGGAAGGCAGTTCGGTTGGATTGACCGAGCACTTGATTAATCTGGGATTTGAAACTGATCGATTGAAAACCGGGACGCCGGCGAGAGTGGACGCGAGGACGATTGATTACACCAAGTGCGAGGAACAAAAAGGCGACGAGGACGCCAAGTTTTTTTCCTTCGATCCGAGGAATCATTTGGTCATTCCGCAAATGTCCTGTTATCTAACCAGAACGACGCTGAAAACGCACGAAATTATTCGCCAAAATTTACACGAGACGCCGACATACGGCGGGTGGGCAAGCTCGAAAGGACCGAGGTATTGTCCTTCCATTGAAGATAAAATTGTAAAGTTTGCGGAGAAGGAGTCGCACCAAATTTTCCTCGAACCGGAAGGTAGGAAAGCGCCTGAAATTTACGTTCAGGGGTTTTCCACTGGGTTACCGGAGCGATTACAGTTGGAATTATTGAGAACGTTACCAGGATTAGAGAACGCAACGATGATGCGTCCGGCATACGCGGTGGAGTACGATTACTTACCGGCGCATCAATGCACGAGAGATTTACAGACGAAAAAAATCGCCAACCTGTTCTTCTCTGGACAAATCAACGGCACGACCGGGTACGAAGAAGCCGCCGGGCAAGGTTTAGTCGCGGGTGCAAATGCAGCGGCGAAAGCGTTGGGAACGAAACCATTAATTTTGGAAAGAGAAGGCAGTTATCTCGGGACATTGATTGACGATTTAGTGACGAAAGATTTGCGCGAACCGTACAGAATGTTAACGTCCAGATCGGAATACAGATTAGCCTTACGAAGCGATAATGCGGACGCGCGATTAACACCCATAGGAAAAGAGTGTAACTTAATCGACGACGAGCGCTTCAAAATGTTCGAAGATAAAAGGGATACGATTGAAAACGAGTTGGCGAGATTGAAAAAATTTCGATTGAAAGAGTCCTCTCCGCTCGTCGCCGCTGCGTTGGAACAATCCAAAAATCTCGGCGCGGGCGGGAAGCAGTCGTTCACGTTGGAAGAGCTTTTGAGAAGACCAGGCGTCACGTACGACAAGTTTGTCGAATACAAACGAGACGCTGGAATCGACGAGATTCCGAGACCTCTGACAAAATGGGAAGCCGAGTGCGTGGAAATTCGCGTCAAATTCGCCGGTTTCATCCAAAGACAAAAAGTACAAATCGACCGAGACTTGAGCAAACACGGGAAAGAAATTCCATCGGAAATCGATTACAAGGACATCCCGATGAGGTTAGAAGCGAGAGAAAAGCTCGAAAAAGTGCGTCCGTCGACGATTGGCCAAGCCAGTCGCGTCGGAGGCGTCACGCCGGCTGATATTAACAGTCTCTTGATCCACATGGAAGTCTTACATCGTGAGAAAGAAAAAGCTCCATAATAAAGTTTGCTTTACGCGCAAATATACCAACATAGTAAAAGCAGCTCTTGTGTATTTATTTGTAACATATAACATTCATCGTCATGTTCACCGCACAAAAGCGAGGAGTTCATCTTTTCTCCTCTCCTTCGTCGTCTTTGTCGAGAAGAAAGAGAGCAAGAGCAGGAAAACAGTTGAAGAAGAAAACAGAATGTAAAAGTGCTTCGTCGAAAACATCATCGTCTTTACCGCCCGGAATACTCGTTCGAGTCGCAAAAACCGCGTGGAATCTTGGATGGAACGTAATGATGAGTCAACTCGCTCCGAAGGATAAAGTCTCCGGGGAGTATTCGAGACCAGAATCGCAGTTTCGCGTCAAAGATTTCGACGATGATGGTTTTCATTCCGAAGGTAAAAAATTGTATCTTTTCGCGGGAAAAACGTGCCCTTGGGCGCATCGAACGTTAATAGTGAACGAGCTGATTAAAAAGAGCTCAAAGCAAAGAAGAAACGAAGAAGAAGAAGAACAGGTGGAAATAATATATCTGGAACCGAACAAGAATACGGGTTTGTGGACGGTGCCGAAAGAGGCCGTCGAGCGAATCTTCTTTCGCGACGACGGCGATACCGGCGAACGACAACGACAACAAGAACAACAACCGATGATTGAAACGTTAAGAGACGTGTACTCGTACGTTTCTGGAACAAGATTCGAAGGTCGAGCCACTGCACCGTTATTAATTAGTGTCAGTAATGGTGGAGCTTTTGAGATTGTCTGCAACGAATCGGCCGATATCATTCGTCTCTTCGATTGTTTAAACGGAGAGAACGATGAAAAACTATATCCAAAAGAGAATAGGAAAGAAATCGATGAAATGTGCGCTTACTTGTTCGAAAACGTAAACAATGGCGTGTATAAAGCTGGTTTTGCGCAATCTCAAGCTACGTTAGACGATGCCGTCGATAAACTCTTCCAGGCGTTGGACGTCTTGGACCAGAAGTTAGAGGGGTCGAAGTTTTTGCTCGGCGACGACTCTCTGACTCTCTGCGATATCTGCTTCTACACCACCCTAATCCGTTTCGATGCGGTTTATAACCATCTCTTTCGTTGCACTCGCAAGCGGATATGCGATTATCCCAACTTATCCCGGTACTTGAAAACTTTATACGCCTTGCACGCGTTTCGAGAAACCACCGATATGGTCGGGATTCGAGAACAGTATTACACCTCCTTGTTTCCACTCAATCCAGGAAATCTCGTGCCGCCGCTTCCGTTTTCCTCCAAAGATGATTGGTTGCTCTCGCTTTAGCTTTAGTATTTAGAGTATTTAGAATAAAAATATGCAGAAACGGATGATACACAACGATACCACTCGTAGCGCAGAGCGCAGAAACACACTCTCTTTCTCTGTTTATTTGTGTGTTTGTTTGTTTCTCGAAAAGAAAAGAGGCAGACAAAAAAAAAAGGAAAAAAACGGCTCAAAGCTTATCCCGAGGGGGGAGAATTAACCTCATTCTTAGACGCGCGCGTACTGTGTCATCATCACCACGCGAAACGAGCATTTGGAATCACGTCGCAAATTCGAATAAAGAAAACTTAATTTTATACATCAACAATGTCTGCTTTAGCTTCCACGTCGTCCTTCGTGGGCAACGCGAGCGCGTTCCGTAAATCCGCCGTTCCCTCGAAAAAAGAGGTTTTGAGAATGACGCCTATGTCTGCTTTGCGCGGTAGGTCGTTGCAAAACACTCCGGAGGGAGTTTCCGTGGATAAAAAGGGCGCAGACTTTTTCAACAAAACGTATTACCCGAAAGCCGAGGACGTGGATAATTCGCGCAAGCCGTGGGTGGTCGTCGATGCGACGGATTTGAGACTCGGGCGAATGGCGTCCGTCGCGGCGACGTATTTGAGAGGTGGGAACGTGGCGACGTTCCACCCGTCGTTTACCACTGGGGTGAACTTGGTCGTCATCAACGCGGAAAAAGTGGTCGTTTCGGGGAAGAAATTCGAGGATAAGTTATACAGAAACTTCTCCACGACCGGGAGACCCGGGTCCATGAAGATTGAGACGTTCCGTCACTTGCAAGAGAGATTACCGGAACGCATCGTCGAAAAAGCAATCAAAGGCATGTTGCCGAAAAACAGAATGGGTCGAGAAGTGTTTAGACACTTGAAAGTGTACAAAGGGTCGGAACATCCGCACGCGGCGCAAAACCCGACGGATATCACCAAGGATTTGTTGGAAAAGTGCGGCGGAGCAGCCTGCGTAGTCAACCTGGAAGAGAGAAAGTAGAATTCTTTTCTCTTCTTTTGAGAGAGGTTAGCAAATTAAAATCTACTATATTGTCCTTAGCTTTTGTTTATTATATATATATCATTGATACACATACGTATATCTATATCTATATATATATATCCATACTACGCGCATTCTCTCTTATATTTATGACGCGTCGTTCTCTTATACTTCTACTACAATTTGTTATTCGTTTCTATGTGCGTTACATCCTATTCGCGCTTTCTCCCGCCTCAAATCTTTATCCAAATCTTCAAAATCTCCTTCTTCTCCATAACCCCATTCTTACAAGTTTCATTATTATCGAACCGGACAGATATCATCAATCTTCAAAATCATTCTCGCGCACTCTGTGGCCAAGCTCAAAGCCGAAGTCGTTACTAAAAGCGGCTGCAAAACGTTCTCCTTTCTCATGTCGCTCACCGTCCCTTTCTTCACGTTGATGCCTTCGTGGACGTTGCCCAACATGGCGTGTTTGTTTCTCAACTCCGTGACGATTTCAATCGGATTCAACCCGGCATTTTCAGCTAAAGTGTACGGAATAACCTCCAACGCTTCCGCGAACGCTTTCACGCAGACCGATTCCATCCCAGATAACGTTCGCGCCCACTGTCCTAATCTCACCGATAACTCAATCTCCGCCGACCCTCCGCCGGTGATTAAAAACTGCTTGTGCGCCAAACATCTGATGACGCACAAAGCGTCGTGTAACGATCGATCTGCTTCGTCTAAAACCAACTGATTTGAGCCTCGAACGATGACTGAAACCGTTTTCCCCATGTTTTCAATTCCAGTCACTTTCACCACCTTCGATTTACCGCACACGACTTCCTTCGCCAACTTGGCTCTTCCCAACTTTTCCGGCGTCAATTGCTCCGGATGCGCCACCGGTTGCAACTTCAACGTCTTCGCGATAAACTCAATCTCGTCTCTCTCCACGTCTTTAATGACCATAATCTTCGCTTTTTGTAAATAATGCATCCCCAACTCGGTCACCGCGTCTCTCAAGATTGATTTTTGAATCAACAAAACGTTGCACCCAGTCGCTTTGATTTTCTTGATCAAACCGATGACGTAATTCCTCTCCTCTTTTAAAATCCTGTCCATTTGCGTGTAATCGCTCACAATCACGTTATTCTCCATGTCCGTTTTTGGTGGACTGATACAAAACTGAATCAACGCTATTTTCGCGTCCTCTACGGTATGAATCCCCGACCCGGAGCCTTTGGCCGTTTTCTGGTCAAACACGATGCCTTCCGTCAACTCGGTATCGTCGATCGTCCCGCCTTGCTTTCTCACGCACCTCACGTCTCTCAAATCCACTAAATCCGGTCTCTTATCGTCCAAAATCCTACTCACACAATCCACCGCGATCGGTGCCAACACGTCCGAATACTGCGCGACGACTTTACTCCCTAAACTCGTCGTCGCCGCGTTTATCAACTGTTCTCGGTCGTTGATGTTGACCGGAATCGCAAACGTTTCCGTCAACTTGCACGCCTCGTCGCACGCCAACGCCAACGAATCCGAAATAATCGTCGGATGCACGCCTCTCGCGAGTAAAGCGATGCATTTATTCAACAACGCTCCACACAACACCGCCACAGACGTCGTCCCGTCTCCGGCGACGATGTCTTGGGATTTCGACAGTTCCACCAACATCTTCGCCGCCGGATGCGTGGCTTTCATCTTGGACAAAATAGTCGCCCCATCGTTGGTAATCGTCACGTCGTTTTTCTCCGAGACCATCATCTTATCCATACCTCTCGGCCCTAAGGACGTTCGTATCGCATCCGCGAGCTTCTTCGCCGCCGTCATGTTTGAAATGCGAATGTCGTGTTTCAGTTTGTCGTCGGTGTACCGTTCCCCGACTGTTGATTGTTTTTGTGTTTGTTGCACCGCCATCTTTCTCTGTGTATCTGTCTTTGGATGATCGCGCGTGTGAGTGTGTATCTCACGTATCTTATTCGTATTATCTCACTTCTTCTCTTCTCTTTAAGTGTATATATATATAATAAGAGCTTTTAAAAGTATGACGAGATCTCGACGACGATGATGATGATGATGATGATGATCGCAAAACACAGAAGAGAGAAAAAAGAGAGAAAAAAGAAATTTTTCAAAATTTTTTTTGTTGACTTTTTTTTGAACTCCTGTTCTTTTCTTGGTTTTTTGCTCTCGTTCTTATAACAACACTTTCACAAGGCGGAGAGCAACAGTTTTTATTATTACGGATGATGATGTGTCCTCTTAAGTGAACGAAAAAAAAAAAGAAGTTAAAGAAGAAGGGAGAAGAGAGAGAGGATGAACACAAACAACGTCGATGACGACGCGATGCCTATTCCTATTCCTATTCCTCCTCCTCCTCCTCCTCCGCCTCCTCCGCCTCCGCCTCCTCCTCCACCGAGATTTGGGCGAATTGAGAAAATTGATGAATCCAAGAAGGATTTGAAGGATGATGATGATGATGATGTAGCGCCTCGAACGACAGCAGAAGACGAAGACGAAGACGAAGAAGAAGACGACCAAGAAGAAGAAGAGGGAAGCGTCTCTGCCACTGCTGTTGACAATACTACTACTAATAAAACGACCACCGAAACGACGACGATGAATTCTGCAAGTTTGCTAAAAACGAAAACGAACACGAAAAGTGGCATCGAAGATATCTCGCACTTGGTTTCGAAAGCGCACGCGCTGATATGCGAGTTACGATTGTTATCGCGCGTCGTACCAGACGAGTGGAAAAATAACAGAAAGAGCAACAATAATAGCAGTAATAATAAATACAAACCAATCTTGTTCGATTTCAAGTATTTAGAAACGCCGGAGAAGATTGAACATTCGATTTCGAAATCGGCGACGTCGAGACGGTTGGACGCGGAGTTTAGGAGGAAGTACGAAAAGCTTTTAGAGAGGTATTATTTGGCGTTTAATGCGGTTACAACTTGGTACAAAGCGTTCGTAAAGTTTACCGAGGACGTGGAGATTGGTGTATACGGAAGCGAGACGATTGAGACGCTTTTGACGAATCGAGAGGGGAAACAGCTTTTACCGGAAGCGGTGGCGTTGTTTGGGCAGATTTTGTTATCCATAGATACGACGTTCGATTACGAAGTGAAAGAACGCATAGTGGTGGCATATTATCGGTGTAAGAGGAACGCGTACGATGCCGGCGATGGAACCGCGTATTCCTACGACGCGACTCTTGCGCAGTTTGAAGACGTGGTGAAGTTGACAGAGAGGACGAAATACGGCGCTTCTTTGTCGTCCTCGATGTCGTCGTCGTTGTCATCGTCGTCGTGGTTGGGAAGTAGTACTCTTACAAGTAGCAGTAGCAACAGTGGCGGCGATAGCAAAAACAACGATAGCAATAGTGAAAACAGCTTAGAGAGCAATTTCCCGAGCGGGTACCCGCACGACGCGTACTTCTCGAGGTTTCCGATGCCGAAACGAGCGTTATCGCTCGCGATTGGAAAACTTCGTTCGGACGATATTTATAACTGTTGCTCGGAATATTATCCAGACCCCGATCATCGGTCGATAGCGTTGTCGCAACAAGCGTCTTTGTTGGTGTCCATCTTGTGGTTCTCCCCGGAAACGTTGATGGATAAACCAGAAGTGATGCGAGAGATTGTGGAGAAACATTTTGCCGATAACTGGATCGTCAATTGGACGTTCGGTAAAACGATAGATCTGCGAATGGCATGGAAACGATGCGAGGCAGCGAACGAGGCTTTGAACATCGCGTTAAACGCAAAGAATGTGCAGAAATTATGCGTACGGTGCGATAGAAAATTCAACGAGATCTCGAAAGTCTTTCGCTCGTTTTTCGCAAAGAGGAAAATCGTCGACGAGAAGTTCGTTCTCGATAACGAAAGTTTGATTCTCGATAGTTTGCGAGATGCCAATAATTGGTTGCGCTGGTGTTTGCTGCATAACGTTTCTCAAAATACAGACTTATCATCCTCGTTTGCGTATTACGCGCCGAAAATGGAACGACAAATGGAACTTTTGCTCGACGTCGCCGAAATCGAACGCGTTACGAAACTCACGTACGCAAAGTTGTTAAAAGATAAAAACACGCGGTGGGAAAACGCGCGAGAAGAAGCAACGTCGAGAATTTCCGAACTGTCGCGCTACTTTGCTGGTTCGGAGACTTTGACTAAGTTTTCCGTGAAGAAGGACGAGAATTTGACGCACTGGTTCGCGCACATCGCCGAGCAAATAGAACAGTTGGAGCACACGCAGCCTTCGAAAACGATTCAGCAACTTTCCTCCGCGTTGCTTGAAGTCGATAACTTTCATTCCATCAACACCAACCTTCAAGCGAAAACGTACATTGCAGAGGCTCGACAGTTTTTAGAAGTCATGTTGAAAACAGCGAGCGTCGGTGAAAAAGCGTTGAATACCATCACTGCTGTTTCGGACGCCTCGTATGCGTGGTCGGTTAAAGATTCAATACGCGAAGCTTTGCGTAGTCGCGTGCAACAAGATCCCTTCGCGTGTTCTAAAGTGCGTTCTTTGCTGCTCAAGCTGCGTTCAGTGCTCGAGATGCCGCTCATGCGCATCTCGAGCGACGAGCGCAGCGAAGACGTAGACGCGTGTTCAAAATTTTACAGCAAAGAAATTGCATCTTACGCGAGCACGATATTGACCGTCATTCCTGAATCCGTCTTTAAAATACTCGACGAGAAAGTGGTGAGTCTACGAACATCAGAGCTTACAAACTTACCGGCAACGATTGAAAAGCGAGAACTCACCGAGTACGCAAAATTAGAAACGAGAGAGGAACTGGCGCAAACGACTCATAACATAGCCGCGTTCGCGCGAGGTATTTTAGCGATGGAGAAAACGTTCGTTGGCGTTATTGAACTCGACCCGAGAAAACTATTAGAGGATGGCATTCGCGAGCAATTGGCGCGACGATTGGCAAAACTATTCGACGAGGAGTGTAGATTCGAAGGGCACGATCGAGATTCCGCGCGAGTATTCAAAGAGAAACTCATCTCGTGCGTCGAAAGGCTCGAAGCTTTCAAAAGCTCGTTCGAATACATTCAGGATTACGTCAACGTGCGAGGATTGAAAGCGTGGCGAGAAGAGTTGGCACGAGTGAACCAATTTTGCGTCGAGCGCGAAAAACGCGCTTTGGGAAGTCCTTCGGCGAGCAGAAACGTTGGTACCTCTTCGACGCCGCGCGCGGTTGCGTTGGGAATACCGATCTTTCCTCCCACCAAAAATGAACCGGATTCGCAGACGTACATGGGTAGAATCGTTCGAAAACTGATTAAATTGACGTCTGAACCGAAATATATCGACGAAACTATGATTTTTCTTCCCAATCGATTCGCCTGGGTCGATTTCGTGAAAACCGATAGACAGAAATTGAGTTCGAGTACGTTTAAAATCGTGAATAAAGCGATTGGAGTTTCCGGTTTACGCTCGATGGATGAGTTATTGACGAATATTATCGCTCAAAGTTTGAGGGAGTGCGTCGCTGGCGCGATCGTTGCGAAGACGTTAACACGCGTTGGTGAAGGAGTAAGGGACTATCGCTTACCAAATCTGGACGAGGCATTCGTGAAGAACTTTTGCAAAGATTTACACGGTATCGGCGCGTGTTTACTCTTGCGAACGTTCGTGAATACAGAATTGAGTTCGAGCGCGAAAATCGATTCTGGAAATTTGGTAAAAGCAATTGAAAACGTGAACGACGCGATGCTGTGTGACGAAACTCAACACGTTTTGAGCGCCAAACTCTTGCCCTCGCAATCGAGATTTTACGAGGAACTCAGCGATAAGTTAAAAAGTATTGGATTCCAAACGCCTTTATTGCAAACGTACGTGAAAATTGACGAATCCGACGCACAAAAAATCAACGTCGCGGACGTTCTTTTCGTATTTCTTGAGAAATACGTCTTTCCAAACGTTGAATACTCGGAAGAATTGAAAATTCTAATCGCGAGCGAGGTGAGCGGAAGGAGCCTTTTCAGATACGACGTGTCTGCCATCATCGTAGGCATCGCGAGCTTATGCGCGCAGTTCAACGGGACCGAAACGCTCACGCAGCACATCGCCTCCGTCGGCCTCGAAATCAAATCAAGAATCGCGGCGATTGCCATGAAGAGAAGAGAGGACAAACTTTCGAAATACGCAAACGTCAAACCTCCGAAGCCGGGAGGTAGTATTGTGAGCACTCGCAAAAACATCGCCCAAGGAAACTTGGAGCGAACGTACTCGTATCCGGACGACGTGCGCAAATTGGTCGCGTACTTGGAAACTTTGTCGTATTTCGCGAACGTCGATAGAGAAGTTTTAGAAAGGTTTGTTCCTTCGTACGTATTGCACAACGCGCACTCGTATGTCGATCTCTCGTACTGATTGATTGATTTATTTAGTAGTAACCAAGCATAGTTGTAGTATATTAAAAAATCTAAATGTCAGCTGTACTACCTACTGTACTATGCATTCTTGACGGACGACACCACCGGAACGCACACGCCGTCTTTTCTTAAATCGTAAGATGCCTTTTCGTCGTCGTAAATCCAATTTCTCCTCTCTAAAGTTCCTAAATTTAAGTAATCTATCTCCTCGCATCTGAGAACGCAAACTAAAAAATCTTCCATCGGCGCGTCAAACGCTGCGCTCTGGTCTTCTCCGAACGATTTTAACTTTTCTATTTGTTTCTCTCTCAACTCTTCCGTATTTCGTTGCATCTCTCCCGCGTCCTGGGGTAATAAGAATTGACCTTTGCCGCCCGCGTTCATGTGATCCCAAAGACGGCGTCTTTCGTCTCCGTCGGAGACGAGATCCACACTCCCACTGAAGCGCCACTGGCAATTCGAATCTTCTACCCACCAACACACTTCCCCATCAGCCGTCGCTGACCCATCTTCGAGAGCTTTCGCAAACTTATTCGATTTCTTCGAACACTTCATCGATACGAGCACTTGCTCTTTCTCGCTCGTCTTCAAATCTTCAAACAACACGCTTCTCACTTTCGGTTTCCCTTGACTATTCACCGTGGCTAATTGAATGACGTACGATTGCGGAAATTCGCGTCGCATCTTTGCAATCGCCGCGTACGGAGAAGAAGTCGTCGTAGTAGCGTTCATTATTAGTATTTATTTCCTGTGGGCGTTCTTCTTCAATTCCTCTCTCAAATGCGTCTTGAAATCGTCCGTTTCTTCGGTGTCGTCCCAATCGTTTTCCCACTGCGCCACGTCTTCTTTCTCCTCGTTTTCTCTCGTCCACTCTGTTTTCGTTCGCGTTGAAGTAAAGAGAGAGAGAGAGAGAGATCGTCAGTTTTTACGCGCAAAACAAAGATCAGAAAAGAAACGAGAGAGAAGAGAGAGATCTCAAATCTTCACGCGTTACGATTTTAAATACGTTACATATAGAATACCTTCTTCGTTGAACTCCTCGAACTCGTCGTCGCACTCTAAATCTACGAGCTCTTTTTGCTTCTTCTTATTTTGTTGTTCTTTCGCGAGGGTTTCGTTGCTTTTAGCGTTGGTCATGACTTTCTCTCTTTACTCCTTAAAGTGTAGTTGTGCGGTACTTTCTAGAAATGAAATAGAATATAGATTTGTTTAAAAGCAAGAACGACGTGATAATATTTCTTCATCGTACATTTTCAGTTATTACAAAACATAGGTCATCGAAACCGCACACAAGAGCGATACGATCGATAAAAGTCGAGTTAAACGAGGAATTGCACCAGATATGATTGCCTGAGCTTCCGGAGGAGGCGAAGGAGGCGGCGCGAGTTTCGTCAGCGACACCGGAGCGGTAACGGCGGTAACGGTCAAATCCGCTTGCGCACTGAGAGTAGTTACCATTTCGTTCAACTTCGTCGAATCTTCAGTGACGAGTTTTTCCTCCACGTCTGAAATATCGGCATAAGTGGTTGTTTCCACCGTAAATTCGATTTTTACTTTGTCCGTAGCCGCTTGAAGTTTACGACGACTTGCGTCGACGACGTCGATAACACTCTTCACCGTAATAGCATCGGCGCCAACGTTCAAATACGCCGCCATGCCTTTCTTAAACGCCGTCTTTTGCGCTTCACCAAACTCGGCCGCGCTGTATCCCGTTAGCTCCATCGTGGCATCGACTGCAGCTTGCGCTGGAGGTGGGCTCGGCGTTGGCGGTGGACTCGGCCAAGGCGCGTGAGTAAATGTAACCGAATGCTCGGAAAACGTGCAGTCAGCCATATCGGTGGTCTGGCACTCCGTGTACACGCAAATCTTCGCGGGCGCCGCGGAAGTATCGTACGTTTTACAGTCACCCTCTCCCGTTTCCGTCGCTCCCGAGCTTATACTCGTCGTCGACGTTCTACCCGACGTCACGTGCATTGCATACTCGAAACTGGGCGCCGTCGTCGTGTACCCGCAAAAGGTCACCTCCGTCGCATAATACGAAGAACAACACATTCGAGAGCCAAAGTCTCCCGCGGTATCGGCACCTTGCACGACGTAAGATTCTCCAGTCACGCTGCACGTCGTCACTGGAGGTGAAATTTCATCGATTTCAGGATATGCAGTCGCCAACAATTGTCTGCGAGTCGAGTACTCCAACGCGTGATGGCTGTTCGAGTATCTGTACGCGTGGTTAGAAGAAGCGGCTGATTGTTCGGCGAATTTCTTTCGCAGCGCGAGACCGCGTTGCACCGCTGGTCCAAAGCTGTTCGACTCAAAAGACGACGACGAGGACGACGACGTCAAAGAGTAGGAGAGAAAAAAAGTCAGGAGGAACACGATCGAAAGCGCGACCACATCGCGCGACTTTTTCGCTTTTCTCCACCAGAAAAAAAGGCGCGGAGTGTTAACGCGCTTTTTCGATTTCGAATCGTCAAAATCTGCTGCCACCGAGTCGTCGACTCTCGCCGCCACGGGGAAGTCGTCGCGGTAGCTTTGACGCTGCTGCTGACGACTCTTCAAGTGGGTTTGCATGTTAATTTCGTTCGTTTATTTTTAATAATCTCGCGCGCGTGTTGTGTTTTGCGTGCGAGGAACTGTTGCAGTAAGCAGAGGCATCAAGTAGTTTTTTTTTTTGTGTGCACCCCGCGCCCTGTAAAACACGCCGAAAGGACTATGTAGAACTATATTGAGAATGAACTAAAATAACTAACTGACACTTTTTCGGGCGCTGGCGCCGCGCCCGTCTCTCTCTACGCGCACGAAAAGACAACATCGATTCTTCTTCTTCTTCTCCTCGTTCTTCTCTTTTCGTCGTCGTCGTCGACGACAACGCGAGCGCGGTATTCCGCCTTTTTTTCAGACGAGACCGATAAACATCGAAAACATTCGTTCTCACCTCCTTCTTCTTCTTCTTCGCTTTTTTGTCCTTCCTCGAGACACGAGCGAAAGATTTGTTGAAGCTCGCGCCATCGCAAACGCTCCAAAGTTTCTTGATTCTTTTTGTTTTTCGACGGAGAAGTTGGATCGAGTGGTGAAAGCTCTTTCCTCCTTTCCACGTACGTGTTCGAAGCGTGCCAGATGCCGGCGCTGTCGAGCAAAGTCTCCAACGATCCGGCGCGATGTTTGGCGTCGACAACGCCTGAAGAGAGTGGCAAGAGAAAGCGAACTTGCCTTCTAGCTTTGGTTTTATGGACGCGAGCGTGTACCTTTCTTTCAATCCACCTGTTCGTGGCTACTTCGACGTTGAACTCACCGGGATGCACAGAGAGTGGGTCGAGCCATTCTCTTAGTTCCGCAACGCGAGTTTCACCGACACTGCTACTGCTTTCCGATGAAAAAAGTAAATCTTGAAGGCGAGAGCGACCTCGGATCATTAAACTCCTCCCTCCGCCAGAAGCTTTCGTGCTCGTAAAAATTGTTTGATTGTTGTTCCATTTTTGAACGAAGCCAGCGTTTACTCTCCAGTCGGCGTACACGACGCCGTCGCTATCCTTCTCGTAATCGAAAAAGAACGGATGATAGAATAAGCTTCCCTTCCCTTCCTCTGCAAACTTATTTGCACTTTCGGTAAGTTTCGAAGTTTCCAGAAATGAAGAAATATGTTTCTTATCCAAATACACGTCGTCTTCTTGAACGATGAATAAGACTTTATCGCTGCTCTCGTCATCGCAGTCTTCGCAATCGGAAAGTATTCTGCGCAAAAAAATATCCCTGTGACGAAGCGCCAAGTCTCCGGGAGTCAAATGCGATTTCGTCCCGTCGATCTCTCTGAAACCGAACAACTCTAAATCCAAGGCAAACTCGCACGGCAGCGACGACGACCGGTTCTCTTTCACATAATTCATCTTCAGCGCGCGTTCTGCTCGTTCAATTGTTACTCGACGACCATCGCTACTCTTCTCCTCCTCGAGAGATATTTGCCAGTCGCCGTTTCTTCGCGACGAACGAAAAAAATGTTCAGAGGAAGACGATAGAAACGACGTCATCGACTCCGCGTCGAAATCGTACGCCGCTACGGCTACCGTGACGCGCTTGAATCGAGGCGCGTCACCGTCATCCGTAGCGGCGCACATCTCCCGATAATTTTCGATGATTCGCCGTAAGTGCCTTTTCCTTTCGTTCGACGAGGACGATATCTGCCAACCAACTGTCACCACGGCGAGAATCTCCGTCGTCGTCGTCGTCGTCGTCGTCGTCAAAGAAGAAGAAGAAGAAGAAGGAAATCTCTCCAAAAAACCCGCGCCAGAACTTCGAAACACCACTTCTCCTTTTCCTCTCATCGCGAAGTGCACTCTCGCTTTGCTCGTCGCTTTTTCCGCGACAAACGCGATGAAAGCCACGAGCAAAACGGATTTCCACTTTCCCCTGATATTATGCTCTTTTGATTTGCTCTCGTTGCTCCTCCGCTTCATCGTCATCTTCTTTTTATTCTTCTTCTTCTTCTCGCTCGCGGTATCTCCATCTTCCTCAGAAGAGAGGTCTCTTTTCTCTCGAGCGCACAAAAAAAGTGATGATGATATGCTCTCTCAACTCCCCTAAAATGCGCGACTTTATAACGAACTCATCGATGTGAAAAAATGCGCCAGAGAGAGAGAGACACACACACACACACAAAAGCGCGCTTATCGATAGCATCGCATGTCCTCCATCGGACAAAGTGAAAACGACGACGAAAAAGACGAACGAGAGCAACAAAAAAGAAGGACCCTTCTGTTCATCGCGAGAAGAGAGCGAGAGCGAGAAGTGCGAGAGAGAAAAGAAGAAGCGCTTTCTCTCGTTAAAGTCGACTCGAAAGCGGTTTCTGAAATCGAACGCGTTTTAGATTTGGAGAGAAAAGAGGCGACGCGATTGTTGAAAGAGGCGAACGGGTCGGTCGAGACGTGTTTGAGAGATTTTTTAGATCGAGGATAATAATAAAAAGCCAGATGGTGGTGACGACGACGATGGTGGGAAGAGGACGACGGCGGCGTCGCTCGGGTGCGCGCGCGAGGCGTTGGCTTCACTTTGTGTTTGTTGTGTTACAGTTTGGGCTGCTGCTGCCGCAGCTAGGGGTGACGACGTGCAAAGGCGCCGGGACAATCAACGACGACAACGTCATTCCGTCGCTTCCCGACGAAAGCAATCGCGACGATGGCGGCGACGATAATGTTCCGATACGACAAATTAAATTTGGAGAAACCGTCAAACTGGACGAGTTAGGTCCAGTAATCGTGCAGTCTGATTGCACGTTGAAACGCATCGAAAACTGGCACAAGTTAACGGAAGGCGAGCGAGAGGCGACGATGAGAAGGATTGGAGGTAGGAATCAAGTGAGGCTAGATAAATGTCGAGAGGAACAGAAAGGAAGGGATGACGAATTGTAATAGAAATAGCTTTTTAGCGCGACGTAGTTGTAGTAGTTTAGATAACGGGAGCGTAGCGATAGTAATTATCTGCGTCTATTCTGAGTAATCATCGGTCGATTCGAGGAGTGTCTCGCTTTATTTCCGATGCGAACCCCATAGTTCTCGTCGTATTCGGTTTCATAGTATTGTTCCGGTACCGTTTTCTTCGTGTCGTCGTCGTTTAAGGTTGACGTCGAGTCCAAATGGACTTTAGAATCTTCCACTCGCAACGCGTTCAAATACTCGTCGGAAAAGAGCGAGCGCCAAAAGGTATCGGCGTTAGATTTTCCTCCAGCATAACCCGCGCCTCGTCTGCAGAACTTCAACAAGCAAATCTCCAAAACGTTGTCTACAATCACCCAAGTGGACAATTCAGCTTTAATGTCTTTGTACAACTTTTTGTCGTCGATGATAACGTCGTCTTTATAGCGAACGCTCAATCTCGATCGAGACATGACCACTTGCACGTCCTCGCTTTTAGCCGATTCGTGCGCGGACATACCACCAGCGAAACCATCCAAACGTACAAATATCTCCACGTACGTTTGGTTTTGTTTCCATTTAATCGTTTTCGTCTCTAAACCAAGATACTTCTCGACTTTAATCTCTTGCCAATACAACTCGTTCTTGCTCGTTTCCCTCGCCTTTAATAATCTCGTTTCCTCCGCCTCTCGCATGTTCCTCATGTCTTCCGCGTCAAATTTTGGTGGTTCCGGTTTCGGGTTTGCGCGACCGTACATGTCTTCCATGTTGACGACTTTACGCTCTAAGCGATCCACTTCGTCTGTTTAAAGTAAAATAGGAGAGAGAAAATGTTTAGCAGGGTTTACATCGTACATCGCAGCGCGCTCTTGTAAAAAACAAATGAATTGAAATGAAAGCGACCCCCGCTTCTTCGCTTTTTTGGAACTCACCGTCTTTCAAAACCGCTTGCTTCCCGTGACTTCGCATCCACCTCGCGAATTTCGGTTCCGTCCCTTCCGTCGCGTCCGCAAACTCGTTCTTTCGACAAAACGCCCGGTGAAACGGCCAGTACGTCTTTTGACACTTCAACGAACAAAAAAACGCCGTGTGGCACCGACTGCATTTCATCAGATGATCTCGACCTCCGCAGTTATCGCACGCGCGTTGCAAAGACGCGAGAAGTTGATCTTCCTCTTGAAAGTGACACGGCGCGGTGATGTTCCCACCCGTCGAGGCGGTCGTCATCGCTTTTTATGTTAAGTAGTAGTAGTGTGAGAGTGTGTGTTGATCGACGAAGCGCGCGCGCGGGGGGGGGACTATTTTTATGCGTAAATAAAGGAAAAGCGTTTCGGCATTTTTTCGGTTCGAGAAGGCGTTTTTTTTTTTCCTTTTTGTCCTTTTTTCTCTCTCGAGTCCCCTCACACACCTAGAGAAGAGAGCGCTTTTTGCGATACATCGAAATAGAAGACAACGATTACCACGACGACGACGATGA
>Ga0255763_1002255_pt1 | contig 18656 bp, 9 predicted proteins | sample 041ome_2_FD_179963 | JGI IMG/M metagenome (GOLD analysis project Ga0255763, IMG submission 179963) | Coastal salt marsh microbial communities from the Groves Creek Marsh, Skidaway Island, Georgia - 041406US metaG (version 2) | ecosystem: Environmental > Aquatic > Marine > Intertidal zone > Salt...
GCAAACCTTCAACGACACAAACGCCGTCGTTGACCCATACAGTCGGGTAATAACCATAATGGTGTCCGTATCCGTTCCAACCGTGATACAAGGATGGGGTTCTTGGATAAGGAACAGAGTTAAAGCTTGAACCAGCCGACGGTAATTCGAACGGAGCACCTAAAAGGGGTTTCAAAGATGTTGTTGTCAACGCCGCTTTCGAAGTGGTATATTCCGATATCATTTGTTCGTTTGTCGCGGCAGTATTGTCACCATTTTTGGCACCGTACGTATTGTAGTCGACAAAGTCGACGGCATCGTCGTCGAGAGCAAGGGATTCGTAGAAATCAGAAGTAGACGAAGTAGAAGAATCATCTTCATCATCGTTGTCGCTGTTGCCTTCATCCTCGCCGTGTTGGTGATGATGAATTGCGCCCTTTGAATGGCCCAAAAGCGCCGACGAAGAAGCGCTTTTTTTCTCTTCTCCAGCCATGCTTATGTCCTTTTCAAAGGTAGAATCTTGCTTCAAAACATTCTTCGCCGGCGCTCCGGAAGTGACCGCATTACCATCTGAAGAGAGAGAGATGTCATCTTTCTTTTCCAACATCGCCTCGAGAACTTTGTCGGTATCGTCACCATTTTTGGCGCCGTACGTATTGTAGTCGACAAAGTCGACGGCATCGTCGTCGAGAGCAAGGGATTCGTAGAAATCAGAAGTAGACGAAGTAGAAGAATCATCTTCATCATCGTTGTCGCTGTTGCCTTCATCCTCGCCGTGTTGGTGATGATGAATTGCGCCCTTTGAATGGCCCAAAAGCGCCGACGAAGAAGCGCTTTTTTTCTCTTCTCCAGCCATGCTTATGTCCTTTTCAAAGGTAGAATCTTGCTTCAAAACGTTTCTTGTCTCCGTTTCGTATGTAGCCGAAGTATTCGATAAAGCTGTATCTTCTTCGGCAGCATTCGATGTGAGCATCAATCCATGAGGAAGATTTTCAGTACTATCGGTTAAAGAAGAGTAGGGAGTAGGAAACTCTTCTTCCGATCGAGATTTTACTCCTATCATCCTCTTCGTTTTCGACGAAGTTTTAAGCGCCTTCGCCGGCAAAACGAAAAAATTCGTCGCTAAAAGCGCGAAGAAGATTGAGAAGAGGAGAACCGCCGCCGGGTTCACCAACCTCGCGGCCATAGCCCGCGATGAAGTCCGAGACGAAAACGAGTAATTCTTCATTTTCGTCGTCGCGTCTTTTTTCGTGTTTGCGTGCTCTTTTTAAAATCTGTGCCATGTTTATCACATCGTTCGTTGCGTGCGTGGAAAGAGAGGTACGTTTAACGCCGGTCAGTCACTGTCAGCCAGAAAATACGATTCAAAAGAATCCTCACGCACGAGACGATCGAAGATGTGTGTTTGAAGCGAAGCGGTTCGTAGCGATTCGATAAAATTTGGGAAGTGTTACTCCAACACCCTTTCCAACACCCTTTCTCTCCAAAATGTCTCTCTCTCTCTCGGTGAAATGGAACACAACCAATCTCACTCGCGCGAAAGCATCAAAATCACACATAACCGAGTAAAACGATCGAGACTGTTTCTGAACGCGTTTATGCGCACACTTCGTCGCGCGAACGCCATCTCGGCACCAAGGAAAAGCGCGACGAGAGAATTTTGCAAATGGAGGAGAGAAGAACACCCGAGAGAGACGAAGAAGAATTTCGAACGCGACGATGATGAACAAAGAGAGAGAGAGAGAGAACGCGGAGAGAAACAAAAAAGAAAAGGAAGGAGAGACGCTCGGTGTTCTTTCTCTCTTCTTCTTCTTCTTACCTGTGGTATCTTTTTTCGCGAATACGCGCGATGATCGAGAGCAATCGAGGACGTTTTATGTATCTCCACAGTTGTTGTTGTTTTGGTGTTATGTGGTATGTTGTTGTCGTCGTCGTCGTCGTCTTTCACGTGGCACGCGAGAAAAAAGTTATGATGACGAAGAACTTTTTTTTATTCGAGTTTTTTCAATTTTTTCTCAGTCTCTCTTCTAATCGCCATTTCATTGCGTGGTAGTGTTGCGAGAATATACGAGAGTAAGAAGAACACGAACAACAACAGACTGATATAACGACAAAACGTTTTTTTAGTAACTTTTCCAGAAAGAGAAGATGGCAGACTCCTCCTCCTCTTCTTCTTCGGAGGAGACGCCGTCCGAAACCGTGGCCGCGCTGTTTCCTATTTTCCTCGTCGCCATTCTGTCCTGTTTCCTCTTTCCAATCACGTTGTACAGAATCGGCCGTCGATTTGGACTTTTCAGCCTCATCGCCGGAGAGGAGGAAGACACAAAAACGAAAGGAGGAGGAGGAGGAGGAGGAGGAGGAAAAGAGACGACGATAAAGACGAAGACAAAGACGATGGAAAAAAAGAACGACAACATTTCTCAAGACATTCAAATCAAAGCCAAAGACTCTTTGTGGGCGAAATCGTTCGAACAATCGGTCCACCAATCGCGACAGTCGATGAAAAGACAGATGTTTTTCAGCGGGTGGAATTTAGCGATCGTTCTCGGATGGATTCTTTTCTTCCTGCTCTTATTTTGGGCGAAATCCATGCAAACCGAGGAGAAGAGGTTTGATCCGTACGATATTTTAGAGCTCTCGATCGGGGCGACGCCGTCGGATATCAAAAGAGCGTACAGGAAGATGAGTTTGAAGTACCACCCTGACAAAAACTCAGATCCAGAGGCGATTAAGTTTTTTACGGAATCGGTGGCGCCGGCGTATAAGACGTTGACGAACGATATCGCGAGAGAAAACTTTGAGAAGTACGGACATCCAGACGGGAGACAGTCGACGAAATTGGGCGTGGCGTTACCGGAGGAATTGTTCGGGAGAGGGCGATTCGAAGGATTGGCGCCGTTTGTGTTACTCGGGATGGTTTTGGTGACGATTTTGTTGCCGTTGATTGTTATTGTGAGGATCTTGATGAAGGGCGATAAGTACGCGCACACCGGCGTGGACGGGAAGAAAGTTTTGAGGCAAACGCAGAGTAATTTTGGGCAGATGTTGAAACCAATGATGAAATTGACGGGAGTGCCTGAGTTGGTTTCAGTCGCGCAAGAGTTCGTGGAGATGGAGTATAAAGGAGAGAAGTTGAACGAGAGTTTGAGCGAGGTTTTGAAACAGTGCAGGAACGAAATTGGAGGTGGAGAGCTGGCACAAAAGTTTGTGAGAAGGAACCCGAGCGTGGTGAGGACGCACGCGCTGCAGTTGATGCACTTGTTGCGACGAGGCGAGGAGGTTCCGAAGGAGTTGATGAAGGATTTCGATTTCGTGGTTAGAAATGTGCCGAGATTCATCGATCAAATTTTGCAAATGTTGTTGCAAACGAGCGGGAACCCAAGAGCAGGATTCACCGCGGTGAAACCGACGCAGATGGTGTTGGAGTATTCGCAGTTGTTCACGCAAGCGGTGCCGATTACGTTGAAGAAGTCTACGAGCAGCGGTTCCACCGCGTCCTCGGGGAGGGTAGGATCGATCGCAAACAGCGAGGACGGCGGCGCGGCAGGTTTGTTGCAGCTGCCGCATTTTACCGAGAAGGAGTGCGCGAAGATTCGTAAGAAAGCGAAATCGTTGGCAGAACTGAGGGAGATGCCGAAAGAGGAACGATCGGCGGCTTTGGAAAAGTTTGCAGAATTTGACGAAAACAAAAGAGCGGACGTGGAGACGATCATGAACATTATCCCAAAAGTGGTCAAGTTTGAGTGCGAGATTTTCGTGGAAGGCGAGTCTCCTTCGTCGTCGTCGACCGCGGTTGACCAAGCTGGAAACGACGGAGTGATTGCCGGTGGAATGAAACAACAACAACAAAAACAGCAACAACAAAAACAACCGCTCATTTTGGAAGACGATATCGTCACTGCGCGAGCTTCGGTACAAATTTCGCGCGGAGGGGGACCTTTAGGCGAAGCTGATTTGCCGCCCGTTCCGTTCGGTCGAGGCACAAAGAAACCAGAGTCGTGGTATTTACTCGTCTGTGATCCGTTAGCAAACTTAACTTTGGCGATGAAGAAATTGACAAAGGCTGAGAAATTGGCGGCGGAAACGGGAGACGAGCCGGCAAAAATTGCCGTCAAATTTATGGCTCCACCGGCAGCGCTGTATTCCGTCACGTTTGCGTTAGTTTCAGACTACTGGATAGGTGTCGATAAGAAACAAAACGCGAAGTTTAAAGTGAGTAAACGAACTCCCGAGTCGGAAAAGGAGAGAGATTCGACGTCGAGCAACAAGAAGAGGAAGGGAGCCGCTGCGAGCAAGAGTAAAGGGGCGGCGTTACCTCCGGCAGAGGCAGCAGCTACAGCTTCGGAAGCGGCGAAAACGGCAGCAGCGGCATCAGATTCGACGACCGCTGGTAAAGGAGATTCCCCGAAGAAGGAGCGAGGCGCTAAAAAAGAAGAAGGAATCGTCGCAAGCGAGGACGAGATAGATTCGGAAGGCGACGAAGAAAGCGACGACGACGACGACAACGACGGACATCACGACCCGAACTATCCTTCCGATGAAACAGGAACGGAGGAAAGTGATAACGAGAAGTTAGAAGCGTACGTTCCAAAGCAACAGCAGAAAGAGGAGCGCCCGAAGCAAGAGCGTCCGACGATGGCGGCGTCAGCTGCGTCGCCGGAGAAAAAGGAAAAGGCGAAGGATTTAGGAAAAGAAGGAGAAGAAGCGAAGAAAGAGGAAGTCGTCGCGGAAAACTAGAAGAGGAGAAGGAAGGAGAAGAAGAAGAAGAAGAAGAAGAAGAAGAAGAAAAGAAGAAGAGTTAATTAAGCAGTCACGACCAAAAGATTTTAATAAAAAGAAGTTGTTGTTCATTTAAGTGTATTTGTTCATTCACAAATCTCAACAGCTAAGGCAAAATTCTATTATTATTGATGCATTTCTAAATGTTTAATCTATTTCTCTCTAATCATCAAAGACAGAAAAGTATATAGTTCAAACGACATAGATATAGACGCGTCTAATAATAAGGAACATTTTAGGGTGGACTCTCTTTCGTACAGAAGTAGCCTCCAGAGAATTTAGCCGACCTTATCGAAAAAACTTTCACGTTCATAGCTGTCGTTTTTCTTACTTTTCCGGAATGACAATGTCTCCATCATCGATGGATTGTTGCACATCTTGCGGATCTTCACCCTCAACCGTGCAACCAACGCTCTTCGCCGTACCTAAAATCTCTTTCACCGTGCCAGACAAAGTCTTTGCTCTCGATTTCGGTCGCATCTGTCTCGCAATTTCAATGATTTCATCCAACGCCACGTTACCGTCGTGCGGCACATCCTTCTCCTTCTTACGATCACGGAACGGTTCCTTCAACGCTCTGATGACTAACGCAGACGCGGTCGGAACTACGGATACTTTCGCTTGTCTGTTTGCGACGGAGAGTTTCACCGTAACGCGCAAACCTTTCCAGTCTTTGCCAGTTTCCTTGGCGATGTCTTCCCCGACTTTCTTCGGGGAGAGACCCAAAGGACCGATTTTCGGCGCCAACGAAGAGGCTGCACCGACTTCACCACCGGTGGCACGAAGAAAGACTTCGATGACGGCGTTTGGATCGAATTTTGGCGGCATAATTTATGTGTATGTATGTGTTTGTTTTCGCTCTGCTTGTTGTTTTGTATAAGAATGAAAGAGAAGAGAGAAAAGGAGGAGCGTCGTCAGAGAGAGGTCTTTGTCACACGCACGCGATGAGAAAAAATCACGCGCGAGCATCATCACCGCCAACCGCGAAGAAGAACAGTTTAAACCTTCTTTCGCAGGTAAACGAACTCGTCGAACGCATTTAAAGTTCAAAATCTGCATCCACGCGTTCGCGTCTGCCACCAAAACACCAACCACGTTTTTTACGCGCACCCAAAGTCCTAATAAAAAAAATCGCAAGCCCCCTTTTTCCTCTCGCAAAAGTCCTCCTCCAATGATGTGTCGCGCGCGAGAAAATGCAACAGAAATAAGAACGCGACGACAAAAGAAGCCCACACAACAACACTTTAACGACGAAGAAAGAATGCGAAAAGCGAGTAAATAAAAACTTTCGAGTAGTGAATGCGACGAGAATTTCGCGTCGTCGTCTGTTTTTACGTCGTCGTCGGATTGATTTTAAGCGTACCTTTTTTTTCTTCTCTTCTGAAGCTTTTTCAGCTGTGAAAAGAGAGAGAGAGAAGAAAAGGAGAGAAAATTTTTTCTGAGGAGGAAAGAAGGAAAGAAGAGAAAAAGCACCCACCATCCACCTTATAAATAACGCAGAACAACATTGAGTAGAGAAGTAGAGAGCACGTACGAATAAAACCAATATGGTGGGTTTTCGAACGACGAGGAAGAAAAAGAACGACGAGAAAAATGACAACAACAAGAACAAGAATAAAGGAGGAGGATTTCTAAAAAAAGGAGTTCTAAAAGATGATCTCTCTCAAAATGATGTAACGAATGGCGTCCGCATCAGCGGTGCGTCAGAGACGGAGAGAGTCTTTCACAGGAACGATTTTGACGCATCGAAGACAAATTTTGGTGTTACGAGAACAGAAGAAGAAGCTTTTACACACGATTCTTACGTAAACAACAACAACAACAACAACAACAACAACAACGACGACAACGCGTTGACGATTCAGACGACAGAGACAGAGACAGAAGAGGACAAAACTCTCGGTGATAATAAAACAACAAAAGAGAGAAGAAGAAAGACAGAAATTATAGAACGGGAAGCGCAATTGGAGATTAAAGAGGAACTCATCGAGGAAATCGCGACGCTGCGACTGTTTAAAGAACGCGCGAACGACGACAACAACAACATTAAAAACAAGAACATGCAAGAACAAAAAAACTTAGAAGAGAAACTTTCAAAAGCGCACGAGAAACGAATCGAAGAGATGATGTCAGAGCGTGAAAATTTATTGAACGAACTTAACGACGCGCGGAGGAAGCGGGAGGAAATCGAGCGCGCGTCTTTATCGATGAAGGCGAAAGAGGAGGAGGAGAAGAAAAGTTTACGAAACCGCACCGAGGCATTAGAGAGGGAGAACGAGAGGTGCAAGAAAGAGATTGAAGATTGGAAAGAAGAGGCGAAGACGTTGAAGGAGAAAAAGGAGAAGAGAGATCGCGATGATGATAACGGGAAGAGCAGTAGCAACAGCAACGGAAACGCGACGACGACGACGAAAGAAGAGAAAGGCAAAGGAGGAGGAGGAGGAGGAGGAGGAAAAGAAGAAGCAGAAGAAGAGAAAACAAAAGCCGCCACAAATGACGACAATAACGACGACAACGACGACGTCCGAAACAATCCGTTTCACAAAGAGATGATGGTTAAGAAAGCGAAAGAGGTTGAAAATCTCACGAAAATGTTGAAAGAAGCCGACGAGGCGATTCAATCCGTGGAGTCGTTCGCGAAAGATATGGAGCGCAAGTTTACGTATTCTGAAAACGAAAAGAAATATTTTCAGGAAGATTTAACGCAAATGAAAAAAGAGTACGATGTTCTAGAGAAGTTCACTCGCGAGCGCGGCGCGAGCGCGATGGTGGCGTTTGCAAACGCGCAACGCGAGCGCGAGAAACTCGAGCGGCGTTTGGAGGAAGCGCAAAGGCTTTTAGTGGAACAAGAGGAATATTTTGTAGAAAGCGCGGCAGCAACGGTAGCAGCAGCAGGAGGAGGAGTCGAAGATGGAAAGGAGCTCGAAGAACGGCAGCAGCAACATGTTCGTCTCCTCAAAGAGTACCAAAAAAGGGCAATAGACGCGGAAGAGCAACTTTTATCCGCCACCGCGCAAGCGGAAAACGAAGCCGCTCAACATCTCGAAAATCTCAAAAGTTCCGAACGCGAGAAGCAAGTCTTGGAAGACCGCTTACGCACCGAGGAACGGAAAGTCGAATCTGTGCGCCACGAGCTGAACGAGTGCACCTCGAAACTTCTCCTCCTCGAAACGTCCTCGCGAGAATTAAAAGACGAACTCGAGGACAAGCGAAAAGTCATCGAAGGTTTAAAAAAAGATATCGACGTGCAAGACGAAATCTTGATCCAAAAAGAACTCACCATCGAAAAGAACGAGGAATTATTCAACGAGAAATTGATGAAAGAAGCTCTCGTGGCGAAAGAAATCGTCGACGATGCCGTTTTGAGGTGCACCGAGGCGGAAGAGAAGATGGACTTGGCCGAGACGAAAGCGAAAGCGCTCGAGAAACAACTCCTTTTTCCAGAAGAAGAAGAAGAAGAAGAAGAAGAAGAAGAAGAACAGTAGTGATGGAGAAAGAGAGAGAGAGAGAGTTTGTGTGTGTGTTAGGTAGGTAGATAGATAGATGCGTAGATAGTTTAGATAGAATACCTCTAGGACTTTGTTTTAGAACATCCCCCTAAAAGTTTGAGTATATATACTACAGTACGTAGTAAATATCTTTTTTTCTTCAAACGAATTCTTCATTTGACCCCCCCCTTTTCTGAGAAAAAACCATCTCTCATTCATGTCCGCCCCCTTAGCGGGGGCAACGCGCCTTCCTTCTCTCACTCTCTCCTCTGAAAAGTCGACGATTAATAAAAAGACTCCTAAGAGGGGTTTTAGGAACGGAAGACTTTTGGTGGGTTTTCGATCTTCTCTTTCTTCTTCTTCTCTTTCTTCTTCTTCTTCTTCTTCTTCTTCTTCTTCTTCTTCTTCTGTTCCGCGAGGGGAAAGCGCCGCCCCCCTGAAGAATAACGGTAAGATTTCATCACCGTCGTCGTCGTCTAAAACCACGGAAGAAGAGAAGGACCAAAGGTTCTTTTTACCACGACGAAAAGAAGAAGAAGAAGTGAGAAAAGTAATCATTCTTTGGGATCTGGACAACGTGAACCCGGGGACGACGTGCGAACGATTCGCCATAAACGCAAAGAGAATAAAAAAAGCGGGGGAGAAATTTGGTCGAGTCGTCGCTTTTCGAGCGTTCGCTGGAATGCAAACGAGTCGAGACTTGAGCGAATGTTGTAACAATTCAGACGATTCAGACGATAACGATAACGAAGATGATACTAAAAATAAGGACGAAAACGAGGACGATACTTCGACGAAAGTAATAAAAGGATTTAAAAGAACGTTCGAGAGGTTAAATTTGAAAACGGAGTTTTACCTGGACGGGCCGGACGCCGCGGATTTGAGGTTGGGGAGACGTTTGATGGAATTCGCGAACGAGAGTCAAGGGAAGAAGATTCAAGACGTGCCGGCGTTTATTACCAGGCGGGCAGAAGAGGCATGCTTTCTTACCTCCGACGACGTAAACGACGACATCAATGAAGATAACGATGAAGATGATGAATACGATACAACTTTTCCGTCGTGCGACCCGGAACTTAAACACGTTTCCTTTTGCGAGCAAACCAGAAGAGAATATAGAAACTTGGCCATGGCGAAGCAGGAATTGCTCAAACTGGAAGGAGAAAAGATTCACGCCACGTGCTTGGAGGAAAAGTGCTCGCCAGACGAAACGAAATTACGTCAGATTGTAAAGAATAGAAAACACGTGGCTATCGTCGTTACGAACGATCGCGATTTGAAGTTACCGCTAGATTACGCGATCTCGATGGACGTTTGCGTGGTGTTGATTGGCAACTTTGTGGACAACTCGTCGAAAAAGATGAGAAGTTTAGTCTCGTCGTCTTCCAGAAAGAAGAAGACCTCTTTCAGACGTTTAGGAGGAGGAGGAGGAGGAGGAGGAGAAAAAAGACGAAAAGATTCGCTTAATCAAATAAGTTGGAGTGCGTATTTAGACACCGTTCGATTAGCGGCGCAGAAGCGGCCGATTGCGAGACTGAAGTTATTAGAAAACGCAGACGCGGCTTTAATTTGGGATTCCGCGCGAAGGTTCACGGTGAGCGAGGACGAAAGAGACGTCTTGGCTAATGCGAAATCGAACAGTAAGGAGTATGAAGTGAGTTGCCCGGGGGACGTGGTTGGAATGTGGCGACGGCATAAATCCGGCGTCGGTGCCTGGTTTTCATCGTTCGACGAAGATCGGTAAATGGAATGAGAGAGAGAGGTATTATTTATCGCGCGCGTGCGCTGATGTGTATTATTACTTGTAAACTATTTATTTACTCGAGTTAGCTCGAGAGTTAGACTTCAAAGACTTGGCCGCTTCCGATTTGATTCGCTTCCTCGAAGCTCGTCGCTCGGCGACTTGTTTTCTCAAAACGTCCTGCGTAATCACCTCGCCATTCTTTAAAATGCGCGGATTTCTCACCTTCCCGACACCCTTGACCTTCTTTTCGTCTTTGGACATGGGGGCAAACATCTTTTTGAAGTTTGCCTTCACTTGCTGCTTCGACGGAACAACCTTTTCTAAAGCCGCGTAAATCACCATCGGCGACAAAATTATTCGGCGAGGAATTGCCACGGCGTTTGAGACAATCAACTTCGGCAAATATAGTAAGAATATGGCACCTTTCGACGCCGTTGATTTTATCTTGATGTCCGCTATCTTCACAAAGTCCGGCTTCTCCATGAACTCTTCTTCCATTCCACCCTCTTTCGTCTTCATCGCCGCCGCAGCCAGAGCATTTGGATTCTTGACGAACAACTTTTCAAGCCTCGATCGGTGCAACTCTTGCTTCGCCGTGAGCGAACGACCCATCAAAATACCAAAAAATGACGCTGGATTCGAGGAAAATCCTTTAAGAGCGGCAGTCGATTTCATCCTTCTCTTCTTGAGTTCCGCCGCTTTCGCCGCCAAGTATTTTTTCTTCCTGTTTTGGAAAAGGTCGTCTCGAGCTTTCTCGCGTTCTTCAGCGGTCCCTTCGAATAATTTCGCGACTCTGCCCTTTGTCAACTTATCAACCTCTTGAATTGAACGCAAACACACCGCCGGGACATGAATACCACTCGCGGAGATGTTGTACTGAATTGAATGTTCGTACAAGACGACGATTGGGAACAAACACGCTTTAGAGACTTGCGGGATTAAAAAGACAACGCCGAGAAACCAGACGAAGAACCACAATCGCACTGGTGAGTATAAATCCATGTAGTATCGGATCTCAAGCGCGATTTTCAACGCAATGCCGCAAATAATCGCAATCGATATCATCAATATTGCCGAATAATGCGACAAATTATCATCTCTCCAATCGAAAACGCCAATAATTCTCTCCAAAGGCTGCGAAATTAAATCCAAAGGCACGATAACCGCCAAACACGGACCGGATAAAATTTTCGGCGCCTGAACTTGATCGAGCGACATTGCCGTTTTAGTGATTGTCTTCACCACGTTTATGCAAAACGCCAACAATTTTTTGACGATTTTCAAAACGGCGTCCATTGGATTCGATTTCGACGAAAGCGATTTTATCACGTTTCGTAATTTCTGGACCGGATTGTTACCGGAGAGCTCGGCGTTTTCACGGTCAGCCTTGATTCTTTTTGCGGCTTTATTCCCGACGACTCTCGACGCTTCTTTGTGTGATTTCCCCATGTGTACTAATCTCGAATATTCGTACAAATCCTCAATCTCTTCGTCGATTTCTTTTTCAATCGCTTTCGTCTTCGCAAACTCGTCGATGACCTGCGCTCGTAAGATTTCCTTCTCTGAACCGTCCTCATTAATTCCAAAGCACGATACTGGCGCGTCGTCTTTATCCTCCACAATTCGCGACGTGTAACCGACGAATAAAAGACCCACAACGCACAAGAGGGGTAAAAATGCACCTAAAATATCTCCTCTAAGATAAAAGCACAACACGGTGTAAAAAAATGCAAAATACAACCTCAACGCGAAGGTTTCTCTCAACGGCCAAAGAGATAACCACGCGAACGATTGCATGACAATGTGTGGAAAGCCGAGAATGGCAATAGTTAATCGAGATAAAGCATTTATGATGCCAATTACTGTATCCTCTGGTTTTTCTTTCGGTCTTTCCAACGGCATTTGACGCAAATACCAAGAACTCTTCTTTATCATCGGAGTAAATTTCAACACGATGCGGCAATATCCTTGCCATTTCTTCGTCGCTGTTTTCTTGTTCCTCTCGCGCATGAACATTTCACGTTCCACATCGACTAAATCTTGTGCAGAGAGACCATCTTCGTCCGTTGGGATGACGTTAGCCCACACGTCGAGTTCGTGATTTTCACTCGCCAAAATATTTGAGAGCGGGACGCACGCGACGCCAACCGGCTTGGTAAATGCAGTCGTCACGGGATCTCTCGCGAACAAAACGACGCGAATTTCACCCATGATTTCGGTGACAGGAAAGGTGGCAGACTCGAAGGCCGTCCGGAAGTTTTCTTCGAAGCTCTCCAAAATGACTGCGCACGAGATGTGCGTTCCAAGTAAGCCTTCATCTTTTTCATTCGCATTCTTGAGTACATTCTGTTTGTAGTGCATATCCTTGACTGGGTTCCCCGAATTTAAGACACCGCCGATAACAGATTTGATTTGAATGCTTAAATTCCCAATTCTCGGACGAGCCGCTCCAAAAGTGTTCTCTAAATCTGCGGGTGGAAGCGATCGACGGCCGATGGAGTACGCGACTTCAGCGTGACCGAGTTGTTTTCCAGCTTTATTCAAAAAGCCGTACACTGTGGTATTTTTCAACGGTACCAATTTTGCCCACGTCTTTCTCATTTCACCAATAGCTAAACCGGAGGTGTTGACCGTAAATTCACCGATTTTGGTGCCGCCGACGTAAAATTTCTTCAACGCAAAGAAATCTTCCGCTTTTATCGTGAGCGCTTCATCTGGATCGTCGAGTTCTCCGTCCCCGTCTTCATCGATAAAACTCATACCACCATCATCAGCTCCATCTTTCCCGTAGAGATATTTTTGAAACTGCTTCCAAGCTTTTACGAGCGCGACGCCAAAGTATACGCTCTTTAGTTCAGCGACTACGCGAACGCGAAAACTCGTGGTCATTGGATTCATCGGTAACGAGAAAACTTCCGTATCAAATTCAGCAGTAGACTTGATATCTTCCTGCACTCTACCCTTGACTGGTAGTAAGTTTGTGTTTGTCGTCAAGTTGACGTACACGTCCGTAGATTTACGGTACGCTGGAAGTGCTATGTTACGAATCCGTAAAATTTGAACGTAGAGATACAACGAAGGATCGTGAACGTTGAGCATCTTTTTATCCGCGTCGATGACGGGTGGTTCCATAATTTCCGCAAACGGAGGACGCGAGAAAGATATCTGAACAGAAACTAAACCTGATGGAATCATCATTTCTCGATCTTTCGGATCTGGTCGATATATTGCAACTTCCGAGCTCGTCCAATCTCCATTCGCCTCGACGTTTAATAAATTGACGTGTCCTCTTCCCATTTCAACTTGTCCGGAAAAGTTTCTGTCGACGCAACACAAAATCAATTCTTTCGCCCCAGGTCTAACGAGAAGTGTAAACGTTTCTCCTAAACCTTCGTTCCAAACAGGTGTGGATGTATCGTATACCACGGATGTTGCAAAGCGCTCAAACTTTGGCGCGTTATCGACTTGGAGGGTAACGCTGGGATCACACAAATCTTTACTCGTATTTCCAACCGGTAACAAATATCTCCCTGCCAACACTCTGACGTGACATCTCCGCGCGTACTTTGTCAAATTTCCTGAATCCTCCAATGTTATAGAACCGAATCCTCCACACGCGTCTAAAATTTTATTTTGCGTTTCCAAAGGTTCCATCATTCTCGCCACGGAAACTTTTAAAAATCCAACGTCCAGTCGACGTTCATAATCTTCAAAAACAACCTCTTCGCCGGCACTTCGTGGACTGATTCTCGTTCCTAGCGGTAAATTAAACGTTCGGTACGAGCCATCTTGCGGTAAACATTCCAATGGAATACCGCATGCGCCACAGAAGTCATCCGCATTCCCAAAATCGCGATCGAACACGGTAAACACGAGCGCCGAATCATTACTGGTGAGATCAACGAGATACCTCTCGTCCCAACGAGGAAAGCACGTGTCATTTTTAACTTTCGTTTTGTATCTCTCTTTGGCCGGCATAGAATCACCTCCAATTTTAACGTACGCATCAGATCCCGACCATCCATCCATTGGCGTAATGTTCGAAGCTTCCATAACGTGAACGTAGTATCGACCTCGTCTCTCGTTTTGCATCGCACTTCGTTCGGCCGGGGTGAACGATTTAAAACTTTTCTTCAATCGCTCGTCGAGTTTTCTTTCTTTCGCCGATAAGCTGAGATTCTGATCTTGTTTCCTCTCAACGAATGTAGACGATGTCGCGCCGTGTCTTGCCGCCGACCGACCTGCGATCCAAGGCTCCAACGGATCTTCGCTCCCCTCGTTCACTTGCAAAGCGTGCCAGTTTCCATTCACACCGAGCGCTGGCAACAGTTTTGGCGGCCGTCTAAACGCCATCTTCAGAGTACCTTCGCCACCGCCTTCTTTGTTTTTCTCCATCCGTTTTTTGGACATCATTTTTTTCAACTCTTTTTTCTTCGCGTTTTGGGTCAAACCTTCGCGCGATCGTAAAGAGTCGAGCGACCCGGCTGGCTCCACTTCCAAAGTGAATTCTCTCCAATGTCCATCGAGCGGGCACAGCTCGATGGGTACCGCACACGTCCCAATGAGCGATTTCTTAGAATCAATTTCAGACGGGCCTTTCAAATCCCAAATCTTAAAGACAATTTCCTTCGAACACCAAGAACCATCATTATCATCATCGCTCCCACTCTCCACCTTGGGAGCAGCACCGTTTTCCTCGCTTTTACCACCGTCGTCTATATCCTTTCCTTTCGTCTTCTTCAAAATTTTCTTCTTTTTTTTCGGTGAAAACGAGGCAAACATCCCTCTCCTCTCTTCTTCCTCTTCTACTTGTTCGCTGAATATTGGAAATGAGAACGACTCGCCCTCTCCGGCGTTCCACACAGGATCCACCGTATTCAAAATAGGTCTCGTCACTCCAACGTACTCGCTCCCATCCTTCTTCTTCACGTGCACGGATACGACTGGATCCACCGTCCCGCCCCCGGCTTTCTTCGATCTCGATCGCGACAACCGTTTCGCTTCGTATTTTTTATACAGCTTCTCGCACTCGAATATCTTGACCTCTAAATCTCTCGACACCGAGGCTGGGTTGATTGAGGATGCTCTCTTGCTCATCTGCTTGATTAAAACGCCCGGGCCAAAAGATGCGAACGACGAGGACTTCTTCGCGTCTTTGTTTCTGTTCCCTTCTTCTTCTTCTTCTTCTTCTTCTTCTTCTTCTTCTTCTTCTTCTTCTTCAAAGTTATCGTTGACAACAAAATTGAGCTCGTTATAGTCCTCCACTTGGACGCTGTTCAGTTTTTCCTTTAGCGCTCCCACCTTTTTTTTCACGGAGTTCCCACGGACCGTCTTCATCTTCATCTTGTTATTAGCAGGATCGTGGACATTATCTCTCGTTGGCGTCATCGATGACGACGACGACGCGCTGCTCTCCTCCTCGTCAAAACTGCTTTTCTTCTTCCTTCTTCTTCTTCGTCTGTTTAATTTATTACACTGTGGAGAAAATATCCTACTCCAACGGTGTGTTCCAAGAAGAAATAAGCGAGTAAATCGAAATTTTAACGAAGTTAACGCAAAGAAAGATGTGGCCAAAAATCGATTTTTAAGCGCAGAAGTTGTATGTATGTATTTTACAGCAGTTTTTCGTTTTCATTTAAAACAGACCGAGGATGACGATACGTGCATTTCCGATCATCGCATGCGCTTGAAGTTTTGCGTGTCTTCATCCATGCTGCCGTCCATGCCATTATCATCATCTTCTTCTTCTTCTTCTTCCTCGACGATTCCGAAGTCACCTTCGGTTTCTTCTTCGATTTCTCGAAGGCCGAGTTGCGTGTCCAACTTGGCGAGCTCTTGCATGACGGTATTCATTTCCGCTTCGATGACTTCCATGTTCGCGCGGATAAATTTGGTATCAGAAACGACAAAGTCGGTGTCGTCACCGACACTTCTATCATCGTTAGTGGCATTCCTTTTGTCGATAATCTTTGCGATCGAGTTATCCGGTTTAAACACGACCGTTTCGTTTTCTTTCTTCACGCTCGGTTTCTTTAAATTCTTTCCGACGCCATAGAGCAAAGAGGAGAGCATGCCTACGCCTTTGTTTGTCTTGTTACTCTCGTCTGCTTCAACTTTGTTTACATCAGAGACATCGTTAATAGCGCTATCGGTAGTCTCAGAAGCGTCATCTTCATCCGACGAGGACGAGACTTCATCGCTATCGTCTCGCGATTTGAGTATTTTCAAAACGGCTCCAGTCGCGGCGTCCCCTATCCTCCCCGCTTGTTTACTCAAATTCTTCGCAAACTTAGTAATGTCCTTTTCAAGCACTTCTCTCGTTTTCAGACTAATCATGGATCGGTCAAAAGATTCGGTAGTGTCGACGTTTTCTTTCTTCGCTTGTTGCTTGAAGGAGCTCGCAGCGAGGATGATTTCCGTTCGGACTTGCGTGTCTTTGAACTGGAGCGATCTGAACAAACCTTGCAAACCAGCTTGCATTTTCTCGAGGACGGCTTCTTCTTTTTCGATTTGATCGATAGGCGCACCTTTCGCTTTTAATCTTTGCACAGTGCCCAACTGCCTCTTAATGCTCGTTTGTTGTCGCTCGATGCGTTTCTGCAAACCAAACATGTCCGAAAGAATCTCTCTCGATTTGTCCAACGATTGGCCGATACTCTCACCAATCTTAGCGGCTCCGCCCTGTTTAACTTCTAATTCAGCTGGATCGACGCTGAAAAAATCGTATTTTAAACAGTCTAAAGCCGACGGTCTATCCGTGTTATCATTGTTATTGCTCAGCAGCTGTTCGCCGCTTTTCGCCGTTTTCTTCTCCAACCAGTACGGACGCCCTTTCAAGAGTTCGGCGGCTAATTTCCAACCAGCATCGCCCCCGGCGTCTAAAAGAGCCGTCTTCGATCGCCCGAGCTGTCCTTTATTTTGTGTTCTCCACAAATCCAAATCGTAATCGCACTTTTTCAATCCTCGGTTGAAGCTCGACAAGCCTCGATTGGTTCGTAAACTTGGCAACGCCAACTGCATGAGGATAACGCCCGCGGAGTACGAATCAAATCGATCGGGTAAGTACTTTACCCACGCCGCGCTACCCGCGGCGTACGCGAGAGGACCAAGCAACTTGCGTAAATCTGGAGCGTCTTCGGTCGGAATCAAAAACTCTTCCGGTGGCGCGTACTTTGGATCCATGATGGTTTCATCTGGGGCAAAGTTTGTGCCCGTGCGAAAGCACGCACACGCGCCTAAATCGATGAGCTTAAACTCCGGTTCTTCCATCATGACATAATCCTTCACTTTCCTCTCGTACATAGCGCCACCGCCATTTTCTTCTCCTCCTTCTCTTCCTGAACCTTTACTCCCGCCTCTTCTAATCGAGGATAAACTTTCGCTGAGAAATTTCCCCGTGCCTTCCAAAACGTTTTTCCCTCTGTTTTTCTCGTCGTACGCTTCGCAATCCGCCAACACGAGATTGTGCGGCTTTATATCTCGATGGACTAAACCAGCGCTGTGCATGGTCGCTAAATTCGTGAGTAACTGTTTCATGACTTTCTGCGCAATCTCCAGTTCGCACGCCGCGTCTCCTTTGCGCACGCCTTTTCTCTTCAAAAGGTTCTTCGCCAATCCGGAGGGATAATCCGACTGTGCCATAAACTGCGCCAACGTCCGATCGCCTTGATACTTCCACACCAACCACAACCCTTCTTTCGCGGTTAAATCGTTCATTTGATTCGTATCCATCAACTTTTTCCACTCGTCGTACGTCACTCGATAGCTGCCTAAAAACTCCGCGCACGCCCCTTTCGCGTCTCGAGAAACGCGACCGTTCATCCAATTCTCAATCTCTTGAAGCTCTGCCGCGCCTTCTACGTTTAGTTTTGGTCTCTTCAATACCACTCTCTCTTTCCCTCTCCAGATTGCCTGGTAGACGATCCCGAACGATCCTTCTCCTATTTGTCGTTCTATTTCGAATTCGTGGCGTTTGAAATTTCGTCCCACTTGTGCTTTTATTTTTATTCTCGTTTTCTGTTTTGTTGCGTTCGTCGTATTTCTTTCTCGAAGCAAACGCCCACCCTTTCGTCGATCTCCTCCTCCTCCTTCAAAAGAAGAAGAAGAAGAAAAAGACGACGTCGCAAAGCTGGCACCGCCACCGTTCATCGCGGACGCGCTCGCTTTTGTGGTCGTTGTCGTCGCACTTCCTTCTCCTCTTCTTCTTCTTCTTCTTCTTCTTCTTTTCGTTTGGGCGTCGACGACGACGGCAAAATTTCTTCTCGACGTAACTAAAGAAGACAAAGACAAAGAAGAAGAAGAAGATACCGGTGGTGCTGATCCGACTCCCACTCCCACAACGCGCATGATGATGCGAGAGAGATCTTGTTGTTCTCTTTGTCGTTGTTGTTGTTCTCTTTGTCGTTCACTCAGCCGCAAGTAAGAAGAAGAGCGCTCTCTTTTTTGTTGCGTGTGTGTGTGTTCAAAAAGTGTCCTCACCCAAGCAGAATGAATAGAAGAAATGTGTGGTTTGTGTGCACTTGGTTTGTGGTGAAAATCAGTCCAAAAAAAACTTCTTCTTTGTCAAAAAATGAAATGATTATTAAAATTACAACACTATAAATAAGCGTGATAAGCGACATAAAAGGAGCGCAATCTCTCCTGCTAAGTTTTTAAAAAGAAAAGAG
>Ga0255763_1002259_pt1 | contig 18640 bp, 10 predicted proteins | sample 041ome_2_FD_179963 | JGI IMG/M metagenome (GOLD analysis project Ga0255763, IMG submission 179963) | Coastal salt marsh microbial communities from the Groves Creek Marsh, Skidaway Island, Georgia - 041406US metaG (version 2) | ecosystem: Environmental > Aquatic > Marine > Intertidal zone > Salt...
GCGCAATCGCGCCGGGTTCCCGCGCAGGCGGGCGCAAACGCTCGTGCAGACGGGACTCCGAGAAGCGGTGTTGGAGAAGGACTGGTTGTACGCCGCCGTGGCGGCGCCGCACACGACGACCGAGTGCGTCCTCTGTCACTTGCAGGAACGATCGCCCAACTCTCAAGATCGGCTCTTCAACGGTTGGATCACCGGGATACTGGAGCGGGATAGCCCGCAGTTTCAGTGTCGCGCGTGGGACGCGACTGACGCGGTGGCGAATCCGGAACGGGGCGGATCGGGCGACGACGTTCGATTCGTCGCCCAAGTCGTCGCCCAAGTCAAACGCAAGTTTGCCGTCGACGACGCGCGCGTGTTCGTCGTCGGCGTCGGTACCGGTGGTTTCATGGCCTCTCGTCTCGCGTGTGAACGCCCAGACTTGTTTCGAGGCGTCGTGAGCGTCGCCGGGGGCACGCACGCCGATTCGCGCAAATGCCGTCCATCCGGAGGCGCCGCCTCTGTGCTCTTCGCGCATGGCACGGATGATCACACCGTACCGATCGCGGGGGGTGAGAATTCCCGAGGCGTCGCTTTTCCATCGGCGAAAAGGTCGTTTGAAATCATGGGAGCCGCGATGGGATGCGACGGCGTCGTCGTGTCGTCAGACGCGTCGAGGCTTCCCGCCGAAGGCGGCGCGCCTGAAATCGTCGTCGAGCGCAACAAATACGGCGCGTGCAGAGACGGCGTGGACGTCGAACAGTGGCTCTTGAATGGCGTCGATCACTTTTTCGAGCGCGCGACGTCTGAAGAGTTATTCAGCGACATTGTCGACTGGATGTACGCGCGTTAAGTAAGCGGTAAGCCTTTGTGTATGATCTTACAACAACAACAACAACGATCACGTTTTCGCGGCGCCAGTGAGTCGCGCGCGTCTCACTATCATGCGGGCGACAGCGCGCGTTCGTCGTCAACCTCACATTCTTCATCGACTGCCGTCGAGCACGCCGTGCGAACGACTGAAATCTTAACCTCGTTGACTCGTCTCGAATCTGAATCCGTCACGGTGAGAGAAATCGAGCGTCTCGTCGATGAGTCAAACTCGAGTCCATCCGTCTCCCCCTCCTTGTCTCCCTCGTCTTCGCTGTCGGCGTCTTCGTCCACGACGACGTCAAATGTTTGACACAGCTGCGCTCCCTCTTCGGGAATGCACGCGAATAGATCGCACACCCAACCGCCGACGGTTTCGTACAATGGGGATTCTGGAATGTCGAGATGAAGTTCTTCGCTGAGCTTCCAAAGCGCCGCTCGCGTGTCCACGACGTACTCATTCGGCGCCACCTCTTGAATGAACGGAGTCTCATTCTTTTCATCTTCTTCAGAGTTCGCCTTGTTAATGTCCTCCTCGTCGTAAATCTCACCGACAATCTCCTCCATGCAATCCTCCAGCGTGGCGATACCCACCGTGCCGCCGAATTCATTCACCACGACGCACATGTGAGACTTGCGCGCCATGAGCTCGCGCAAGAGTTTACTCACCGACATGCTCTCAGGGACAAAGTACGTGTCTCGAAGCATGACGTCGCTCACTAAAATATCACGCAGCGGTTTGCTCTCGTCCGGTCGCAAGTCGTTGTCAATGTCGAGCTGCATCACCTTGTTCGCTCGGACAATGCCGACAATGTTGTCGACGCGGTCCTCCCACGCGGGCACGCGGCTATACTTGTGTTCAATCCACTCGTTACGAAACTCCTCGAGCGTTGCGTCGCTGCGCACGCCGTGTACTTGCACCAATGGTGTCATGACGTCCCGCACCACCGTTTCTTCGAGGTCGAGCACGTTTTGAATCATATCCTTCTCCGAGCTCTCCACTTCGCCAGACTTTGTCGCCCCGGCGAGGACGAGTTTGAGCTCCTCTTCGCTTACAAAGGGCTCCGCCGTTGCTTTGAGCCCGAGCAAGGCGAACATGCCGTTCACGAGGAGTTGAAAAATTCTACCCACTGGATAGATGAAAAATGATAGCCAATACACCGGCTTGGCGACTAATCGCGCCACCGACACGGCGTGCTGCACCGCCACGCTCTTGGGCGCGATTTCGCAAAACAACAGCGTTCCCACCGTCAACCCAGCCGTCACCGCCGTCGTCGCCCCGTCGCCGTACGCGATGAGCGCCGCCTCCGTCACGATGGCGGTCGACATAATGGCTGCAACCGTCGTACCAATCAAAATTGTCGTCAAAAATCGCGTGATATCCTTACGCATGATGTGAAAGACGCTATCCGGCCCCTCCTGATCCGCGAGCTCCCTCACCTTCCAAGGATACAAAGTCGTGATTGACGTTTCCGCGAGCGAGAAAAAAGCCGAGGCGACGAGCAACGCCCCAGCGACGACGAGCATTCCGGGAATCTGCTCCATCTTATTCGGCGTCGCGACGGATTCCGCCGCCTTGGCCGCGGCGGCCCGGCTCGCTCGAGCCGTCGTCGCCGCTCCGACGGCCAACGCCGCGGCCACGAGCGCCGCGATGCGTCCCAAACGTCTCGCGCGCGCACCGTCGTCGTCGAAACCACGCGAGCTTTCCAATTCCCATCCACCCTTCTCTCTCGACGCGCGCGGCGTCTCACCGCCCACGCGACCGTTCGCCCGTTTGCCCGAGGACGACGACGCGTCGGCTCGAGCGTCTCTCGCGCGTCTCCCGGCGTCCTCACGCCTTCCCGCGCCCCGAACCGTCCCTCGCGCCGCTCCAATCGACGCGAAGACGTTCGCCCGCGTCGCCGTGTTTCCTCCTCTCGCGCGCGCGACGGCGCGTTTCCCACGCGTCGGCGCGCGCACTTTTCCCTTCAACCCTCGGACCGAGTCGACGTCACCGGTGGGACCAATCGTACGGCGAGGCCGCGGTTTCGCGCCCGGGCGGGCGACGCGCGACGCGACGGACGCGGCGGTGAGCATCGTCTTCGGTTCGCTCGTTCGCGCGCGTTGTTTCGCGCACGCGTCGACGTGTGCGGGCGGACGCGCGCATTGGGGTAGGGTTTGGGTATCCAGGCGCTCGCGCGCGTCGGTTCTAACTGTAACTACCCGCGCGTGACAACTCTAGAGTGATCGCTAACGCTACCCGCCGTCGTCCTCGGCGACACCGCGCTCTCGTTCGAGCTTTGTAGCCTCTCTCCGCGCGTGCACTTCCTCGGAGATTTCGTTGAGCGAGCGAAGCGCGGCGTCGTATCTCGCCTTGGCTTGGCGAACGGAGAGCTTGAGATCGGCGACGCGCGCGTCCGCGGCGGCGCACGCGTCCTCGCCGATAGCCTTGGCGCTAAAGTAAGGCGCGGCTTTCTTGACCGCCCCGCGACGTTCTTTTTCTAATCCCGTCGCTTCGGTCGTGGCTTGGACGGCGCGACGGGTATTGGAGGCGTGGACGCCGAGGGCGCGCTCCTTGACGGCGGCTGTTTCGGAGACGTCTCGCGCGGCGTCCGCGCACGCCTCCATGAGTTCGACGTCGGCGCGACCACTGCTGGCGAGTAAATCGCGCTCGAGCTCGTCACTGCGTTGTTTCGCGCGCTCGTGGGCGTCGTGCGCCGCCTCGTACGCGCGCAAGGCTTCGATGGAGCGCGCTTGGTACATTTGCGCCAACGCGCGCTTGTGGAAATATGGCACCGCGTCCAAGACGCTCGACGATAGTTTCTTCGATACCGCCGCCAAGCGTTCCCTCGCCTCCTTTTGCGTCCGCGTTCGGTCTCTCCTCGCGGCGTTTAAATCATTCTCTAGCGCGTTACACTCGGACATGGACTCGTTGAGCTCCTCGAGCGCGTCGCCCACACGCGGGTCCACTTCCTCCGCGAACTCCAAATCCGTATCCGCCTCGTACAGCGACGACGACCCCACCACCGCCGCCGCCGCTTCTTCTTCGTCCCCACACGTCGACTGACCCCCTGGTCTCCGCGTCCCATCGCTCCGCGAATCAACATCCGTGGCGCTCGTCGTCGTCGCCGCGTCGAAGCGCGCGCGCAAAAACGACTCCACCGTAAGTTCCGCCTCCCCATCGAGCGCATCCAGCGTCTCCCCGAGCGCGCGCGTCTCCGGCGTCATCAAACCTTCCGTCGGCGACGACTTGGCCGCGACCACCGTCGCCGCCGCCGACGGCGTCGTCGTCGTCAGCGGCGTCTCGTCAACAAATTTTCCTTCAACCGAATGCGCACAGTCACCATTCGTTCGCACATCCACCCCGTTTCCCACATCCCCAGCGTCGCCCATCGCGACGCGCGCCCCGTTTCCCGCACCCCCAGCGTCGTCTCCGCCCCCGCGTCGTCTCCGCGCCGACCGTCCGAACCGCCGCCCGCGCGTCGCCCGCCTGTGTCGCCCGATTGCCTTCGTCGATTCAAAACCATCGTGGCGTCGCTTCATCGATCACACTCTCCCGATCGAGCGTTTCCATCGATGCGAACGTCGAGATCAAGCTTGAAAACACTCGATCGCGAAGGCGTTCATCGATCAAGAGGTGCGACCGAAAGAGACCCTCGCGTCGTCGGCACATTTCGACGGACGACGCACCGACGATGACGCCGACGTCGTTTTCGATGGCGGCGAGTTCGACGCGCGCGATGTCGGCGCGACATCGCGCGACGGCATCGCCGCGTCCGAGGGCTTCGACGGCGAGGATGCGAGCGAGAGACGCGAAGACGAGGGCTATTCGAGACCCACAGCAGAGAGAGGCGTCCTCTGACGACGACGACGGCGACGCCGACGACGCCGGCGATGGCGATGGCGGACGACGACGAAGGCGGGACGCGACGTCGTCGAGCATCGATGCGTTGAGTAGCGTGCTCGGTGAATCGATCGATGAGGACGCGGCTGCGGCGGAGGAGGAAGTGAAGAGGCGAAGCGAAGAAAGGCTCGAGCGGCGCCGACGCGAGGACGAAGCGAAACGCGCGTTGCTCGAAGTAGCTTCGACGAATTCGACGATGAATAAAACGGCGAAGAGTGATGAAACGGAAGGGGAGACAGCCTCTACCGTGTCGCCCGAGGATAAACAACTGAGAGAGTTTTTATCGCTTCTCGTCGCCGTGGGTGGGGTGAAAGGCACCGTGGCAGTGGCCGTGGCCGCGGGGCTCGGATTGAGCCTGTTTTCGGGCGATGTCGGCTCGGTGGGCTTCGGTGAAGCCGCGTCGACGACGCCCCTCGCGAACGACCTGGCGTTGGGGCTCGCTTTGGCCGCCCCGACGGCGATTTTAGATGCCGTAGTGATGGGCGTCGATTGGACCCGAAGAGCCGAGGCGATGAACGAGCGAGCAGGCACGGAGGATGCCGACGGAGGATACGCGCTCGAGCGATATTACGAGCCTCTTTCGCGTTATCAGCAAGAAGAAACACTTGCGAACCCATGTCGAAGCATGCCGGCGTGGATGGATGCGAGCGTCGCGCTCGTCGGACGCGTCGCGGATGAAATGCTCGAACGCGGAGTGGTGCTCGGCATCGGCGCCAAATGGTTTACGGATCGTGCGGTCGAGGCGGGCGCAGAACCGTACGACGCGGCGACGCCAGCCAAAATGTTAGCCTTGGCGCTGGCGTACGGGGTTTTAGAATTACGTTTGCGACGGGCTGTGCGACGGACGCGGGTGCAAGCGTACCGCGTGGAGCGGGATAGAGTGACGGGCAAGCAAACGTTGGTGCCGGTGAACCAGGACGAGTTGAGCGGTGACCGAGGTGCGACGGGTCCGTTTTCGCGCGTCAAGGCGGCGTTCACAAAGAAGAAACCGACAGAAGACGCAAAGACGAGTGGTAAAACCGCGAAACCGGCGACCAAGTCTGAGGCGCAAGCGCTCGAGAACATCGTCCGCGGGAAGAGCGTCAAAGACAACCTCGACATCGGTCGAAGCCGTTTGCTCTTCGCGTCGCAATCCTTAGCCTTCATCGCGACGGGTAACCTATGCGCGCCGATATTTGGCGGTTACGTCACCGATGTCTTGTACATTGCGCACCAACGGGGCGCGATGCGACGCTTCATCCGCCGCGCGCTCGGACCCGACGCCCCAGAGTTGAACGCGCCGCCAGACTCGAATCTCATTCGCAAGGCGCAAGACTCAGCTTTCAAGGCGATGATTCGCCGCAAGAAAGAACGCATGGGCCGGGACGTCTTGGATGCCATGGAGCGAGACCCGAGCGTCTCGCGAGAAGTCAACGTCATGTTTCAAGACGTCGTTCGTCGCGCGAAGAGCGTGAAAAACCTGGACGAAACCGCCGCGGTGGACGAAGTCTTACTCTTCATCAACGACGCAACCAACGGCGACGAGAACGACGAAGACGCATCCGACCCGAACGATGCGTACGCACAAAAAATGCGTTCGGCGCTCGAAGCGTTTTCCGCGCAGCTCGACGCGTACGAATCAAACGCCGCCGCCGCCGCGGACGCCGCCAAACGAGAAGAAGAAGAAGAAGAAGAAGAAGAAGAAGAAGAAGAACGATGATTGACGACCGACGCGCGAGCGCACGGACGACGCGCAGTAGCCTTAATTATTCATAACCATCGTCACTCGCAGCGCGCGCGCATCACCGTCCCGCACCGCCCCCGCGTCGTCCGCGGCGCGCTTCTTCATCCACCGCCCGCGCTCGCCTTTTCGCTTTGGAACACCAATCGTCACAACGTCGAACCCCGTCGAACGCCGTCGCGCGGACGAAGAGAACGAACGCGCGAGGACGAACGAAGAGAACGAACGCGCGAGGACGATTGGAACGAAAACACTGAGACGACGACGAGGATTTGGACGACGATTTCGACGCGAGAAGGAGGGCGAAGCGAAGAGGCGCTCGAAGAAAGGAAACTTCTAGAAGAAGAAGAAGAAGAAGGCCGCGAAGCGACACACCGCGACGCACCGCGACGGAACGAAGCGACGACGACCGAAGGACGTCGGAAAGAAGAGGAAAAGAAGCGAACGGAAGGCGACGCCTTTGAGAGCACGGTCGCGATGGATAAGGAAGAAGGAGTCGCGTTTGACGTGTCGCCGCCGCAAGATGGCGGTGTCATGAAGACGATCATCACCGAGGCACCCGCGAACGCGCCGTCGCCCGAAGCGAAAGACGTCGTCGAGGTGCACTACACGGGAACGCTCACGAACGGGGAAAAGTTTGACTCGAGCCGCGACCGCGGTGATCCGTTCACGTTTACGCTCGGAACGCACCAGGTGATCAACGCGTGGGACGTGGGCGTGGCGACCATGAAGGTTGGAGAGCGGGCAAAGTTTGAATGTAAAGCGGAATACGCCTACGGTGAGCGAGGGTCGCCGCCGAAGATTCCGCCGAATGCGACGTTGATTTTCGATGTCGAGTTGTTGTCGTTCAAGTCGCATCGGGATTTGAGTGGAGACGGCGGGGTGGTGAAGGAGGACGTGACGCCGGCGTCGGGATTCAGCGCGCCGACGGCGACGGATGAAGTGAGGATTACGTACGACGTCAAGGCGAAAGATGGAGAGACGGTGATTGCCGAGGAACAAACGGTGACGTGTGATGTCGCCAAGGCGCCCTGTGAAGGGGTTGGGATCGCACTTTTGAAGATGAAGAAGGGCGAAAAAGTGAGATTGACGTTGAGCGCGACGTACGCCAAGGGCTTGCCGGCTCCGGCGGATGCGGATGGAGCCGTCGTCACCGTCGCGCTCGATGCGATTCACACCGTCGTACCGCTCAGTGAGCACGAAGGGACGAAGAAGGTGCTCGAAGACGGAGAGGGTTACGAAAAGCCGAACGAGGGCGCCAAGTGCTCCATCGAGTACGAGCAACGCTCGGCGGACGGCACCGTCGTCAAGTCTGAAACTTTGGACATTGTCGTCGGCGATGAAAACGTCCCGGACGAGCTCGACGCGGCAATCATGATGATGAAGCTCAAGGAAAAAGCCTTGGTGCGTCTCGTCGATGGTACCGAGTACACGGTGAGCCTCAACGCTATGGAGCGCGCCAAGGAGCAATATTCGATGAACTCGGCTGAGAAGATTGAAGCCGCGGAAACGTACAAGGCGAGCGGTAACGACGCCTACAAGGGTGGCAAGTTTGCTCGTGCGTCCAAAAAGTACGCAGCAGCGCTCAAGTTTGTCGAATTCGACTCTGGGTTCTCCGACGAGGAGAAGCAAGCTAGCAAAAAGTTGAAACTCAGCCTCAACCTGAACTCGGCCGCCGTCGCCATCAAGACAAAGTCCTGGACCGAAGCGCGCCAGGCATCGCAAAAGGCGCTCGACATTGAGAGCTCGAACGAAAAAGCGCTCTACCGTTACGCCCAAGCGACGATGGAGATGCACGAGTACGACGAGTCTCGACGCAGCCTCAAGAAAATTTTGGAGCAAGACGAATCACACGCTGAAGCGCAGAGAATGATGAAGCGACTCAAGGCGCTCGAAGCGCACCAAGCCAAGAAGGATGCGAAAATCTTCGGCGGCATGTTTAGTAAGATTGATCTCTACGACAAGGCTGAGCTCGAAGCGATGGAGAAGAAGGAGGTTGAGGACGACGCGGACAGCCTCGACGCAGTCAAAGCGGCGAACGCCGCCGACGAAATCGAAGTTCCGCCGATGGACGCCCCGCCAGCTCCAGATGCGGGCGAGCCGATGGAAGTGACGCAAGTCTAATGATCGTCGAGCGCCCATGACGCGCGATAGCTTTTATTTAATTACACACACAAACACAGAATTCATGATTCAATTGAAGAGAGACGCTACGTTTTCAATCGGACCCTGCTTCGTCGCCAAGGCTTGAGCGAAGCAGCCGAGCATCGCAATCATGGCTAATCGCCCGTGCTTGATTTCCATAACCTTTTGCTTTTCAAACTCTTCCGCGTCGTCCGACATCTTGAATGGATCGAACGGCGCACCCCCAGGATAGTTGATGTCCCCGGGAAGATAGACGCCGACGGGGATCAACGACTCGATGCCGACGTATCGCGCGTACTCTGGACCACCCATCAATACGAGCTGACACGCAGCGATTATAGCGATTCCACTACCCCCCGCGATGTGAAACCCACCCATTCCGAGGTAATCAAGGGCGATGTCCGAGTTCATCTTTGCCGCGCCAACCTTCCACCACACTGGTTCGCCTAAATCGGCAACGCCCGTGCGATCCAACATTTCCGGCACCGCCACTCCGACAACGCCGAGCATGGCCCACCTGGCGTGTAAAAGCTCCAACTCTCTATATTTCTCCATAGTTTCCGCGTCCCGTCCCAATCCGAGCGGGTCAAATCCAACGTCGCCGCAAAGCGATCCATCCAAGTGCTCTGGAAATTCGTACCCGTCAAACGGAAGAAATTTCGCTCGATCCGCACCGTAATACGGACTCTTCGCTCTCGCCTCTGCGCGCTCGCGTTCCTTTTTCGCCTTTTCCGCCTCCAACACTGGTCTTTTATCCTCGATATTCTTTACCAAATTCGCGCCAAATTCCGTCTTTGATATCGCGGTGAGCAAAACCACCGGCGCCGCGCTCAACAAAAAGCTCGCGTTCTCCCCGAGTTGTTTCACCAAGAACACCCCACCGGCGACGCCAAAGGTGACATAAAACAGCGGCGAGCTGATGAGATCACCGAGGGCGCTGTTGACGTCCTCGGTTGCGTCGCCGACCGCTTTCGCCTCTTCGTTATCCACTCGAGCAACAGACTCGTCAACGTCTACCGACGACGAAACGTCTTCGTTCGCACCGGCGCGCGAGGACGTATCTCGACGCGCGACGGCGAGACGCGCTGTCGCACATCGTTTCTTCGCGACGGTGACGACGTTGGATCGAGCCGCCGCGGGGGCGTAAACGGAAGACGCGGCGAGCATGTCGCGCGATGGAGTCGCGCGAGTGGCAGTGTGAGGACGCGAAGAAGGAAGAGAGCACCAGAAATATCTTTACTAGGATTTGATGTTACAACTCAAGAACGCGACGAGAACGAGTGTCGCTCACCGACCCGGCGCGTCTTCATCCGTGACGTCCTCGGCGTCGCCATCCGTGGTTTCCACGGACTCGAACGTCGTCTCGCTCGCGTTGCGTTCGTGCGCCGGTCCGTTCACCACTCCGCCGCCATCCGCGGCGTCGTTCGTCGATCCACTCACACCACCGCCCGAAACCGTCGACGATATATACGCCCAACCGCTCGCTAAGCTCTTGCTCGCCTCTTCCCACGCCGCCGCTACACCGTTTTGCGCGTACTCCACGCCCTGTCGCGTCGCGTGCGCGCGATTGGCGAACGCGTTCAACCAATTCGGCGGTCCCTCGCACCCGAGCGCCGCGCACAGCTCTTCACAAAAGTGATTACAGTTTCTCCCCAACAAATCGTAATCCCGACCCATCCACGTCGCTCGCATCGTCGCCAGCACCGCCGCGACCCGCGTCGGCGACAGCGACGTCACCCCCAGCGGCACGCTCTCCCTGTACGCGTACATCGGGTTCTGTTTCGGCGCGCACCGGTACACCCCGGGCCCTTCCGCGCAGTACCCGAACGCCCACTCGTCCCCGAACACCTCCACCCCACCGTGGAACACCCCTCCGACGTTGAGCGCGCCGCGGGTGAACGAATTCAATCGGCTCACCGCCGTCGAGACGTGGTCGTTGGCCGATTTGATGTCGTACACGTTCAGCGTCACGAGCGCCATGTCGGCTCGTCTCGACGCGCCGTTCGGGTTCGGGGTTCGCGCGCGCGCGGGAAACGCCCGTCCGTTCGTCCGTCGGGCCTAACACCGCGCGCGACGAGCGCGCGTCGTCAGAGTGTGCCGTCGTTCGGGCGAACGCGCATCGCATCGCGTCGCAACGTTCCAAACCCTCGCCGACGAAGCCCCCGCACACGCCGACGACGCCGACGTGATGCACGTCGCGGCTCGGATTCACGCGATACAAAAATCGGAGACGACCATGTCGATCGCGAGCGCGACGCGACGCGCCGTGGTCGGGAGACTCGCGAGTCAGAGGTTGGGCGGACGAGCGACGAACGACGCGTTCGTGACGGCGTCGCGCGAGCACCCGCATCCGCATCACGGCCGACGGTGCGTCAGCGTCGCGGCGAACGGTGGAAACGGTGGGGGTAAAGGATCCGGGAAGAAGAATGGTGGTGGTAACAAAAAAGGCGGCGGTGCCGGGGTGATCACGTCGAGCCCGGAAGAGGTGAAGGCGGCGAGGATTGGAAAATTGGACGCGTTGGGCGCGCTCGGACAGCGCGGGTTCGATTATCGGTTCGACCGGACGAAGTATTGCGATGAGCTTCAGCGCGAACACGAAGGGTTGGAGAACGGGGTGGAGATTGAGGGGTCGTCCGAGCGGGTGTGTGGACGCGTCATGGCGAAGAGGTCGTTCGGGAAGTTGGCGTTTTTGTCGCTGGTGGACGAGCGAGGGAGCGTGCAGTTGTTCTGCGATAAGAAGCGGTTGGAGGAGACGAGTCCGGGGGCGTTCGCGATGATTACGGATCTCATTGATGTCGGTGATATCATCGGTGTCGAGGGTAGCGTGAAGAGGAGCGATAAAGGGGAGCTGTCCATCGTGCCGGCGCGCGCGCAAATGTTGACAAAGGCGTTGTTGCCGTTGCCGGATAAGTGGCACGGGCTCACGGATGTCGAAAAGCGGTACAGACAAAGATACGTCGATTTGATTGTTTCTCCAGATGTTCGCAGCACGTTCAGAGCTCGCTCAAACATCATCGCGACGATTCGTCGAATGCTCGACGATCGCGACTTTTTGGAAATGGAGACGCCCGTCTTGCACACGCAAGCGGGCGGGGCGGACGCCAAGCCGTTCAACACTTTCCATAACGCACTCGGCATGCCGCTGACTCTTCGCATCGCCACCGAATTGCATCTCAAGCGCCTAGTCGTGGGTGGCTTTGAGCGCGTGTACGAACTTGGTCGAGTCTTCCGCAACGAAGGTTTGAGTACGCGTCACAACCCGGAGTTTACCTCTGTGGAAGTGTACCAAGCGTACGCGGACGTGACGGATATGCTCGAGCTCACGGAAGAGATGATTTGTCAGTGCGCGATGAAGGCATGCGGCACGCTCACCATTCCGTATGGGGATTTGACGATCGACTTGAGCCAACGCCCGTGGCGTCGCGCTCCGATGAACGACTTGGTCAAGGAGGCGACAGGCGTGGACGTCATGGCGTTCGGCGACGACTTGGAAGGCGCCAAGGCTGCAGCTATTCCGGCGCTCAAGGCGCACTCCAAAAAAGCGGGTGAAGGTATCAAGGGGGTTAAGGCTGCGGCGAGCGTCGGTCACGTGTTGAATGAAATGTTTGAGGCGACGTGCGAGAGCGATTTAATTCAACCCACCTTCGTCCTCGATCATCCGGTTGAAATCTCTCCGCTCGCCAAGCCGCACCGCAGCAAACCGGGCGTGACTGAGCGCTTTGAGCTCTTCGTCGTCGGACGCGAGCTTGCCAACTCGTTCAGCGAGTTGACGGATCCGATTGATCAACGCAACCGTCTGGAGGAGCAAATCGTCAACCACTCCAAGACTGTTGCGGCGCAGAGACAAGCCGCCGAAGCGTCGGGCAAGGATGAACTGAAGGCTCTCGAAGATGAATCCTACGAAGTCGAGATGGATGACGATTTCGTCACCGCGCTCGAGTACGGCATGCCGCCAACCGCGGGCATGGGTCTTGGCGTTGACCGTCTCGTCATGCTCTTGACGAATTCGCCGTCCATTCGCGACGTCATCGCCTTTCCGCTGCTCAAAAAGCAAGACTAGCCGCCCACACGCGCGATGACTATATTCATACAAATATTCTTCGCTTTTATGTGTATTTAAAGTTCAAAGCCACACCTAGATTAACACCTAACGCCCCCCTCCTCCTTTTCCTTTTCCTCCTCTGCGAGCCGACAACGCCTCAACTGCCGCTTCAAACTCCCCGCTCTCAATCCTATCATTCCTCTCTCGAAACGGCGCACACATCGCCCGCGCGTACGCCATCGACAACACATCGAAATCCTCGCGCACGATTGCCTCGCTCGCGTCCCCGTCGTACCCCAAAACCATTCTCGTTCTCGTACACGTCGCGTACGCGTACGCCACCGCGTCGTGCGCTCGATACGCCTCACCCAAAAACCTCGAAATCTTTCGCTCGCTCAACCGCGCATCCGCCGCGTCCAGCGCCGCGTACGCGCGCGCGAGCGTCGTCGCTCTACCGCGCGCGAAAAGAACGAAAAGAACGAACGAGCCGCTGTCAGTCGAACGCGAACGAATAAAAATCATTCGGTTGGTATGAAAAAGATGAAAACCATCCAGTCACCGCGACGCACCCATCCGATCCGTCATCGCGCGTCTGAAACGTCCGCGTGTACAACGGTGCGTTATCCGACGACGCCACGGCGACGAAGACGATCGATGGCGTCGACATCGGCGGCGTTGAGTGACGAGCGTGGGTTGGATTACGAACGAACTGAATTGAATCAGTCGCGTTCGCTCCGCAGTGTCTGACGCGAGACGAAACGCGGTCGTCGAGGGATCGATTCGATGACAGCGTCGACGTCGTCGTCGTCCCGCGCGCCGGTCGGGGACGTGGGGACCGCCACCGCTCGCGACGAAGGGGCACCGAGACGGGAGGATGCGAAGAAGTTTTGGGACAGCACATTCAATGCAACCTCTTCGACGACGACGACGAACCCTCCGGGCGGCGCGCCCGGGGTGATGACGACCGCGACGACGAACGGGTCGAAGGCTACGGTGATCGGAGTTACGCCGGGGAGTGCGTCGAGCGGGCCCGGGGATGCGTCGGCGTTGTTCGCGTCGAGGAGGAGGGTGGACGGAGACGCCGAGGACGTGACGGAGCTCTTCAACGCGACTGCGCGGTTGGCGTCGGCGCAGCCGATGGTAGAGACGACGACGACGAAGGCGAGCGGTGATGCGAGACTGAGTGAGATGCACGGCGAGCGCGACGTCGATGGAGTCGAACGGGGGGGTGGTGGTGGGCTCGACGCGATGACGGGCGGGCTCGACGCGACGAGGAGGGGCCACGTGGACGCGTGGTTGGAACAAAGTTTGAGAATGCGTCCGTCGACATCGTGGGAAGATCATCACAACGCGTCGTTCATGGGTTCGCCTTCTCCGCGCGCGACGCAGAAGTCGCCGACGCCGTTTACTCAAGGAGGACACAAGGGATTGATGCCTCAAAAGTATCGCAAGGATTCGATGAGCGGTTTAGACGGGTTCAGCGTGGATATTGAGAGCGACAATTTTCAACAGCGCGAGGAGGATGAGTTTTTTGCCTCTGCCGGGGATGATATTGTCGATCGCCCGCATCAATACGTCGACGACGCGGAAATGGGTGCGGATCACTTGGCGCACAAGGAATTGCTTTGGAAATTGTCGAGTACGTATTTGCCGAACGACGTCAGTAGTTTACAGCGTTCTCTCGTTCGTCACGTCGAGTACACGCTCGCGAGAAGACGGTATAAACTCGACAAGAGCTCATTTTACCAAGCCACCGCGCACTCGGTGCGCGATCGATTGATTGAGCGTTGGACGGACACGCAGCAATTTTCCGCCAAGAAGGGCGCGAAAAAAGTCTACTACATGTCGTTGGAGTTTTTAATTGGGCGTTCGCTCGGGAACGCCGCATCCAACCTCGGTTTGCGCGGTGCCTACGCGCAAGCTCTCAGACAAATCGGTTACGATCTCGAAGACATCATGTCCGAGGAGAAGGAACCGGCGCTCGGGAATGGTGGTTTGGGACGTTTGGCTTCGTGCTTTCTCGACACCCTGGCGACGCAAAACTATCCTGCGTGGGGATACGGCATTCGTTACAAGTACGGCATGTTTGAACAGAGAATCGTCAACGGTGAGCAGGTGGAGTTCCCAGACTACTGGTTGACGGATGGTAACCCGTGGGAGGTTGAACGCCTGGACGTGCAGTACCCGGTTCGATTGTTCGGCCACGTCAAGGAATACCAAGATCCAGAGGGCCGAACGCACTACTCTTGGGAAGGCGGCGAGGTGGTTATGGCGCAGGCCTACGACACTCCGATCCCAGGTTACGGCACGTACAACACGAATAACATGCGTTTATGGTCGAGCAAACCCTCCCACGAGTTTGATCTCGCTTCATTCAATGCGGGCAATTACTACGGAGCGGTGGAGGCCAAGGAACGGTGCGAGAGCATTACGTCCGTCTTGTATCCAAACGATACGACTGAGGAGGGCAAACGCCTTCGATTGAAGCAGCAGTACTTTTTCGTGAGCGCAACGTTGCAGGACATTTATCGACGATTCAAAAAGAATGTCGGAAGAGGCGCGCTGACGATGAAGGACATGCCAGACAAGGTGGCTATTCAGCTCAACGACACGCACCCGGCGATTGCTATTCCGGAACTCATGCGTTTGCTCTTGGACATGGAGCGCGTGTCCTGGGACGACGCGTGGGAGATTACGCGTAAAGTCTTCGCGTACACGAATCACACCATACTTCCCGAGGCGATGGAGAAGTGGTCCGTGCCGATGATGACTGAACTCTTGCCGCGCCACATGCAAATCATTTACGAAATCAATCATCGATTTTTGCTGGAAGTGAAAAAGCTGTGGCCTAACGACGTCTCTAGATTGTCGGCGATGAGCATCATTGAAGAGTCGTCTCCGAAAATGGTAAGAATGGCAAATCTTGCTGTGATTGGGTCGCACACCGTGAACGGCGTCGCCATGATTCACACGAAGTTGTTAAAGGCCAACTTGTTTCCAGACTTTTTGATCATGTGGCCAGAAAAATTTATCAACGTGACAAATGGAGTGACGCCGAGAAGATGGCTTCTGCAAGCGAATCCGGCGTTGTCTAGCATATACACCGGAATGGTTGGCCCTGGGTGGGTAAACGATCTCAAACGATTGGAACCAATCAAGGGCATGTCGCAAGATCAGCAGTTTAGGCAGCGGTGGCGCGCCGCGAAGCAGACAAACAAGCACAAGCTCGCCGATTGGTTGTACAGAACGATGAACATTCGCGTCGATCCTAACGCATTGTTTGACATGCAAGTGAAACGCATTCACGAGTACAAACGGCAGTTACTCAACGTGCTCGGCATCATACACCGATACGCTGAAATCACGCAAGCGACACCGGAAGAACGTGAGGAAATCGTCCCGAGAGTACACATCATCGCCGGCAAGGCTGCGCCGGGATACGTCATGGCGAAGAACTTAATCATGCTCGTCTGTGCTGTGTCCGAGGTGGTAAACGCCGACGCCGCGTGTCGCGATTTGCTCAAGGTGGTCTTCGTGCCGAACTATAACGTTTCTCTCGCGGAAATGCTCATACCGGCGAGTGATATTTCTCAGCACATTTCCACCGCCGGAATGGAGGCGAGCGGCACGGGCAACATGAAGTTTGTCATGAACGGCGGTCTGATTGTCGGAACGATGGATGGCGCTAACATAGAGATTGAACAGGCCATCGGCGAGAGCAACATGTTTACCTTCGGCGCCACTGCGGATCAAGTCACGGCTGTGAGACGAACGATGTCGGAGAATCCGCCAAAGATTGATCGGCGACTTCAACGTGCCATCGACATGATTCGCGCCGGCGTCTTTGGCAAGCCAAAGAATGGTGCGTTTGAAAGTCTCATCGATAGCATTGATCCTCGTAAGGATGTCTACCTGACGGCGCATGATTTCCCTTCGTACTTGAACGCCATATCCACGGCTGACGCAGCGTATCAGTACGAAGAAAAGTGGACGGCGAAGAGTATCGAAGCCGCGTGCTCGATGTGGATGTTCTCCGCAGATAGAACGATTCGAGAGTACGCGATGAAGGTTTGGCACGTGGAACCGTTGCCTTTCCGTCCTCCGCGACATGCAAAGCAGGCAACTGCACCGAACAAATACAGCAACAGAAGATGATTTTTGTATTAATAATAAGTCTCTACGTGTAGTCCCTCAGTCGTCTCCGAGCATGGCAAAGAGGTTTGAACCGGTCCTGTTCCCGGATGACTTTTTGCTTCCAGACGGACGCGCGCCACCCTTTGACGCCTTGGTCAACCATCCCGAGTTTGACTTGCCCGTCCCAGCGGTCGATGATGATTTACTCGTCACGGCGGGCTTTTTCTGCGTTGGCGGGAACAACAAATCTTTGACTTCGTCCTCGTACCATCCCTTTTCGTCGCTGTTTTCTAAAGACGCGATGCGCTCTTCGAGCGTCGGAATTTTCGCGCACTTGGCGGCGTCGGCGCCGCTCATGAGCTTCCCCTTGGCTTGGCTTTGAATCTTCTTAAGCGAATTGAGTTCCTTCTTGAGATCGGCGAGCTCGCGTTCGTGCGGGATGGTGTAAACGATCGGCGGCTTGGCTAAAACCGAGTCGATCTTCTTTTGCGCGAGCTCCTTCTTCGCGTTGAGCGCCTCCACCCGCTTCGCCTTGCCTTCATCTTGCGCCTCGTTAACCATCAAATCAATGTCTTGGAGCTTGAGCTGTAAGTCCTCCACAATCTCACCTTGTTCTCCCTTTGTCAGCCTCCCCTTTTTAATCATGTCGTCGAGCTCTCTCTGCAGAAACTCAATCTTTGCGGCGACTTCAATCATCGAATCGTACATTTTTTGTTCGCGATCGTTGAGCGCCTCCATTGCGATCACTTTTTGCTCAAGGGCATTCAGTGCGTGTTCCATTACCTTCATCCGTCTCAACAATGCGCGTTTCTGTGAAAAACTGGGCGTGTACATCTCCACCAATCTCTCAAACTCCTCCAAGTCGCACGTGCACGCTCGATACTCGGGCGACTGCGCGTTCGCGCTTGCCGCCCCATCCTCCGTCTCCTCCCCATCCGCCGCCTCGTGCGTCGCCCGAGGAAACACATGCAAGTACTTCAAATCCTTGTCCGTATCGTGTTGATACTTGTACGTCCCTTGGCACTCTTTACACGCGCTCGCCCCTCTATCGTCCTCGAACCCGCACTCTCGCAACGCCCCAGTCAAGTGCTTCAACAGTTCGTCATCGTACTTTGCCCGCGTCTTCTTCCCACCCCCGATGATAAACTTACACGACGGATAAAACTCACTCGCGCTCTTGACGCTCTCCGCGAACGCCCCGCGCACGAGCGCCTCCGCCCACTCCTTGGTAAATCCGGCCAGGTCGACGTCTGAAGACGGTCGTCCATCCAACGCGTCTGCGAAAATCTCATCGATGACTGCTTGCGCCATTTCGACCGACCCGATGCGACTCGACCGAATGAAACGATCGCTACGCTGTATTCACAGTCGTCGACGCGCGCGCGTGAACGGTCCGTCCGTCCGTCGATGACTCGAGCGTGCAGTCCCGTCAACGCCGAGCGGGGAAAAGTGAAACTTTCAGACACGTGGAGCGCTAACCCAATATGTTCCAAACACGTGGGGCGCCAATAGTTTTGAAATTTTTTTGAAAAAGCTGTCGCTCAGTCGGCGTGACACCACTTCCCGACGGACGACGGACGGACGGACGGACGACGTCGCGAAGACGCGCGGACTGAGATCGGTGCGCGACGACGCTCTGTGGGTGACGCGGGGAAAAGAGACGAGATTGACGAAACAAAGGCGACTGAACGTCATCAACAACGTCAACCATGTCTTCTGGTTTCGGTGTCGTGCAGTCAAATACAGCGAAAGCGCGCGCTGCTGCGAACGGGCGCGTCTCGAACAACGGGGGGACGGCGAAGCTGGACACGTATAGATATCCACCGTCGGATGAGTTTTCGATCGAGTACCTCGAACGGTGCGCGTTGGA